>OMAO01000050.1_pt1 | contig 85645 bp, 74 predicted proteins | sample 1644641 | NCBI WGS metagenome assembly OMAO01 (sample SAMEA103958120, study PRJEB25191) | human gut metagenome | biome: human-associated habitat [ENVO:00009003]; feature: intestine environment [ENVO:2100002]; material: feces | place: Germany | collected 2013/2015
CGTGCTTACAGCGTATAGCTGCTTAGCACATTATTGAATTATTAACGAACTATTGGTATAGGAACTTGTAGATGTACTGAACATATCATAGCCTACGTCAAGCACACCCCTATCGTCAAACAGGAGATAGGTTCCTGTGTTCTTATAGAAATCACGTCGGTAGTTAGCCTGCTCGCTGTTGTCATCAGCAGCTGGCTCAAACTTGTTAGAATCGGCATAGCTCGGGGTAGTATCTTCATCGCTTGAACACGCCGTGAATGCTGCCCCCATGCAAGCCATCATCAGGAATAAATATATCTTTTTCATTGCTATCTTATTTTTGATTCATTACCAATCATAGTCATCATCACCATCGTCACCGCCACCTGCGCTAAAGTCTTCACTCTCAAAGGCAGGACGCGCCGGACGCTGATTGCTTCCTATAGAAGGCTGAAAATCTCTTACCTGCTTAGGAATATCAAGCGTATAGGCGGCATCATTCTTTTCCAGACGATACTTGCTCAAATTAGAACGATAGGTGGTCCCATTCTGACTCTTAAAGGTTGACATCGTATGCACTATCTCTTTTGTAAATGGATATTTTTCATCTACCATATAGCGACGCAAATCGAACCAGCGCTGACCTTCCAGGAAGAATTCCCGCTCGCGTTCCTCACGCACAAATTTGATAAGTTCAGCTCCTGCCAATGTTACAGCTCCACCATCAGCAATACGATTCTGGCGCAATTTACCCAGCCATACGCAAGCCTCATGGTCGTTGCCCAACTGGGCTTCAGCCTCAGCCATATTGAGATAAGCCTCAGCAGTGCGTATGCTGAATACATCGCTCACTTCCTTGTATTTGCCATAAGATGCAATGCTACAATCCACTTTGTGATAGGTTGGCAAAGAATTTGTCAGATCGTCATCAGTTGTAATGTAAGTAGTCTTGCGATAATCATCGTCAGAGAAGAGAGCATACAGATTGTCTGATAGATACCATGAAGGTGATACTTCACTATAAGAATGCTTATCACCAGGATTGACAAACAGTATATTGCCCAGCATACTTGCACCATTCGAGAACACCACCTCTGCATTCTGCTTGTTCAGTGGATAGGAAGCAGAAGGTACAGACTGCAGGTTGAGCAGATAGCCGTCCTTGTCTATCGCTTTCTGTGCATAGGTTTTGGCAGTTTCCCAATCCTGCATATACAAAGCCACACGACTTCGCAGGATGTACACCGCCTCAATGCCAGGATGGTAAATGCTGACTGGAGCCGATGCTGTAGCCAAATGTGCTTCTGCTGCATCCAAGTCGCTGATTATCTGAGCATACACATCTGCAACAGATGCACGTTCAAAATCCTTATCCTCAACATTCGGACTCAACTTGACAGGTACAGCAAGCTCTGTAGCTGCGGTGGAAGGTGTATAAGGTTTGCCATACAGGTTGACAAGCATCAGATAATAGGAGGCACGCAGATAGTAAAGTTCTCCCTTCACTTTCTGCACTTCTGCCATCTCCGTCTCAGAATGGGTAGTGAGCAAGTCGGCTGCATCAAGTACCATGTTACAGTTGTTGATGACCTGATATGCCAGATTCCACAATTCACTCTCATTACTATCATAAGAAATCTTGCCATTCTTGTCGATATAGAGATTTTGCTGCCAGGTGAAATAAGGGAACATCTTGTCTCGATACCCGATGTAGTTAGACATATCCTCTGCTGTATTGATGTTCTCCTGCAACTCATCACTCATAAAGTGTACACAGAGGTAATTATCGTTTTCTGTCTGAAAATAGGAATACTCGTTCGAAAACAGACTCTTTGGCAGAAGACAATCGCCTACCACCAGTTCCTTCAAGTCATCTACAGTCTGTACTCTTCCTAAATCTTGCGAATATTCCTTGAGAAAATCGCTCGAACATGACGCCAGCGCCAGCCATGATGTTGCTATAAATATGATATTATACAGTTTCTTTTTCATTGTTTTGTCTTTTTATCGTACGTAAGAATTTCATACCACCCTCTTCTTTAGAATATCACATTCAGTCCGAGCGAGAAACTTGGACGGTCGCTCAACTGTATGCTGGAGAATCCACCCTGCGTAGGTGTCTGTCCCTTCAGAGCAGAATCGCAAATCGTGAAAAGATTGTAAGCCGAAGCTGTAACAGCCAGACGCTGCAAACCAATCACATTCAATGCTTTCATCGGCATCTCGTAGGTAACACTCATACTCTGCAGTTTCAGATAGTCGGCACTTACCACTCGGATGTTTGAATAGTCATACATATCCCAATAGTCATTTGCTATCGTCGGGATATCATTATATGTTGTTTTGTTGTTCGACCAGAAATTGTTATACTTCCTGTAAGCATCTGTACCATAAGGTATAATGGCAGGAATATTGGTGTTTTTTTCATCACCAGGTTTCTGCCAGCGTTTCAGATAGTCACGACTATAGTTCTTTTCCGAATAGATAGAAGAGCCGTATACACCACCCGATGCTGCGCTACCATACATGGCAAAAAGACGCGTTTTGGCTCCCAAACTATAGCCTAAGCTCAAGGAAGCACGCCAGTTCTTGTAGCGGAACGTATTGGTCAAACTTCCCTGAATATCGGCATCACGCTTGCCTGAAGCTTCAAGTACTGTAGTATATACATCATACTTGCTCAAACCGCGCAAAGCGACTTGATTATCAAAATAATCATCAAACAGCGGACCGCCATCTACCGGACTTAAGCCTAAGAAGCGATAGCTATAGAATGTATTCACAGACTTGCCCTGTACCAATGCTGAACCATTCAAAAAGGCTTCCAAATCATAGGTCTGGGCATCAGGACGCGAGTCGATACTATTGACAACCTTTGAGATAGAAGTAGAGAGCGACCAGCGGAAGTCCTTGTTGTGAATGGCATTATAGGTAATGTCGAAACTATAACCCTTATTGGTTACATCGCCACCATTGATAACATAAGAAGTCACACCATTCACCGAAGATACCTTCTTGTTCATAAAGGCGTCCTTGGTTTTCTTGTAATAGGCACTGATTTCCATCTCCAGACGATGATCAAAGAGACTCATATCCAAACCGATATTATAGGAATTAGTCTTCTCCCATTTCAAGTCTGGGTTAGGATGAGCATAGATTGACGAAGTGAACTCATTGTAATAGGAATCCATCGCACCTTTCTTGATGGTCATAACAGGTGATTCTGTATCAAGCATGTTTCCCTGGAAGCCATAAGAAGCCTTGGCGGTGATATAATCAACCCACTTTGCCTTGATGAAACTGCCTAAATCGTAGCTTCCAGACAAAGACCAGATTGGCAGAAACTTATCGTTGGAACGGTCGCCAAACTTATTGGAACCATCAATACGGCCATTCAGATTAATTCGCCATAAACGCTTGTAGGCGTATGTCACTGAAAGATAGGTAGAGAACTTGTTGGAAATATCATCTACAATGGTTGGAACATTGTTGCTCAACCATGTGGCATAACCCGTATATTTGGTCAAGTCGATACCCGTTACAAAAGTCTCGCCTCTATCTGGATAATATCCGCGTGCCACGCTCGAATGACTCTTGTACTTATCAGAATTGATTTCCAATCCGAAGGTTGCATCAATGTTATGCTTGTCATCTTCACCGAAATACTTGTTTGCATTCAACTGCAAACGGGCGGTATAGCTCTGGTTGCGGACGGTAGTCTTGGTCAACTCACCACCCTGAGGAAGCGTGCAACTCTCAAAATCAGTTACACTCTCACCATAATTCGAAGTTCGCAGGTATGCCACATGAGTTGTCTTCTCTCCCCAATAACCTTCCTGGTCAGTATTTGACTGGGTCATAGAAAAGATGGCATTGGCGTTCAGCCAATCAGTGAAGTTGAACTTCAGATTGGCTGTTGCGGTAAATGAGTTGGTCTCCTGCTTTTTATAACTGTTATCCAACTCATTGAGAATATTATAGTTATACTCTTGATAGCTACTTACCTTTCTTTGATAGTAGGCATAAGTACCATCCGCATTGAATGGATTGATAGCACGCGAAGCACCATAGGCATAGTTCAATGGCGCCAAATCTTCCTGATAATAATTACGATTGTAGTGGTAAGCGCTCACGTTGAAAGAAGCAGTAAGCAGCTTACTGAAGGTGTTGTCCAGATTTACAGCAGCCGTATAACGTTCATTACTGTTCACCTTAATGACATCATTATCCTTATTATATCCCAAAGATGCATAATATCTCGACTTCTGTGAACCGCCACTCAGACTGGCAGAATGCTGCTGCGACCAGCTGTCACGGCAAATCAGATCAAACCAGTCGGTATTATAGCCTTCCATTGCCGATACCTGATTGACAAACTCTTTATAATCAATGTTTTTATTGTAAAGGTCATCGAGCGCCTTTTCGTAACCTACGCGTGTGGCATAGGTGTTATAAGTATAGCCAATGGCTTCCAGCTCGCGTGAGAACTGAATACGCTCCTTTGATGTCATTACATCCACCGAATGGTCTGAATATCTTGGACGACGCTTGTAGGTAACATTGGTAGAATAACTTACCTGAGGTTTTCCCTCGAAACCGCGCTTGGTGGTTACTACGATTACACCATTGGCAGCCTTCGTACCATAGATGGCTGTTGCTGCAGCATCCTTCAAGACATCAATTCGCTCAATGTCCTGAGGGTTGATACCGGAGATAGCATTACCGATACGGTTTACATAGTCTGGGTCATTCAACTCTTCTGGAGCAATCTCCACTGGGTCGGATACCACAATACCATCAACCACCCAGAGAGGTTCACGGTTACCTATCAATGTACTTGTACCACGAATACGTATCTTTGGCGCAACACCCACCTCGGCAGAGTTATTGGTCACCATCAGGTCTGCAATCTTTCCTTCAAGCATCTGGTCAAGACTGCTCATATCAGCACGCTTCAATTCGTCCATCTTTACCGATGTAACGGCAGAAGTAAGACTGCGCTTGTCAAGCACCTGATAGCCCGTTACGACAACTTCGTCGAGAGCACCAGCATCCTCGTGCATCACAATCTGCATGTGGTTGCTGTTCTTTGCAGAAAGTTTCACCTTCTGTTCCTGCATGCCTATATAAGAAAAAGTGAGATATGAAACATGGTTCTCTGGCAAAGTAAAGACGAACTCACCATCTGCATTGGTGTATGTACCCATACGGTTGTTGCCACACTTCACGCTGACACCCGGCAATGGCTGATTATTTTCATCTACCACCTTACCTGTGACCGTCTTATCCATCTGCTGTGTTTTAGAGTTTGCTACTTCTTCATATTTTTGCGCAAATTCCGGTTTTTTATTATTGGGAGTTGTTTTTTGATGAGAAGTTCCCTTGGTAATAATGATAAACTTATCGCCCACCACTTTATAAGAAAGAGGGCGATTGGCTATCACAGCCTTCACTGCGTTCTCCGCATTGACAGCCGTAAGATGAGCACTCACGGAGTAGCCTTTCACATCCTCGTAGGCGAACTCCACTCTCACACCGCTCTGTTTGCCTATCTTCTTCAAGGCTGTTGGCAAAGGAGTGTTTTTGAACGAGACACTAAACTTCTTGCTCAAACTCTGTGCGGAAGCACCCAACGCAAAGGAGAAGAGCATGAAAAGTGCTACAAAATCTCTTTTCTTTTCTCTCTTTTTCATACGCATTATTTTCTATTTTATGCTTTTGACTATATATTTTTTGCAATAAGGTACGGCCTAACGCAAAAATCGGGTACGCTTTGAAAGAAAAAAGTTGAAAAAACTTTCATTTTCTATTCAAAACACACCCGACTACTTACATTTCACCACACACATTTCCAATCCCATACAAAGGATAAACCAAAATATCCTCATACGCACCAAAGTTTTCCAATGAGGTTCGAATTCCTTTTTCGCAGAAATCGGCACCTAAGAATCTTAATATCTTGTAAAAATCGGCACCTAAGACAATTTTCTACTCTATCACTACTTGTCCATCATGATAGGTAAACTTCGCCTTATTCAAGCTATTCAGAACCTCCAACAGTTCCTCAATTCCTCCATCTCTTGGTGCTGCAAAGAAGATACGAGTGTGCATTTTTGCAGGATTTTGAAAAATAACACTCACCTGATACCATTTGCCAATTTCTTTAGCAATATTCAATAACGTCTCATTATCAAAGTAGAATTCCCCGTCTTTCCATGCTGTGTATTCCATGGTATCTACTGCACGAACAGACAAGACACCCCCATAAAGCACAGCATCCTCACCCGGTTTTAAACGTTTAGTAGATGATGAGGTGCTAACAGCTACACTGCCTTGTAAAAGCGTAACATGAACATCCTTGGAGGAATAGGAACGAACATTAAATTCTGTACCCAGTACCTTGGTAGAAATGCCATTCGCCTTAACGATAAATGGATGCTTGACATCATGATGAACCTTAAAATACGCCTCACCTTGAAGTTCTACTTCGCGAGTTGAACCCGAGAAAGTCTGCGGATAAACCAATTTGCTTCCAGCATTAACCATCACGACAGTTCCATCCGCCAAAGTAACCTCAGCTGTTGCATTGGCAGGAGTTGTCAAAATGTTACGTACCGCCGTTGTCGCATTGGCTGTCGCACCAATAGCATTGACTTTCGCACAAGAAGCTTGATTGGATGCGACAGTCATCGGCTCTTCATCACCCTTTTGCAAAGTAACACTTGACTGTGAGTTTTCAGCCTCAGCCTCGTATGCCACCACAGCCCCTTCCGGCACATCCAAATGATGATGTTTTTTACCGAAATAAAGGAAGAGAACCAATGCTATGGAAGCTGCCATCGCCAAGATTGCAGGAATCGCAAAGCGACGTACAAGAGAACGTTTCTCTAAATCCATACCATCAGATAGATTATCGCCAGACATGACCTCAGAATTTTTTTCTCTTATTTTTCCATCCTCTGTCATTTTTGCCAAAAAGGAATCGAGTTCTCCACTCACATCAGGAGCTGCATGAGTCTTCCGCAAGAGATAGTCACGAACCGCCACTTCCTCTTGTATGAAATCAGACATATTATAGTTATCTTCTTTGGTCATATTTTCCTCTCCAAATTAATTATTGATTGTTTTCCAAATTGCATCTTTTCGAATAGAACCCTTTAGAATTACACCTTATTATATTATATAGGATATATAGGTGCCAAAAAGGATTAATTTTCCATTCTTAGATACGAACGAAAAACTAAATCGGGTATTCCCGTTTACCTTTATATCGTTCCCTTAAGGTTTTTAAAGCCTTCACAATATGCTTCTTCACCGTATTCGGACTGATGTCGAGAGCCTCAGCCACCTCAGCATATTTCATTCGCTTAAGATAACACATCTCCAAGATTTGGTCGGTAGGCGGCGAGAGTTGGCTCATCATCTCCTCCACCAACTTGTCTTTTTCATCGGAATAATCCGCATAAAACTGTTCTGCGGTATGCAGATACTCTTCGGTATATTGATATTGCAAGACATGATGCCGCAAGAAATCTACAGCGCGATTTCTGACCGATGTCATCAAATAAGCATTGAAATTGTTCTCCTTGAAAGTTTCGATGTTTTTCCACAAAGCCACAAAAACGTCGTTCAGAATATCCTTGGCAGCCTCCTCGTCGTTAACAATGTGCAAGGCATAGTAATATAACCGAAGATAATTTTCGGTATATACCCTTTCAAACATTTCCCTATATGAACCTTGCACTTTTTGCATACCTATTCCCACTTAATATTGGGTGCAAAATTAATATATTTTTTTGTTTTCATGGCAAAGAAAGGCATTTTTTTGCAAAAATAGGCACCAAAAGCACTTTTACTTATCACAAAAATAGATATTCCACATTTATCTTAATAGGGATTTCCCCCTCATCTTTTAGGAATTTACACCCTGAGAACTTCCAAAAAACAGACTACTTTTGCAACATAATCACAACAGATGAAGACAGCATCTGACTCCATGGTTTGATACTCAGAACATTAACTTAAAACGGAAAAATATGAAAAAAATTACATTTCTCCTGATGGCTCTCTTGCTCATCGCAATGCCATCCTCAGCTCAACACTATACACAGAGCAGATATTACAACAAGCAAACAGGTCATCTCGACTACGGCCGTCACTACAATGATTTCCCTGACTCCTACTTTGGATTCAGGATTGGTCCTTCTTTCTCTTACGTCAATTCGGATGATAGCAGACTGGATGGTGGAAATTGGCAGACGGGTCTCAACGTGGGAGTTGTGGCAGGTGTCGCACTTTCAAATGCCCAGCCACTTTATCTGGAAGGAGGCTTATTCTATACAGAGAAAGGTGGTAAGAAAAATTTGGCTAATGGCAAGAAGATGACCTACGACCTCAACTACATTGAAATTCCACTTGTACTGAAATATAAGTACAATATCGATCCACACTTCTCTCTCCAACCATTTTTTGGAGGATATTTCGCTTCTGGAGTTGGTGGAAAGATCAAGAACTTCGAACAGAGAGAAGCTCAAAACTCATTTAATGACGATAACTTCCGCCGGGTAGATGGAGGACTCCGTCTGGGTTGTGGCATACAATACGATATGTTCTATGCCGACCTTACCTACGATATCGGTCTGGCAAACATCTGTCATGATACCTTCGACACATCCCATAATGGAGGACTGCAACTCAACTTTGGTGTTAACTTCTAAGGTTTTATCAGATATTTTTCGTAACTTTGCAGCCGATTTTAATATCGGCAAATTCTCAATCGGAAAAGTTACAATAAATATATGAAAATAGGAATTATCGTTGCGATGGACAAGGAGTTCACGCAACTCAAGACATTATTGACAGAATCACAGACAGAGCGAAAGAACCACAAGGATTTCGTGATTGGAAAGATTGGCAACAATGAAGTAGTCATGCAACAGTGCGGCATCGGCAAGGTAAACAGTACCATCGGTGCCGTAGAAATGATAGACAATTACCATCCAGACCTGGTAATCTCATCCGGTGTTGCTGGTGGAGCTGATATCAACCTCAATGTCACCGAGGTCGTAGTGGCTACAGAGTGTGTATATCATGACGCTTATTGCGGCGATGAATGTGAATTTGGACAGATTTTGGGTATGCCAGCCACCTTCAAGACTCCCAAGGAATATGTAGAAAAGGCACTTGCCATCAATCATCTTCCAGACAACATCCATCCTAAGATACATGCAGGACAGATTGTCAGTGGAGAGTGGTTTGTAGATAGCAAGGAAAAGATGCGCTCTATCCTGGAGCATTTCCCTCATGCGATGGCCGTTGATATGGAGAGTTGCTCGATTGCTCAGACCTGCCATATATACAAGACTCCTTTCATCTCCTTCCGTATTATCAGTGATGTACCACTCAAGGATACCAAGGCGCAGATGTATTTTGACTTCTGGGCTAAGATGGCAGAAGGTTCTTTCAATGTTACCAAAGCTTTCTTGGAGAAATTATAAATGAGAAATGACAAATTAGAAATTATGAACAAGATACCAAGTTTTACTATCAATCATAACAAGTTGCTCCGCGGTATATACGTTAGCCGTAAGGACGAAATTGGAAACGAAGTTGTCACTACTTTCGATATCCGCATGAAGGTACCTAATCAGGAGCCTTGTCTCCACAACGGTGCCATCCACACGATCGAGCACCTCGCTGCCACCTATCTCCGCAATGACGAAGAGTGGAAAGACCGCATCGTATATTGGGGTCCGATGGGTTGTCTCACAGGTAATTACCTCCTCGTCAAAGGAGACTTGGAAAGCAAGGATATCGTTGAGTTGATGAAGCGCACCTTCAAGTTTATCGCAGACTTCGAAGGCGAGATTCCAGGACAGGCTGCCAAGGATTGCGGCAACTATCTGCTCCACGACCTGCCTATGGCAAAATACGAGTCCAAGAAATATCTCGAAGAGGTCTTAAACGTTATCAAGGAAGAAAACTTGATTTATCCTACACAGGATTAAAATCAGGAAAAGTCAAAGACTGAAATATAGAAAAAGCATCTTAAGATACATTTGCGAGTATCTTAAGATGCTTTTTTTTACCACTTGAGTTTACCATACTTCTCCTTATACCACAACTGCCAACCATTCACTAAATTCTGCCAAACCACATAGGCACCTGGAGCTACGGCAGCCAATGGATTCAGGAAAGTAAGGGTGAGCCAGATACCCACTATCGTGTTCTTCTGGCCTAAAGCCTGTCCTGCACTAATGCTCGCATCAAAATGGCGCCCTACCGCCTTACCGATGGCAAACTGGATCAGACAGACGAAAAGCGGAACAATCAGAAGCAAAACAAGAATCCAACCGGATACCGTAGCATGAAGGATATTACGCACCGTCTCGCCCATCAGAATCGTCAGATTGAAGCACCACATATAAAATCCCAAATCTTTTACGCTCTTTACTTTATCCACAAACTTCGGCAAGAATCTGCGACTCAATAGGGCTAAAAGTAATGGCACCACCAAAACTGTAGTCACATTCCTAAACACCATCAAACTCATATAAAGAAAGGATACATCAGCACCTTTTTCTACCATCGGGAAAAGAGAAGGGATGATAACCATCGTGAAAATATTGGCTATCACCGTATAGGTAGTAAGCGAGCCGATAGAGCCGCCCAATTTTTCTGTTACCACAGCCACAGCTGCTGCAGTAGGACAGATAAAACAGATGAAAGCACCCTCCAGTATCAGTTTCGTATTATAGTCGTTACCAAACTCAAAGATGAGTACTACCATCATCAAAGCCAAAGAAGTTCTAATCAGTTGCAATATAAAATGCCAGGCTTTAGGCTTCATTTCCTTTATTTCTATCTTACAAAACGTAACATAAAGCAAAGCAAACAATACAACCGGCATCACACTGACCAAATGAGGTCCGACCGCATCACCCAATGGTTCCAAGAAAGGAACGTATGCAAAAATCAAATAACCCACTGCTCCTATGACCAGCGAACAGGGCAAGGAAAACTTCCTGAAAAAATTCCACAACTTCATAATTACGTGATTTTGAGTCCTATTGAATAAACCATTTGACTGCAAGTCCAAACAGAGTAGAAATTCAAGTGCAAAAGTACAATAACTCAAATCCTCTCCATATCGGAAACATCCGATAGGAGAGGATTTCTCTTTTCATTTATATCCTTAAAGCTATACTTAATTAGTCTTTATTGCTACGCTTACGCTCCAAGTGATCAAGGATTACCTTGCGCATACGCATGCTCTTAGGAGTTACCTCTACGTACTCGTCCTCACGGATATACTCCAAGCACTCCTCAAGACTCATTACGGTCTTTGGAATCACACGAGCCTTATCGTCTGAACCAGAAGCACGGACGTTGGTCAACTGTTTTGCCTTAGTCACATTGACGACAAGGTCGTTTTCGTGAACATGCTCACCAACTACCTCACCGGCATAAACCTCCTCACCTGGGTCGATAAAGAACTTACCACGATCCTGAAGCTTATCAATAGCATAAGCATAAGCAGTACCAGTTTCAAGTGCAATCATACTACCATTAGAACGGCGGTTGATTTCACCCTTGAATGGCTGATACTCCTTGAAACGGTGAGCCATGATGGCCTCACCCTGAGAAGCAGTCAGCACATTGGTACGAAGACCGATGATACCGCGAGAAGGAATATCAAACTCGATATCCACACGCTCACCCATGTTCAACATAGAAGTCATATCACCCTTACGACGGGTTACCATATCAATCATCTTAGAAGCGAACTCCTCTGGTACATTGATAGTCAACTCCTCTACAGGCTCACACTTCACTCCGTCAATCTCCTTGTAGATAACCTGAGGCTGACCTACCTGAAGCTCATAACCCTCACGGCGCATGGTTTCCACGAGCACAGAGAGATGAAGCACACCACGACCGCTGACAATCCACTTATCAGTAGAATCCTCGAATGGCTGAACACGAAGAGCAAGGTTCTTCTCCAACTCCTTGTTCAAACGCTCCTGGATATGGCGGGAAGTACAGAACTTACCCTCCTTACCGAAGAATGGAGAATCGTTGATAGTGAAGAGCATACTCATGGTTGGCTCATCAACAGCGATTGGAGGAAGTGGCTCTGGATTCTCATAATCACAGATGGTATCACCAATCTCAAACTTCTCCAAACCGACAACTGCACAGATATCACCAGAATCTACATGATCAGTCTTTTTGTGACCCATACCCTCGAATGTATGAAGTTCCTTGATCTTGGTCTTCTCCTGTGTACCATCACGATGGCAGATAGTCACATTCATGGCATCCTTCAGAGTACCACGATGAACACGACCTACAGCGATACGGCCTGTATAAGAACTGTAGTCGAGAGAAGTAATAAGGAGCTGAGGAGTACCCTCCAACTGCTTAGGAGCAGGGATAACCTCTATAATCTTGTCGAGCAAATAGTCGATGTTGTCTGTAGGATTGTTGTAATCCTCTCCCATCCAACCATTCTTGGCAGAACCATATACTACAGGGAAATCAAGCTGATCCTCAGTAGCATCAAGGTCGCACATGAGATCGAATACCATCTCATAAACTTCCTCCGGACGGCAGTTAGGCTTATCCACCTTATTAACAACAACGATAGGCTTCAGACCGAGCTGCAAAGCTTTCTGCAACACGAAACGGGTCTGAGGCATAGGGCCCTCGAAAGCGTCAACAAGCAAGAGACAACCGTCTGCCATATTGAGTACGCGCTCCACCTCACCACCGAAGTCGGAGTGTCCAGGAGTATCGAGGATATTGATTTTAACACCTTTCCAATTGATAGATACATTCTTTGAAAGAATGGTTATACCACGCTCACGCTCCAAATCATTGGAATCGAGCACTTCGCCGCTATTATCCTGGCCGTCACGGAACAGCTTTCCGGCGAGCATCATCTTGTCCACCAAGGTAGTCTTACCATGGTCAACGTGTGCAATAACTGCAATGTTTCTAATGTCTTGCATTTCCTTTACCTTAAATACTTAATGAATTTGGGTGCAAAATTACAAAAAATATCGGAAAAATTTGCAAGTTTCACAGAAAAGTTGTAACTTTGCAGCGCATTTTTAGAGAAACCGCCGCGAGGAAGGGTCCTGAATGCATTAGAAACAATTAAAGTAACATTTATTATTAAGTAACACAGCTATGTATTTAGACAAAGCAAAAAAAGAAGAGATCTTTAGCAAGTACGGAAAGTCTAACTCTGATACTGGTTCAGCTGAGAGCCAGATAGCATTGTTCTCATACCGTATTGCTCATTTGACGGAACATGTAAAGAAGAACCGTAAAGATTATACTACAACACGTTCTCTGACACAGCTTGTAGGAAAGCGTCGCGCATTGCTCGATTACTTGTACGACCGCGATATCAATCGCTACCGTGCCATCATCAAGGCCCTCGGTCTTCGTAAGTAATCTGAAAGCAATTTGCTTTAAGACATTGAATCCCATCATTCTCATTGAGAGTGATGGGATTTTTTTATTTAGAAAAGTGCAAACTATGCAAACGGCTATATATAATAAGGAGGAAAAGTCAACAACATATTGCCCAAATTATAGCTATCTGTTTGGGCACTCGTTGACCATCACGTGAGCAACGGTTGCCCGTCTCTTGTTCACCAGTTCCCCATCACGTGGTCCCTCGGGGACCGCTTGAAGAGCATAGAAGGAACTTCTTGAGGGGTGACTTTTCCCGATATCAGTAGACACTTTTTTACTTTATAAACCAGAAAGGTAGACACTATCAATTTCATAAAACTGAAATCGTAGGCATTCTGACTTTTCCTGACTATTGATTGGAGCGAAGTAAGAAAATATAATATTTCCCTTATAAAGGAAAGATTTTACATAAAACTTTCCTTTATAGAGGAAACTTTTTGGTATTTTCTTTCCCCTTATAAAGGAAATTTTGTATATTTGCAACCATATTTCTGTAAAAAACATATAATATGGATAAAAATATAGCTAAGAAATTGATATTAGAGAACCAACAAATGGTAAAAGAATTGAGTTTCATTAGACGCAATGTCGAATTTGAACCTCATTCATGCTACGTATTGGTAGGTCTTCGCCGGGCTGGCAAGTCATATATGCTATACCAACGCATACATGACCTATTACAGCAAGGCCATTCCATTGAAGAAATTCTCTACTTCAACTTTGAAGATGACCGTTTAGCAGACATCCAACTCAGCGACCTCGACCTCATCAAACAAGCATACGAAGAATTATTTGCCCATAAGCCAATCTTCATGCTGGACGAGATTCAATTAGTGGATGGTTGGGAAAAGTTTGCACGCCGACTTGCAGACCATAAATACCTTGTTTATATTACAGGAAGCAATGCTAAGATGTTGAGCAAAGAAATTTCTACAACTCTTGGCGGACGTTATATAGTTCAAAATGTATTTCCTTTTTCCTTCATGGAATTTCTCCAATCCAAGAACATCCAATTAGAAAAGCAGTGGGAATACCTTGACAACGCTCCTATCAAACGAACTTTCAATGAATATTTCCACTTTGGAGGATTACCAGAGTTAGTCATCCGAGAAGAATCATTCAAGCGTCAATGGTTAGGCAATCTATACAATAAGATATATTTTGGCGACTTAATCAGTAGATACAATATACGTAACACTGCAGGATTAAAAGTATTAGTCAGGAAATTAGCAGAGAGCATCAAACAGCCACAAAGCTACAATCGTCTTGCAAATATCGTATCTACAGTAGCAGGAAAGGTCAAGCAAGAAACTATCGTAGATTACCTTGAATACATCAAGGAAACTTGCATGATTTTTTCTATAGAAAACATTGAAGCAAAATTGCAAGACAAGATTTCTAACAAGAAATACTATTTCATCGATAATGGAATTCTGAACCTCTTCCTGCTTGATCCAGAAACATCCCTATTGGAAAATATGGTTGCCATTTATCTCTATGAGACGTACGGTGAGGATCTATATTATTACAATGACAATATAGAAGTTGACTTTTGTCTATTTGAGCATGGTAAAGCCATTCAAGTATCCTATAGCATACAGGATGATAAGACTTTTGAGCGAGAAACAAAAGCCCTCCTGGCTTACGCCAAACGCTTCGATTGTAAGGAGTTATTTATCATCACGATGGATGAAGAAAAAGAGATCAACCTCGACGGCAATATCATCCAAATTATACCACTTTGGAAAATGCTATTGAAAGGGATATAAATAGTTGAAGGGCTGCAAAGAGCCCTTCAATTATAATTTCTTTTTCATACAAGACACATTTATGATAAAATTATTTCCTTTTCATTTTTTTCGTAATAGATTAAAGTATTAGAGAACCTACCAAATCATAGATTCTCTAATAATGTCTTCTTTACTTGAAGTTGATATTACGCATCTCAATATAGTATTTATCCTCAAAAGGAATCTTGATATAGCTGAAACCAGTAACATTAGCAGGAACATTCTGTATTGTAAAGGTTGCTTTTACTGGAATCTCAGGTTGAAGAGTTCGTGCTGCCAATTTCACTTCTGGAGTATAAGAATTTCCTTCCGCATCATAAGCTATATGGTTTCCGTATTCTATGTCTAGTCCTTTAGCTGAACTTGATAGATTTTTAAAAGCCATATTAACAGTTACGGTATTACCTATCCGAGTACAATTATTGTATTGAACATACAATGTAGGAAGCGAACAGTAAATGTTGCTAAGATTCGTATTCTGTGCAAAAGTAACAGGAAGATTTCTCACTTCCAATCTGAGCGACTTATTAATATCTGAAGAACCTTGACCATGTTCATCATTGCACGTAAACTTTAAAGACTGGATTGATGTATATTTCTTATCATAATCCTTAACCAACACATAGCCTTTAACAGGAATGCCTACAGGCAGACTCTTCACGAAATCAGCATTTTCACCATTAATATAACCCTCTATCTCGTGATTTTTTCCGTCAGGACTATAAGCTACACGATAGCTTTCCATATGTGGTCCAGTAGAACCAATGCCAAACTTCACATCAGAAGAAGTATTGTTAGTCAACAACAATCTTACGACAACATCATCTCCCCAATGTTCACAGCCTGTTACCTTCAAGTCAACTCCATAAACAGTAAAGCTAGCACCTATACCCGTCTTGTTACCAAGAGAATTATTAGATGAAGAACCAGATAAACTACTAGAGCTGCTATTCGTTGAACTATTACTTGTGTCAGTTGTCAACACTTTCTCTGCTACCTTTCCTAATGTTTTCCAAAAGCTCTGAGCAGCAACATCTTGAACACTCACAAGAGCCAAAACCATAGTTATGGCTACCACATTTTTCTTATTCATATTTTATTTTTTATTGATTAAACATTTTAAAATAGAGGTAGGGTTACTTCTTCTCCAGCATACCCTTAGGAACATAAGCCGTAAAGATGGTATCACCTCATTTACTACTTTTGCAAAGGCAAGAACATGGACTCCATATTCTGTTTTTAATATCGCCCTTACCACCAAATGTAAGTGCTTCCTTCTCCTCTTTTTGCTCTGCATTCTGAACCCCACTATCCTTACTTGGACTATCAAGGGCAATAGCTCCTGAAAGATGTAAAACTATTGCCCTGAATTATTACTTTGCAGGATAATAAGTAATGGTTCTTGTCTCTACCCAAGAAGAACCATTAGTTCTTCTGGCAAGTCTTTTTGTCCAATTACCTTTAGCATCCTTAGCTTGAACAGTATATGAAACCTTTATCGTAGAAGTCTTCTCTGTATTATAGTCCTCTATCTTAGAGATTGTCGAACTTACATTACCATCAGTCCCATAAGCAAACGTAGTCACAATCGACATTCCTGCATCCTCATAAGTATGTTTTGCCAACTTACCATTAGCGTTGTAAGTAAATGTATCTTCACCACTACCAGGATTATAATAAGCCGTGTAAAGTTCGCCACTTGTAATACGTCCCTTAGCATCCCTTGAGCATTCAGAATAAAGAGCTTCACCACCCATTTTGACAAAAGTTCCTCCATTCCACTTCAAACAACGACCGTTCTGAGCAAAAAGAAGCACTTCTTTATTGGCATCTTTCGAAAAGCCTTGATAAATACAACCAGCCTTATGGTTCACCCAAGTACACTGCTTTACTTTTCCTTTCAAATCAAAGGCAGCCAAATCTCCTTGCGCCTTCACCAAACTTGGCATCAACATAAAAACCAATGCCAACATTACATAAACAATACGTTTCATAAAAACAATTTTCATTATTTTCCTCACTTGGCTCTACAGCGAAGAACTTATAAATAATCTCTATTTAAACAACAAGAGAGCCTTCCATACTCCCAAAACATAGTATGGAACTGTCGTTTATACTTTTCAAAATCCCTTAGGTTTATAAGCACCAAGATACCAGAAACGATTTTGACTACATCGTTCTTGTCAAACTTTATTATATCATCAACGACAAAAAAGCAACCGCCTCTTCCACATTTGCTGTAGAAGAGGCGGTTGGATTATTTTTATTAAGAATAGAATCTGTAGAGTTATCAGCACATGACTTAGATATATAGTCGGGGGACACTCCATTTTGTACACTACGGAGAGACATAATGTTTTTCAAAACACTACTGGAAGGAGAAGATTCTCCTTGGTCTTGTCCTTTACACAAAGAGACAAATTTGTTTTTAATAAACATGAAGAGACTCATGTTGTTAGATAAAAAAGAAAAAGCGAGGATTCATACCCATCACTTGTCCCACAATCAGCACAATAGAAATTCTCCTATAGCCATCGACATGGGATACATTTGCAAATGTATAATAAATTATCGGAACCACAAAATTTTTCATGATATTTTTCTAAAAAACTTCATAATTCTTCTTATTTTCAAGAAAAAGTACTAACTTTGCAATCAGCTATATATAATAAGGAGGAAAAGTCAAACAACATGTTGCCCAAATTGTAGCTATCCGTTTGGGCACTCGTTGACCATCACGTGAGCAACGGTTGCCCGTCTCTTGTTCACCAGTTCCTCATCACGTGATCCCTCGGGGACCACGTGATGAGGAACTGGTAATGCGGTTTTTATAGGGGAAATTCTTATTAAAAATCATCATCGTCATCCATTCCGGATGCCAGATTCTTCATCAGTGATTTCAGATACTTCACTCTGATACCATAATTGAAGCTTTGGGTTGTACTGACACCAGCATAATTGATAGCCACCAACTGACCCTTGTGGTTAACCACAGCAGAACCACTACTACCTGGCAAAGTAGGAATGGAATACATAATCTGGTCGGAAGCACGCTGGCTGATGGTGCCCATATTAAACTGAGCCTTGATACCATCCTTGGTCTGAGCCAACGAAGGACCACGATTGAAACCAGTCAGGAACAGCTTATCATTCTTATCAGATCCAAAGAACTTGGCAATACTCTCCGTAAACGAATATTCCTCTAAAGGATCATCATCAGGAACCTCGAAGATATACTTGCCTTCTGGTGTCTTCTTATCCTTCAATTGGATGACAGCCAAATCATGTTCGTGATCAACCTTCAGTACTACACAAGATGAGAAATCAGAAGTACTGGTTACAAAAGTATTGTTATAAGCAATACTTACACGGTTGTGATATCTCACTTCAGATTCACTTGGACGGATGTCACTCAGTCCATTGTAAGTTTCAGCATACTCTTCTCTCTGACTTTCAATTGCATCACGGTATTCACGGATACGGTTGAAATCATCCATGGAATAAGCATCACTATAATTCGCTTCATTATAAAGCGCCTGAGCCTGCTCCAACTTTTCGCCTAAGGCATAATACTGTTCTGCAACCTGCTTCTTCACACTTTCGATGACAGCAGCAATCGACTTATTGATGTCCTTCTCCGTACGGGTACTGGAAACAACATGCGCATTGGTCACGATTTCACCATTTTCAGATACAAAGAAACCCGTACCAAAACCATTAGACAAGCTTACAGAGTCCTTATCTGCCGTCAAGCCTACGATGTCTCCATCCTCATCAAAACCAGCAAAATAAAGAGACTCACCATTGGAAAGTTCCACCTCATAATAGCTCTGGTTCTGAATGAGAACCACACCGGAGGCCATCTCCTTTTCAATGGAAGACTCTGATTTGTTGCCGCATGAGGTAATCAATGCAGCAACAAAAGTCAAATAAAATAATATCCTTTTCATTGAGGACTATTTTTATAGGATTAAGAGCCCTAATCCAACTTAGAGAAATCTACATCGTCAAGAGCAGCAACTGAATTCGTAGTATAATCAGAACCCCCAAGGTCTTTCAGCAAATCAGCTGTTGTCTGTGAGATGGTATTAGCATCTGTCAGACCCAAATCAGAAAGGGTTTTTGAATCAACTTTCGCTGCTATTGGTTTACCTTCATCATTGAATGCCTGAGAGTAAGTTTTCAACAGTTTTTTCTGCTTACCAAGAGACATCTTCAACTTATAGGCTGACACAATATCACCAATACTCAACAAACCACCGGTCAGCGAACCGATAATAGCAACATCCTTCTTACCCGTCAGAATACCAAGAAGCAAAGGAGCACCAACCTTGGCTGTAATACGGAGCACTGCATTGTTAACCTGCTTAATCTGAGCATCAACAGCCTCCTTACTACGCTTGTTTCCATTCTGATCAATCAGGAACACACGATATGACGGAGTACCATCCTCATTCAGAACTTCCTTACCATCTGCATCAGTTTCAACAACTTTCTGAGCAGAATAAACAGGAACATTACTCCATTGAACTGTAGTTTCTTTCACATTGAATTGCTCCAAGAGCGGTTTCAGCAAACCATCAATAATACCAGCAGAAGCATTTACACTAAACACCAAAGCAAAAGCTACGAGAGCTAATTTAAATACAATAGACTTTTTCATAAGTAATAATTATTATAAGTATTTTAATTTTCAAGATACATTTTCAGTCGGAACTGGCGCATGGTATAGTCACCTTGAGACTGAGCCATCACGTTAGACATATCCAGGAATTTCACCTTCGCCTTTTTCTTGTAACCGACAGGACGGAAGAAGAAACCAGTTGGTAAATCAGAACGTTTCAGATGCAGATCGACAACACCATCAGGTCCTGAAGTTCCCACCTGACTAAAATCTTCAGACTTACGGATTTTATGAGCTAAATCTCCGTCTCTGGTGAGATTTCTCATCGCAAAGCCCTCATCACCATAATAAGCCCAAACCTCCACATTCTCCATCGGACCCGTTTCCTGGAAACCAGAATAATCGTTTTGCCATTTCACGACGGTAAAACGCAAATCAAGAGGTATCTTATCGATTTCCTGCTTGAGTTTCTCAATACCTTTAGAATAATAATCACAAGGATTACGATTGGAGAGATACTGGAACATCTCCAAGGCACCAGAGGCACAATCTACCAACTGCTTTTGAGAAATGGTTTCACCCTGTTTCTTCCAACCAACATATTTATTAAACAATCCATTTGCATATCTGGTATAGAGGATACAAGAATCACATTCTGCAAGATTGGCATTGATGACTGGGGTCAAATCAACCTTAAAGTCCTTAGCACTTTTCACATTCATGAAAGTACGCTTGGCATCCTCATATCTGCGCATCTCAAAGAGGCGTGCAGCTTCAGCCATCAAAGAACCTGCCTCGGTTAGAACCTCCGGCTTAACAGAAAGAATACCATAAGTGGTCTTTTTGTCAGCAACTAAGTTTTCTACTGATACAGAAAGCCGGTTGGTGTTAGAACCATAGACGACAATGTTCTTCATCATCAGCCATTTATCCTCCAACTCTTTGAGTTCATCAGCACATTTATCCCAATCGTCCAAATCCTTCTCCTTATTTTTGCCGGAATAGTTTTCAAACATCTTCTCATAATTCCTACATCTTTCATTAAGCATTCTGAGTTGATCTTTCATAACACGAATACTGGACATAGGAATGGTCACGATGGTAACATATACCTTATCATCATTCTTCTTTTTTGTCTTGGCAATACGGGCATGCAATTCCGGACTAACCTTACATTGCAAATCGGGATAGGAAGAAACAAACTCTACAGCAGTACTGTCAATACTCAGAATCGGCTCATAAAAGTTCTGTTCATCCAAAGCGATAGGCTTCTCTACTTCTACAACAGAGTAAGCCTGCAACAGTCCCTTTTTCAGATTGACAGTAAAACGGGAACGATTGATATCGCCTCGCTTGCTGACCTCTACCTTAGGAAGTTTGCATTCATCAGGATTGACAATAATCTCATAAAGATAATTATTATTTCTATTACGCCCCCTCAATACAGATTTTGCATTAGGCGAGTTCAAGACAGTCACCACCAAGTCAGAACGCTTGGAGAGAACCAGGATACCACTACGTCCAGTGTCGTCAATAAGGTCTTGCTCAGCAGTTCGCTCGCAAGACACATATTGAGACTGCGCCCAAGTAGTCAATGTAAGAAGACATAAGCCTAAAAATACAAATAACTTTTTCATACGCAATAAAGTAAAATTCTACTCTCGAATGATTCCGGCTCCCAAACCGCTCAGAGACATGATGTCAAGATTAGGTTCCTGCTTTTCCTTACCAACATACATTGGCTGCCAAGCACGAACATGAACTACAGGCTCTCTTCCGTCATCAAAGAATTCCCACATTAGGAAGAGGTAACCCTCATCACTATAAGTGCTGGACTTCCATGACTGCTGAAGGCGTACGCCATAGAACTTACCGTCTTTTGACATCGAAATACCTTCTCTACAGCCTCCACTTGGGAAACCATCAGGACCAATCTGCTTAAACTGGACATCAATCCATTTGTTACGAGCAAAAGCACGTCTCAAGTTGGCCATATACTGAGTTTTTGTCTGCTCGGTATATTTTACCATAAACTGCGCCTTCTCATTTTCATCCATTCCATTCATCTTTTTCATGATAACATTACCAGTAATGATACGGGCGTCATCTGCAAAGAACTTTCCGATAGTACCCAAATCTTTCTGGTTGTATGCAGTACGGAATTGCTCCACATATCTCATCACAATCATCTCTCTTTCCTGGCTGACAACAGACTTAGAGCCACAACGGTCCATACTCATACCGGTCTGAGAGTCCATCGCAAAGCGGAAATCAGTGATAACACCTCTGGAATTAAATTCCACCACAGCATCCTGATAAGTATTTGTACCGAAATCCTCACCTTCTGGTGTAATGATCAGAGGGATGTGATAGACGGTCATGGTACCATTTGCAAAAGGCCAGCAACGTTCCACAACATACTCATCATCCACATAGAATGGAGTAACAGCCCAAAGACGAGCCAAAGATTTCTTGGCAAATTCAGTCATCTGAAGGTTCTTTACCGAAACGATATCATGCGAACTTTGAGCACGATTGATTTCTGTGAGAACCTTAGCTAAGTTTCTCTCAGCTGCATCCATTCCAGAAGGGCGAACAAAGCCCTCATCTACGGTAAGTGTAACATCAACTGCCATCGCCGCAGAGAAGCTGGAAATGCAGAAGATCAACGTCAATAAATATTTAATAGACTTTCTCATAATTAAAATCTTTTATTCTAATTTCTGGAGATTACTCATTTATGATAAAACCAATCGCACCACATCCCGGATAGTTATTGGTGGTATCCTCTTGTCCTGTCTTCACATTCTTACGAGGCTTACCTGGAGACAAAATGGCCTCTACTACCCCATCTTTGTTATACATAGCTAAATAATACAATGCAGGATTATCCAACTTGGCGTAATAATCATAAGTCTTAATCTTGCCAGATTTCTTATAATCCATAATTTTAGCTGCCACATCTGTATATTGTGTCAAGGCTGCCAATTCTACCGCAACAGCAGGAAATGTTGTTTGAACGGTTGAAATCTCCTCCACCTGAGAAGTCGCTGCTACTGGAGTATCCACATCTGCTACAGGAGCATTTACTTCCTTGGAAATAATGGTTGCATTATCACCTTTCTGGATATCGCTTTTTTTAACGTACATAAAACTTCTGAACATGTTTCCACGAGGCAAAGACATGGTCGTATAAAGTTCCTGACGGTTGTTCAATACGAAGTTGGCAGTTCCCTTCAGTTTTTTCTGACTGGCAGCCCACTTGTTTATCTCATAATTCAGTATTTCTTCAGCCAAGTCTCTTGCATCCTGTTCTGTCTCAGCCGTAGCCTCGCCATAGATATAGAGATTGCTTTTCTTGACTGATGCAATCTGTTTTTTCTGCTCGTCAACTGTTTGAGCATGAAGTGTTCCACCAAAGAAGAATAACAATAGTAGAACTAAAAGGTTACTTGATTTCATACTTATACTCGTCTTTTATATTATCTGTAAAATACTTCTCTACAATGTTTTGCAAAGGTATGTAAGGATACAACTTTGCATCTACAACATCGTCCTTACCCTGCAAGAGACATATCGGAAAACGGAAAGAAAGCACATGATTGTAAGCCAAAGGCTCATTCAAGATAAACAGCGTTCCCGACAATTCCTTTTGAGAAACGGTCTTGATACCCATATATATTTTCGCTCCCTCTGCCCGACAGAAAGAAACAAACTGCTGCAAGGTAACAAGGAGTGAATCTGTCTGATAACCATATTTGTCAACCGCCAGTCTCAGGGAGATTGCATTTCGGAAAATGCCCGTCAACATGATGTTGTTAATACTCTTGGCCACACTTCCTTTACTGCATACCAGCTCTTCCTTGCCATTGACAGTCCTAAAATAAAGTTTACTGCTGATCAGATTGCTCAGGTAGTTTCCATTATCTAAGATCCTTGCATCCTGAGAAGTGGAAACCTTGGCATTCTCCCACCCTTTAAGAATTGTCTGATTGTCTAAAGAATGATGTTTCGGTAAATCTCTTACCAATAGGGAGTCCATCTCTATCATATTGCAACCTTTGATCAACTGGCAATCTGCCTGAAAAGCAACAGTCACCGGTTTCCCTTTTACAGTCCAAGTAACCCGATAACCACGTCGCTTGATGTATTGTATGGAGAAAGGACAGTTTTCATTGACCATGCGCAACATATTGATGTTTCCTTTCGTGATAACCACATTATCAACATCCAAACGCTGTTGCAGCGTCTTTCCATCCAGCAACAGGTCAAGTTCAAGCAGGTAACGCTCCAGGAAATCAAAAGCCGGAGATTCGCCATACGCAGCCATCAATTCATTGTGGAAAAGTTTATAACCAATATGGCAGACATCACCAAAGGCATTGGTTCTGATTCGCAAAGGTTTCCCCTTAAATGTATATAAGGTATCATTATTCGTATTCTTTCCTATAGTATCAGGCAGGTTCACTCCCACAGCATTCGCTATCTTGGAGAGACGAACATTGTAGTATGGTGTGGCGACACATATCTGTGCCACCATCACCAATAATACTATAGTCAGTTTACGTATCATGGCTTCACTGCTGTTATATCACCATCATGTTTCCAATAACCCATACCGCCAGAAGGAACTCCGTTACGGAACTCGCCCTCATAAGTATCTCCTGAATTAGCCACATAATCTTTAGAACTGATGATGCGATGTGTTCTCTTGAAAACAATCTTACCATAGCCATGTGGCTTGCCATTCTTGCTTTCACCATAATAAACGCCATAACCCAAGTTGATACCGCCTTTTCCAGGAGTCTTTGGCTTATTCACTGTCACCTTGACTGTTGCAAACTTATCACCAGCCTGAGCTGTAATACTTACAGTACCTGCCTTCAATGCCTTGACCAAACCAGTTGCAGAAACAGTTGCAACAGAAGCATCAGAAGACACCCAAGTGATAGGAGCCTTAGAATAATCTGGAGCCTTGGTAGCAGATAATTGCTGAGTTGCACCAACCTTCAAGGTTGCAGTAGCCGTATTGGTTGTCAAGCCATCTACCTTCATGGAATCAACCAAAACAGGCTGTGGACCACCTGGTGGATCTGCGATAACTTCACCCTTTGGCTTAATCGTATATTCACAAACAGCCTTGATGCCATCTACACCTTCAAGGATCACACGTACTTTACCTGTACCTTCCTTTACTGCAGTTACGATACCATCATTAGAAACGGTCAGCGTTCCATCCTTGCTTGCCTTCCATGTAAATGTACCTTCGCAACCATCTGGAGAGATCGTTGCACGCAAGGTATCCATATCACCAACCATCAAAGTCTTTTCTGTATGGTTGAGCACGATATCCTTTGGAGTAGGAGACTTCAGCAAACTATAGACACCATAGCCACCACCGCCAAGAACAGCAAGACCACCCACTGCGATAGCTGCTATCAAAGGCCATTTTGGGCCACCTGGAGGAAGTTCCTGCAAAGTATTCTGCTTACAGCAAGGACAAGGAGGAATTCCACCCAACGTGTCTATTGTAGGAATCTCAATAACTTCATTCGCATCTGCTTTGGCGCAAACGCCAAAGTTCATACATCTATATTTTACTACATCTTTCTTAGCCATATTCTTTATAAATTAAAAAGGTTTATTATACTGAATAGATTCAAAGGCTTATAGGAATAACTTCCAAGCCTTTGAATCTGAAACTTTTTTAGCTCAATAAACTACCAAAGTCGATACCACCAACATTGCTTGGAGCTGCCTTCTTTGGCTGAACTGGTTGCTGGATAATCTCAAGAGCTTTCTTGGTCCACTCTACGAACTCAAGGAACTCAGAAGAACCCTGATTGCCACCACACTCTGGCAGAACTACCTGTCCTAACAACTGTTGGATCTTAGGAACTAAGGTCTGCTTACGGGTATTGATATTCATCAGAGTTGTACCCGCTACATCCTCATACTTTTCCTTCAAACTCTCACCGAGACTCTCTGTAAATTCAGCATTATAACCTATCTCGATAAACTTAGAGCCTAAAGGTTTCAAAGATTCCAAACCGAGCAATGGGTCCTTGGATACAATACCGAAGGCTGTACGACCTGTACCATCCATCAAATCACCATGCTTGATATAGTCGATAGAGTAAGCGATGATGGCGTATGGCATGTAAAGCGCACGGATTTCAGAACCCTTCAACTCAGCCTGCAACTCCAACTTTGGATAATCCTCACCTGTGCCCTCAGAGTGAAGAACAACTCTCATCTGCTTGCCTTCTGTACCATTTACCAAGAGATCGTAACGCTCCTTATAGAATGGAAGATACTTCAGACAACGGATTGGGAAACAATAGGTAATTGCCTGGACGGTCATCTCGTTCTGACGGGAACCGTTCATATCAACATATACCTGAATTCCTGCTTCAACAGAACCCTTCAGCGCATCTCTCAACTTGTTAGCAAACTTGGTCACCTTATCATTACCCTCAACCTTTGGCAGGTTGACAAGTACGATCTTACGGTTGATATTCAAGCCCTGCTGCGGAACAGGATTGTTCTCACCACCAACAGCACTCTGAAGTTCAGCAGGATTCAACTGCAAGAACACACCACTCTCGATGATCACCTTCTTGGCAAATTCCTTCAAAGAATCCTCATCGGTATAGCGCTCACTCAACTGCTCAAGAATGTTGCGGTTGATCAGTTTGGTATTTGCCTCAACCAAGATATCCTCATGGATAGCGATTGACTTCTGGCGAACTACAGTCTCCATCAAATCTGCCAAAGAATCCTTATCGATAGTGGCATTAGCACGACTAAATGTAGCATCTGCACCTATCTCCTCTACGATGCTGGCACGAACGGCATCAGCCAATCCCTTCTGATGTTTCTTATCCTTGATCACCTGCTCTGTGAAATTCTTCACACGCTGCTGGTCATAGAAGCGGATAACTACTTTCTGCAGGTTGCTCAATCCATTATTTTCATCATTGCAACGGGCAGCAATCATCGCCTCATTGTATTCTATAGCCTCATTCAATGTAGCTACAAAGATTTCAATATCGCTACGCAAGCCAGAAATCAAGTTGCTTACCTTAGCTAACAACTGCTGTGCGAACTCGGCACCCAAGACCTCGCAACGCTTCACCATCAACTTCTGCAAGATGGTAGAATGCTTGGTCAGATACTTACCCTTCACCAATTTCTGGATCAGCACACCAGCAAAATCCTTCTTGTTCATCTCACGCATCTGGATGAGCTGGTCAGACTGCTGACGGGCATTCTGAGCAAGAGTCTCCATGTTCTTACGCTTCTTAGCAATTTCATCAGCGATGCAGTCAACCAACTGCAACATGTTATAGAGAGACAGATCGCCTACCTTCCACTGGTCGAAGATATACTGTTCGATACGACTGCGAATCTCACGAGCATGACTATCGCAGGCAGCAAGTTTATTCTCGTAGAACTGCTTAGCACCGCAGTTGCGGAACAGTTCGTTATAACCCTTCTCGCAGAGTGCTTCCAACTTAGCCAAAGGCTGGTTTTCCTTCTCAGCAGCCATAGCCCATCTTGGGATGATACCAGCCCAATAAGGAGCAAAAGCACCAAACTTATTCTCTTCGTCCTTAAGAATAGGAATTTCAAGCATCAGGTGCTTATCTGTAATACGCCACTTCTCCTGCAAGTCTGCACTGGCAGCAGCAGAATTGAAGTCCTTGTTAGCAGGAGCATCACGGTAGCCTAAGTCATCACTCCAGTTGCCATAACGCATCTGCAACAATGCCTGACGACCGAATGAGTATGTGAAATATTCAATAATTTCCTCTTCAGGAATGATAATACGCTTGAAACCGAAAGAACTGACAGCCTTTGTACGATAAGGAACAATCTGTCCTGGTTTAGCCTTTTCATAATATTCCATTGCCCAGTCAGCAATATTCTCAAAAGAATAACTACGCAAGAACTCCTGAGTATTGTCATTGACATCGAGGAAGATACGGCTATAAGTAAAGTCGGCAAGAATCTGTGGCAACTCATGATGAGACTCTACGAGATAACCATGTTCATTGGCATTGCTGTAGAGTATCAAACCATCAGCAACCTTTCTTACCCTGTCCAACTCCATTCTTTCGTGAAGTCCGGAAACATCGTATGGTTTGAAATTACCAGAAAGCAAGGCATTCAATTCCTGCAATGCAGCATATCCATTAGCATGATACTTGCCTGCATCACTCTTTCCTGGAGGTGTAATTTCAGGAACCATCGCATTGACAACGATAGAAGTACCCGTCTTTCCGTCCATAGACAACATATCCTGGAACTGTGGCATCATGCGGGTTTGGGAAATCACATCAATAATAGAACCAGAACCTGTACCACCAGCCAAACCGGTAAATATATAAATATTGGTACGCTCAGCATGAGTAATCTTGTTTACCCTGTTATAAGCACCCAACAAAGCATTCTTGTAATTCTCAACACTTGAACCGAAGAGGATACGACCAGCACGGCGCTTCTGAGCTGCAGCTGCTCCCACCTCACCGATTGTTTTAGCCATTACCTCACCATCACCGATCAAGCCTTTCAAGCCTGGATAGTTCCTTGGATTAGCCAAGATAGATTTGATGTCAACGCCCTTAACGTTGACAAACTCATTAGCAGTGAACTGCGCATTCTTTCCCAAGACATACCAAGTCTTGTCGCCAGGCATCATCTCCTCTGTGCTTGAATCCACATAGAGGAAGGCGATAGGAAGTTTTGCACGCTCATCATCATTATACTCCTGATAGAGTCTTTTACGGAAGGCCTTCAGTACTTTTCCACCGGTACCGCCCAAGCCTATAAGAATGTGATTTTCCTTCATATTATTTATCCTTTTAGTTTTTATCAATTTATATTCATCAATGAAAGATATCAATATATTCCCAAGTCTTCAAACGACTCATCGAAATTGCAGGAAATCGGACGTTTTCTGGCAAAGATAGCGATGACAACAGCAACGACTATCACAAAAAATGCCCACCCTACTCGATGCCATATATAGGAATTCAAGTTGCTACGGAATGTTTCTGCCATAACTGCAGGCAATTGGGAGACATCATTTCCTGAGAAATTACAGGTTCCGAAGAACAGACCGAACAAATGATTCTGAGATGTAATTTCATCCAATATCTCCTGTGATTCCTGCGCAGTAACCAGTCCACTTGCTCCCTCTACCAACTGCTGGACATAGATTTCGATGCTATCAACATAGCTTTTCGCATCGATAGCTCCCATCATCAGCGAGAACTGAATCGTGAGCAGCAGAAAGAGCACCGCACCTGTTATATAGAAAGGTACAGACTCCACAATGCCACGATTAAACTGTCGTAGCAGAAAGTACAATATAGCCATGACTGCTGTTGTAATGACCACGCCATAGAAAATGGACATAAATGCAGTCGTGAATAATTGGAAAAATATCATTTGCTATCGCTTTAAGTTATTAATTAAGTTATTTCAAGATACATAAAAAACATGCCTTTTGGTAACAAAGACACTTTTTACGCTTGCAAATATATAATAAATATTTGGTAACACAAAATTTTTCCTAACTTTTTTTATTTTTAACTTTCATAAATATCATGTTGTGTACAGAATACACTTTTGTAATCGCCTTATATACAAATATAAATAAGGTTTAATATATAAGATTGTACTATCTCCCTTATTACATCTGATAACAACATGTTTCGTTATCAAGAAGGCGATATACCTCTATTTCTCATCATGAAAAAGACATCATGAGAAAACAGAAATATATCGCCATAAGATATTTATTTGTAATATTGAATTCTACGAGTTTCCTTCCAACTTCTACCATCACTACTTTTTGCAGAACGCGCTGTCCAGTTGCCATGTTCATCAAAGCTCTCGTAAGTATAGGTGGTGGTATCTTTGAACTTTTCACCTTCTTCAGCTCCCATTTCCCAAGATTCACCTTCGCAAACTTTCTTGATAAGGTAACCTTTCTCATCGTAGGTGAAAGTCGTTATATCTTCACCTTCACCATTGTGCTTGATTTTAGATACCCATCCCGTCTTGCTATCATAGGTGATCTCTTCTGTGTCAATACAGTCAAATTCACCTTCCGTATATTTTATGATTCGTTTTTGGGCATCACGCTCAACATCAGAGAGAGCATTTTGGATACTTCTACCATTATATGTATTCCACTTACCTTTTTCGGTAAAAGAATAAGAAATCGAATTATCATCATTTCTCTCAGTAAAAGACTTCACCTTTCCTCGCAACTCAAAGTAAGCAAGATCTACATCCCCTGGCTTATTAACATCAACGACCTCTGGCTTTTCTTCATCAAGTTTCTTGTTGACTTCTGTCAATTCATCAATGTCATCAATAACATTTTTCTCAACCAACTTCTCTGCCAATGTTTTCATTGAATTCTGATATCTCAACATGTATTCCTTGACCTCCTCATCGGTAAGAATAACCAATTTCTTAGCCTTATCAAAGGCGTAAAGGTATAGACGTAGTATATCCGCTTGTTTCTTATTATACTGTTCATTGCCATAAAGACCTAAAGATATACGAGCATTATGTCCTCTTTCATAAAAGATATACGAAATTCCCACTATCGAGTCATTTTCATCCAAAAAGGCACATATATCGTTAAAAAGACAACGTCCCTTGTACTTTGCATTAACTTTTACATCCACAGATAATTTGCCATTAATATTCATTTGAAGTTTTCGCACATCTAAATGAGCCATGTAGAGTTGGACCTCCTTGTGACTAACAATAGGCAAAGTATCAGACTCCAACTTTTCCTTTAATTCTCTCTGTTTCTCAAACGAGTAAATTTCATCCCACTGCTTAGCATACTTATTCTTAATTTCAACTCGCTTATCTTGATTATCCTCAAATTCCAACTCATCAGCACACTTTTGCTTCAAGTCCAGATATTGAATAACATAATTCGGTACCTCTCCATAAACTCCCTCATTAGTCAACGTTGTTTCTGATCCACCACTACAAGATGACAACACGAAAGATAAAGCAAAAACAAAACACGACACGACAGAAAAAACTTTCTTCTTCATACTCTATTATTTTAAAAGATTATTAACTATACCATTTGATAATGGCAATAACTGATAGTCTCTTTATCTCGAAACACAGTACACTCCTATCACAATCTAAAAGTAAAAGGAACACTATACCTTACCCTAACAGGTTTACCATCCATTGTACCAGGTTTCCATTTTGGCATCGAATTTACGAGTCGCAGAGCTTCCTGGTCCAAAGCAGGATCAACACTTCTCAACACTTTTACCTCCGAAATGCTTCCGTCTTTTTCTACTACAAAGCCAATAATTACCCTTCCTTGAACATTATTCTCTTTAGCTGTAGCAGGATAATTCATGTTAGAACTCAAGAATGCCATCATAGCGGCTCTTCCACCTGGGTAACTTGGCATGTTTTCCACTACATCAAAAGTCTTTTCTGTACTCTTTGAGTTCAAAGAACTATCAGCTACTTTTTGCAAAGACATAGAAGTACTCTTAGCAGGAATAATAGAAGAAATATTCGGGTCATAGCCGAAACTTTGGCATTTACCTTCTGTATCCATGAAATAAACCTCATCGGTAGGGATTTTATTCTCAGGGAATAAGAACTTGACCAATTTACCAAACACCTGATCAGAAGCCGCAAGAATATAGTTGACTGCAGCTTTTGACTTCTGAGCTTCAGTATTCGTAGTCAAACGGAGAAAAGTATCCACATCTCCCATTTCGTTTTCTTCTTCCACTTCATGCAGAACAACTGCACTTTTCTGTTCAGAATCATACTGCACATCTATGGAAGTACGGGCAATGAAAACAAAATGAGAAGACAGAATAGGGGCTGTCACAAGTATCGAATTTCCATCAGGACTTGCAGTTACAAAGAATGTCAGATTGGTATAGAGTCCACTTTTGCGTCTGAGCCCCTCCCTTATTGTAACCAACGGACCTTTAACTTCTTCTTCACGTTCATCATCATAACTGAAGTTACGTGGAAAAGCAATTTGAGAGGGTTTCGCATTCATATCGACATCTACGACCTTGCAGAAATCTCCTTTAATCCAAGCCAATTTAGCATTAGCATGCCCAGGGTTTCCTCCATAAGAATTGGCAATTACTCCTACCTGATACCATCCGTTCTGAGACTCTATGCTGTTTGGATTCACTGGCAAAAAGTCACCATTCATAGGATGGAAAGTTTCTACAAAAGCCCCTGTCATGGAATTTGGTCGATAAAGTTTCGACTCAGTATCAGCAAAAAATATTTTGCAATATGTATCGTAAGAACCGCCATCAGAATTCCAACGCATCAGTTTGCCGCCATTTACACTTGGCGTACGACGCAGATTTACATTGTCCTGAGTAACAATAACAAAACGCTTAAAATCTGGCACTTTCACTGTGAGTTTGTTTATCTGTGCAGCTGCTTTCTGAAACAGAAACAGCAACAAAACCAAACCAATTACTAAACAATAATTTTGTTTTCCAAACCGACTTTTTTCAATCATATTAAGATAAAGTTTATCGTTAATAACTAAGTCATGTTATTCATGGCTTCTTCAAAAAAATTACTTATAGTAGGTGATGACACGTGATATACACTCACGAACAGGATTTCCATCTACTTCAAACTCACAGATACGTGACGTCCAATTGCCATGAGAGTCAAACTCATAGTTACTATACTTATAGACAGAAACATTCTCTTCAGACATATCTGTTGCTGTAAAGACTTCCTTTATCAAACGTCCTTTGCTATCATAAGAATAAACGGTTTCATCTGTTTCTTCGTCAAAAACAGAAGTTATCTTTGATACACGTCCTGCAGAATCATACGAAATCGCTTTCGGCACTGTATAGTCGTCATCCTTCTCACGATAGAAAGTTATACGGCCCTTTGCATCACGTTTGAGTCCCGATATATTGTTCCAAATATTAAAACCACCATCATCACGATAACCTATCCACTTGCCATTTCTGTCAAAGATTCGTTTATTTCTTGGACCGCCAGCATTCGACCACTCGATACAAGTGTGAACCTTGCCTTTTAAATCAAAGCAAGCTAAGTCAAGCACAGGCTTAGTTTGAGCCACTGCTGTTCTCTTCACAGTTGTTGTCTTCTTTTTCACTTGCGCTGTCATGCTCACACTAGTAAGTAACAGCAAGGAGAATAGTACTCCTAAGGTTTTAAAAAACTTACTCATATAAATATAATATTAAAGTCCACTTGAATTAGTGGGCACTATTTAAATTAAACAAATGTCTTAGTCGGGCTCTATTCCGACCTTGACGATAACTAACACGGACTATCAGTCTGCCACAAAGTTTATCCAAGCACATATAGCAATTGCTTGCAAACTGTGCTTAATATTAGTATTTATGCTAAATCATAGCCTTAATAACCAAGTTTCATATTTTTGATTAGCTGACTTGAAGACACATCGCCAGGGGCAACAGGAAGAGTATCCTCAAAAGAATTTTGAATACCCTCCATCTCTTGTTGCTTAGCAGGAGTCAAGGTTCCATCAGTAGTTTCTACACATATAGTGGTTCCAAAGTGAATGACAGGCTTTTGTTCCTCACCCGTCCAGGAAGCAAAACAATCATCCTTAAATTCCTTTACAGCATCAGCAACCTTCATGCCGATTTTCATTGTTTTACCATTCTCACACTTGACCGTAATCTTATCGGAGAAAATACGAATAGTAATTATTTGGTCACTATCAGCATAGCCTTCTGCAGCTGCTACCAATTCTTCACCATTGTACAAAGAATAGGTTTTCAACTGGGTATCTGGGTTTGTAGAGACAACGAAATTGGTATAAAGGTTCTCATATGCTTTTGGAAGTTTGGATAACTTACCATTCAATTGAACCACTCCATAACCCGTTTCTGTAAAGACACACTCCGGCATATCTTTAGCTGCTTCGGATGCCTCTTTAATCGTATCAGAAGTTTCCACTCCATCCACATCCTTTGGGGTAGTCTTCTTTGGATTACCACACGAAGCCAACACGATTGACAAAACCATTGTTGGCAATAATAGATATTGTTTAACCATAATATAATAATAAATTAGATTCCTCTACGAGTTTCTGATAAACATGAGACATATAATCTTGAGCTTTTTCAGTAAAAGCGTCAAGAGAATCCGAATGAACAATTTCCGCTCTCACCACTTTATCGTAAGCTAACCAAAACGCTTTCATGCCTAAAAGAACATTTTCTTGGTCAACTTGCGGATAACCATAAAAAAGACTTGATACATTTGCTTCCTCTTCCACATCATCAGAAATAGAAGGCAAATCCAATGCCACGACCTTATCATCAGCATTATAGAGGCAACTTGGCAAATCACAGAATATACCTTCATTGGTAAACTCTGTTTCTTTGGAACTATTCGTAGAACAAGACGACAATATCATCACCATCGTCAACATCAAAAATAATAGACCGTTTTTATTCATATCAGTAAAGGTTTATTGTTAATAATCAAATCACGACTTTTCTCAAAGAACAAAATTTACGATAAAAATTCTGTCATTCAATCAACAATATCAGGACTAAGTCTTTATTGAAAAAGCAAAATGATGGCAGATACCGCACAAACGATACGTATCTGCCATTATTTTGCTTTCGATTTATTTCTCAATTGGAATATTGAAGAAACGAACTCTGTCATCCGTCATAGGGTATGACTCTGAGCTAATCGTTACATAACCAGTACTAATTTCTGTAGCAGTAGTCGCAAAACCTTTTATTTCAAAAGAAAGAGTTGTCGGTCTTCCTTTACGCAAAGATATAGACTTTCTAAAAGACTCATATGAGCCACCGTTAACAGATAAAGAAACACTACCCCAATAAGAATTGGACTGATTATCATAAAAATAACAACCATAGTTTATGTCACCTATTTTAAAATCATTAATATCCATATCGGCCGTTACGTCAAAGGTTAAATAAACCGTTCCATTTTGATACTTACAAGAACAATTCGAATAGGTCAAACCTGTATCATTGGTCTGGATACCGATTTTATGACGATCATCTTTAGCTATAGAAAGTTTTTTATAACCACCCTTTCCATTAAAATCAAGAGAAGCAATTACTACTTCAAATGAAAGGTCTACTCGATTTGCCTCTCCAGTAGGGTCAAATTCTTTTACTACAATTGCTCCAGAAGCTTTCTCATCTTTATCCAAAGAGAAATTTATATTAGATTTAAACTTTCCTCCACGAATAGAAAAATCATTATTATTATAATATTCTGCACCTGTATTATCCAACACTACCGGGTATGAGAAACGAATATCAGAAAGCTTTTTGCCACTAACATTTTTCATCGTATAATCAATACGAAGCACACTACCCACACGCTCACAACGTATGTCAGTAATCTTAATGTACTTGTAAAGATCGTAAGACTCCTGCTCTTCATCTTCAGACTCACATGCCGAGAATGACAATAATGCCATCAGCATCAACAATAAATACTTAAACTGTTTCATAAAAATAAAATTTAATCATTTTCTTTACCAGGCTCCATAGTAAAGGAATTAATACGTGTATGTTAACAAAGTGTCAAGAGAGCCACTGAGGGATATCCACAGACTTTCCACTTTTATAATATACTGAACAATAATGATTTATAATCTATATTTTTTCCAACATTCCTTTTGGGATATAAGCTGTGAAGATAGTCCCCACACCTTCTATGGATACACCCACACGTGACTGTCCTTTGATTCTAAATACTTGTCCCTCGAAACCTTGAAATTGTCCACCGAGGATTCTGACTTTCTCTTTATTGCAAAAAGTGATTTTGTCGTCAGCTATAAAGAGTTTGTTGAGGTCATCGACCGAATTCCATTTGATAAACTTCTCCATCTGACTATTAGGAATCACCAAAGGCTTTTTGCCCAATTTTCCAAATTTACCCCCCCGATTTCCTTTTTGGGTACATAGTAATGATGGAAGAATTCCAAGGGTTCCTTGCCGATGTACTTCTTCATCTCCTCCTCAGTACTCTTCACAAATAAGAAGTTGGGGATGAGGGATTGCATCTTGCGTATTCGCTTGCCATTGCATACATAATACTTCTCCTGCATCGGCAAGAAGACCTCGATGCCCTTTGCCATCAAATAGTCCTTCGCCTTCTGCTCGCGACCATAAGAGACACGCATCAAAAACCAAACCGCCCCTTCTGCATCGACAGCAGAAGAGGCGGTTTGTATCGTATTTGTAGATAAACCTGTAGCTTGATAAGAACCTACGCTTAAAGCATAGTCGGGGGTCACCCCGGAGTGTATATCTTGGGGAGACGTAGTGAGTTTCAAGTCACGACTGGTAGGAGAAACGTCTCCTGTGGCTTGCCCTTTAATCAAAGCGGCAATGTTACTTTTACTATGCACTAAGGCTTACGTTTATAGCGGCTATCAATGGTTAACACTCAATAGATATTCCGCAATTCGTATATAATATGTCTGCAAATGTATAAAAAATAATCGAAACGACCAAACTTTTTGAGGAAAAGTTTGGTCGTTTACGGATATTTTTTTTTAGAACAAAGTCTCTCATACCTTACTTTACATTATATTTATACAAGCAAAGCTATACATCAGCCTAGAGTTTCTTCTGTCAATCCTTCCCTCACGAAAGGATTTCCTTCAGTGGAACCATCACAAACTCTCGTTCCTCCATCAAGGGATGAGGAATAACGAGATCTGGTTCATTCACCTTGATGTCATCATATAGCAGGATGTCGATGTCGATGATGCGGTCATGGTACTCGCCATTCACCGACTTCCCTATCCTACCCATCTCCTGTTCTATCCGCTGGGTAGCCTCCAGGAGCTGGCGAGGAGCTAGTACCGTATCTACCAACACACAGGCATTGATGAAATCATTTGGCGACAAGAAGCCCCAAGGCTTGGTTTCGTAAAGAGCTGACTGGCGCTCTACCACGCCAATCAGCTCCTCTATCTTTTCAATAGCCTCACGAATATTGCGCTTTCTGTTGCCCAAATTCGTACCTAAGCTCAAATATACTTTGTGCATGATATAGGCTTAATCATTCAAAATCAAAAGGGAGTCGCCGAAGCAGCCGAACATATATCCATTCTTCACTGCCTTCTTGTAGCAACTATAGACGAGATCATAACCACCAAAAGCAGCTGTGCTCATCATGAGCGGTGACTCTGGATGATAGAAATTGGCAACCATACAGTCTGCGAGACCGAAATCGTAAGGAGGGAAGATGAACTTATTGGTCCAGCCATCGAACTCCTTCAACATACCGTCAGTACCGACAGCAGACTCAGTAGCCTTGACCACACTGGTACCGATAGCACATACATGGTGACCTGCCAACTTGGTCTGATTGACAAGATCACAGCACTCCTTGCCGATAATCATCTGCTCAGAATCCATCTTGTGCTTGGTGAGGTCCTCCACCTCAATCTCATGGAAGTTACCCAAACCACAATGCAAGGTAATGAAAGCTGGCTGAATGCCACAAATCTCCAGTTTCTTCATCAACTCACGTGAGAAGTGAAGACCAGTAGCAGGTGCAGTAACAGCACCTTCCTTCTCGGCAAATACACACTGGAAGTCATCCATATCTTCCTCGGTAGCATGGTGGTTCTCGCGTTTGTCAATAATATAGCGTGGCAATGGAGCCTCACCCAGAGCAAACAAAGAACGCTTGAAGACATCGTGCTGACCATCCTCATCATAAAGGAAACGAAGGGTACGGCCACGGCTGGTAGTATTGTCGATTACCTCGGCTACCATCTCGTTCACATCGTCAAAGAACAACTTGTTGCCGATACGAATCTTGCGTGCTGGTTCTACCAATACATCCCAGAGACGCATTTCCTGGTTCAACTCGCGAAGCAGGAACACCTCTATCTTGGCATCAGTTTTCTCCTTGGTACCATAGAGACGAGCAGGGAAAACTTTCGTATCATTGAAGATAAAGGTATCACCCTCATCGAAATAGTTGACGATGTCCTTAAACTGCAAGAATACAGGATTGCCCTCAGCATCGACCATGTCATTGCCTTCGGCATCCTTCTTGTACATTTCGATCTTCTCAGACTTCTTGTGAAGAACCATCAGACGAGATTCATCACGACGAGTCACTTCGAAAGTACGCTCACCGTTAGCAGTTTTTACGACACGCTTTGCCTTATGTGGATAGAGAGCAACCTGTGCCTCTGGCAATTTAAAATTGAATTGTGATAGTTTCATGTTATATATTTTTCTCCTTTCTGATTATTACTTATGATTCTTTTTATGAGAAGCCGGTTGATTGTTGTCAAGGATACTATCCTCCAACTCCTGTGCATCAAGCCATTCCTGGAAACGGTCGAAGTCGATACAGTTCTCTACCGAGAAACTTCCTGCCTTGGTACGACGGAGAGCAGTCAGGAAAGCACCGCTATCGAGAGCTCTACCGATATCACGGGCCAGCGAACGGATATAAGTACCCTTGCCGCAGACAACACGGATGCTTGCAGTTTTCTGCTCATCATCATAGTCGGTCAACTCTATCTCATCCACCCTAACAGTCTTTGGCTTCAACTGAACCTCCTCACCTGCACGTCGCAAGGCATAAGAGCGGTCGCCATTCACCTTTACCGCACTATAGGTAGGTGGAACCTGCTGTATTTCGCCAACGAACTGCTTCAAAACTTCCTCTACCAGTTCTCGGGTGATATGCTTAGTAGGATAAGTATGATTTACAGAATGCTCCATGTCATAACTTGCCGTAGTGGCACCAAGTTGGAGCGTAGCCGTATATTCCTTGGTATGAGTCTGCAACTGCTCTATCTGCTTGGTACATTTACCTGTACAAAGCACCAGGACACCAGTAGCAAGGGGGTCAAGCGTACCAGCATGTCCTATCTTTACCTTGAAGCCAAGTTTCTTGCTGAGCAGATAGCGTACATGCGCCAAAGCTCCGAAGCTCGACATCCGATAAGGCTTGTCGATAGCTATAATTTCTCCTTTTCTGAAATCCATTATAAAATATTTAATCCACCATCTGCATGTTTACACCACAAAGACCGCAGATAATGATGATGAGTCCAACAATGATACGATACCAGCCGAAAGCTGCGAAACCGTACTTGGTGACATAATTGATGAAAAACTTAATGGCGAGGATGGCAACGACGAATGCTACCACTGAGCCCAAAATCAATGTTACCAGGTTATTACCCTGGGTGAGCAACGAACCGCCACCATGGCTGATGAGCTTATAAACCTCCAGACAAGTGGCACCAAACATAGTGGGAACCGCCAAGAAGAATGAAAACTCTGCAGCAGCCTTACGAGTAAGACGCTGAGACATACCACCCACGATGGTTGACATAGAACGAGACACACCAGGAATCATCGCAATACACTGGATAAAACCGATGGTCAAGGCACGCTTGTAAGTAAACTTAGTCTGCTCGCTACCTTTATTGAATATCTTATCGCAGAAGAGCATAAAAATACCACCCACAACGAGCATCCAACCTACCAACTGTACATTGCCAAGGTTAGACTCAATAAAATCATTGAAAGCAAGACCCAGCACCACCGCAGGCACAGTACCCACTACCAATCGTGCATAGAAGTCGAACATGGCCTTCCAATAGGTCTTCTCTCCTGTTTTCACTGAATCCGGATAGAAAAATCTCTTCCAGTACAAACAGATAACGGAGAGTATAGCACCAAACTGGATGATGACAGTAAAAGCGTTAACGAACTGATTCTGAATATCTACGCCCAATAAGTTTTCGGTGATAATCATGTGACCTGTACTTGACACAGGCAAGAACTCGGTCAATCCCTCTACAATAGCAATAATGATTGTCTGAATAAAATCCATCTAATAATAATATGTATATTAATTATAAATTATTAATTGTCTTTCGGCTTACGTATTACTGCATAGATAATTGACAGAAAACCTATCAGTGTAACTGTAGGAGCTACCACTATACGACGAGTACTAAAGATGTCCATATCGAAAGTATTCTCATTAGAGCCTGCACCGCTCATCAGGAGAAAACCTAAGATGACAATAGCCATACCGATGGCCAACAAGATAAAGTTGACCTTATCAAATGCCAAATTTCTTCTATCCATGAATATATAATAGTTTAATGTTGAATTTAAATCTTATAAAGATCGCCTGCCTTCATCTTCAGGAACTTGTTGACAGAGATGCTTGCACACAATGAAGTGATAATGATTCCGAAGAGGAATACCGCTCCACCTGTGATGGCAAGTTCTTCCCAACCGAGAACGGTCAGCAATTCTGGTTCATTCAGATACCAAGCATAGATACATCCTCCTAAGAATGCATCAGCTAAGAATGCAGATAACAGACCTATCAAAATCGCTCTGCGAATAAAAGGAGCACGAATAAAATTCCATGAAGCACCTACTAACTTCATCGTATGTATCGAGAAGCGACGTGCATAGATACCTAATCTTACCGTATTGTTGATCAACGAGAAAGAGATGAATGTCAACAACACAGCAACAATCAGCAAACCTAAACTTATCTTTGCCAAAGATTCATTTACTTTTTCTATTAAATCATGCTGATAAGAAACCTCGGTAACTCTCGGATACGCCTTCAATTCCTTGGAAATCCATTTCAGGGAATCATTATTTGCATAATCGGCCTTTGTTGTGATTTCTATAGAAGGCTGGAATGGGTTTACACCTGCAAACTCGCTTGGATTTGCACCCAAATCGCGGGTAGCCTCCTTCAAAGCACGTTCCTTAGAGATATAATTCAAGTTGTTCACAAAAGGACGAGCCTTTAAGGTTTTGCACATCTGAACAGCTTCAGAATTGGTCATATCCTGTTCAAACATCACTGTTACTACAAGGTTCTGCTTGACATACGAAGACAAGTTTCGACCCATGAGGACCGAAAAGATGACAAAACCCAACAAAACGAGTACCATAGAGGTACTTATACATAAAGTGACCATCTGCAATCCACGATGATTGCTTGGCTTATATTGTTTCTTTCTCATTTCACAAAAGGGTATAATACACCAAATTTTGTGCAAAGTAACAAAAAAATAAGGACATAAACGAACCTTTAACAGTTATTAATAAGTATTTTTGGGAAACATCAATGAATTTCACGTAAATTCACAGTGTTTCAGCCCGGAGGATGAAGGAACATACCAAACAGGGAAAAGGACCGACCTCACGGCCAGTCCTTTCTACATACGGAGTAAAATTCAAATAGGTATGACTTTAAATTTTACCGACTTTAAGTAGAGCTTCATCATGAAAACAAAGCTCATCTATTACATTTAAGAGAGAATAAACTTACATCTTGGTGATAACACCCTTCTCAGAACTCTCCAGGAACTGGATAATATTCTGAATCTCCGGACCATCTGGCACCTGATCCTTGATCTGGTTGATGGCATCAAAGAGGGATGTCTGACCATGGAATACCAATCGGTAGGCATTCGCAATATGCTTGCGAACCTTCTCGGTAACTTCAGCAGCCTCCATGATGATGGTGTTAGGGCCTGCATATTTCACAGGTTTACCACCAGCAATGATATAAGGAGGAATATCCTTAGAGAAGGTAGTTCCTGCCTGAATCATTGCCAAATCGCCTACTCGGGTCTTGGCATTCTCTACTACAGATGTTGAGTAGATCACACCGTTACCAATCACGCAGTCGCCTGCAATCTTGGTACCATAACCGAATACGCAACCATTGCCGATTACGGTATCGTGAGAGATATGGGCACCTTCCATCAGGAAGTTGTTGTTGCCCAGAACGGTCTTGCCACCCTTGTGAGTACCACGGTTGATAACCACGTTCTCACGGATGGTATTGTTGTCGCCAATCACTACCTCACTCTCCTCACCGGTAAAGTTGAAATCCTGTGGGAGGGCAGCGATAACGGCTGCCTGGAATACCTTATTATTATTACCCATGCGAGTACCGTTCATGATACTCACAAATGGATAGATGGTACAGTTGTCGCCGATGACCACATCGTCCTCAATATAGGCGAATGGATAGATCTTGCAGTTGTCTCCAATCTTAGCTTTTGGAGAAACCTCTGCCTTTGGACTTATTATACTAGCCATAATAATCTAACATTTAACATTTAACATTACTTAGCACCTCCACCCAATGCATAGTAGAGATTTACTACTGCCTGCATCTTGTAGAAGTCATCAGCTACCTTAGAAAGTTGTACGTTGAGCAGCGAAGACTGTGCCTGGATTACCTCAAGGTAAGAACCACCAGCCTCTGACATCAACTTACGTGTGTCCTCTACATTCTGCTCGAGTACGGTGATGCGCTTAGCCTCCACCTTACTCTTCTCATCAGAATAGTTGTAGAGCACGAGGGCATTACTTACTTCGCTACCAGCCTTCAGTACGGCATCCTGCCAAGTATTGTAAGCCTGTTCATACTGCATCTTAGCCACTTTCAATCCTGCGATGATTCTACCATTCTGGAAGATTGGCTGAACCAATGAACCAACAGCAGAAAGCAACCACTTGCCTGGATTCACGATGCCTGCGCCAGCGGAGTTGGTGAATGCACCTGTACCAGAAATGGTGATAGATGGATAGAACTTGCTGCGGGCAGTCTCAATGCCATAGAAGCACTGAGCTAAGTTCATCTCGGCAGCGTGAACATCGGCACGGTTGTTGAGCAACTGGATGCCTACACCGGTAGAGAATGTTGCAGGAAGATTCTGATTCTCCAGCTTGCCACGGGCAATGGAATGAGCCTGGTCGCCGATGAGAAGGCTCAAGGAATTCTCAGTTTCACGAATCTGACGCATCAGGTCGGTCTTCTGAGTCAACACTGCATAGTAGTTGCTCTCAGCTGCCTGAACAGAAGTACCACGATAACCAATCTTGGTATCCTTCAATACCTTCATCGTCTCCCAAGTATCCTTGGTCAAACCTTCCATATTGTTAACCAACTCCACCTGCTTATCGAGCATCAACAATGTATAATACATATTGGCGATGTTGGCGATGAGGTTGGTCTTTACTGATACCTGATAATCCTTCAACTGAAGAAGAGCCATCTGAGCACTGCGCTTCTGAGAGAGCAGGTTGCCGAAGAGGTCAACCATCCAACTGGCAGTTACAGGCAAGCTGTAAGTCTTGGTAGCAGCGTTACCATCCCAGGAAGCGATAGTTCCCTGAGGAGTGAAAGACAAGGCAGGCACGAAGGCCAACTTAGCGCATTTCAGCTGCTCTTCTGCCATCTTCACGTTCAAAGCCGCATTGAGGAGGTTGACATTGTTGTTCAATCCTTTCTCGATGAGCGACTGAAGCTGAGGGTCGGTGAAGACACTGCGCCAAGGGATATTAGCGAAGGTAGTAGTATCCTTTACAGCCAATGTATCTGTAGCAGAAGCTACATCGCGAACGATACCGCTGGTCTTCACATCCGGACGCTCATACTTTCCGTAGAGAGTCTTGCAGCTACTCAGGGAGAGCGCTGCGAGACCCAATATGATGATATTTAAATTCTTTTTCATTATTTCCTTTGAAGTTACATTACGTTATTACTTCTTCTCGATACCCTTCTGCTGATGAGCGGCATTGGCATACTGCTCCAACTCGGCAGCTACCTCCTCGTTCAACTCATCCTCGAACTTCAATGGAGTCAGCTTCTCCTGCAACCACTGGAAGACTGCGAAGAGAGCAGGAACCACGAAGATCTGACAGAGAGTACCAATCAACATACCACCTACGGCGGCAGCACCCAAAGTCTGGTTACCATTCTTACCTACACCAGATGCGAACATCAGAGGCAACAGACCGATAACCATCGCCAGAGAAGTCATCAGAATAGGACGGAGACGGGCACCGGCACCCAGGATAGCTGAGTACTTGATGGCCATACCCGTACGACGACGCTCGAGGGCGAACTGTACGATCAGGATGGCGTTCTTAGCCAACAGACCGATCAACATAATCAACGAAATCTGCATGTAGATATCGTTAGAGTGACCGAAGAGGTTGGTGAAGATGAACGAACCTGCCAAACCGAATGGGATAGACAATACTACAGACAATGGCAAGATGTAACTCTCGTACTGGGCACTCAAGATGAGGTAAACGAATACGATACAGAGTGCGAAGATCAAACCTGTAGAGTTGCTGGATTCAGCCTCAGAACGGGTCAAACCAGAGTACTCATAGCTATATCCCTCTGGCAATGTCTCCTTGGCAACCTCAGCAATCGCCTTCATACCGTCACCGGTAGAGTAACCGCTGTTAGGAGTTACAGATACATCCATAGAGGTAAACAGGTTGAAACGTGTGATGTTAGATGGACCATAAACCTTCTTCAAGTTCACGAACTCGCTTACTGGAGACATGGTGCCATCAGCACAACGAACGTAAATCTTGCTCAAATCGTCTGGACGCATACGACTCTCAGGACCAGCCTGAATCATGACACGGTAGAGCTTACCATAGGCATTGAAGTTAGATGCGTAGAGACCACCGAGGTAACCCTGCATGACAGACAATACAGAAGATGGAGAGATACCAGCCTGCTTGGTCTTGGCTACATCTACATCTACCATATACTGAGGATAGTTAGGGTTGTACTGAGTCTGAGCGGTCTGAATCTCAGGACGCTTGTTCAACTCAGCCAGGAACTTCTTCACATTGTCATAGAACTTGTTCAAGTCACCACCGGTCTTATCCTGCATGGTCATGGTGATACCATTCTGTACAGAGAAACCGGAAATCATAGGTGGAGCGAAGGCAAGAACCTGTGCATCCTTGATGGAAGCAGTCTGCTTGTAAATCATACCCAACACAGAAGTGTATTCCATTGGGTTGACAAACAATGCCTCAATACCGCCACCTGTACAAGCCTCCTTGATACGATGGAAGAATCCACCCGGACGCTCCTCGAATGGCTTCAGCTTCACGATGATGGTACCCTGGTTGGAACCGTCACCGCCGATAAAGCTATAACCCATGATGGCGTTACGGGTTGCGATGGCTGGGTTGTTAGCCAGCATTTTATCTACCTGCTTAACCACCTCTGCTGTACGTTCCTGAGAAGTACCAGGAGCTGTAGAGATACAAGCGAAGATAGTACCGGTATCCTCATCAGGCACCAGACCCGTCTTGGTAGTACCCATCAGGGCAACCAGACCTACGATGCTGACTGCCACGAGGCTACCAGCGATGATGCCATGATTGATAACCCACTTGACACCACCCTTATACTTATTGGTAATCTTCTCAAACTGATAGTTGAATCCTGCGTGGAAACGATCCACGAAAGACATCTTCTTCTCGTGACCCTCCTCGTGTGGCTTCAGCAATACGGCACAGAGCGCAGGAGACAGCGTCAACGCGTTGATAGCCGAAATAACGATAGATACCGCCATGGTTACACCGAACTCACGGTAGAAGTAACCGGAAGTACCACCGATGAATGATACAGGAACGAACACGGCAGACATCACCAATGTAATAGAGATGATGGCGCTGGAAATTTCGTTCATCGCATCGATAGCTGCAGTAAGGGCACTCTTGTAACCCTGGTCGAGCTTGGCGTGAACCGCCTCGACCACCACAATGGCATCATCGACCACAATCGCAATCGCCAGCAGCAGGGCAGACAGCGTAAGCAGGTTGATGGAGAATCCGAAGATCCAAAGGAAGAGGAAGGTACCAATCAAAGCCACAGGTACGGCAATCATAGGGATCAACGTAGAACGGAAGTCCTGCAAGAAGATATACACTACGATGAACACCAGTACCAAGGTAATGATCAAGGTGAAGATAACCTCCTCGATAGATGCGAACAAGAACTCGGTAACATCCATCAGGATGACATTCTTCAACCCTGGAGGATAACTCTTCTCCAGTTCATCCAACGTCTTCTTTACGTCGCTGGCAATCTGGGTAGCGTTGGAACCGGCAATCTGCTGGACCATACCCATCACGGCAGGCTGACCATCGTTGAGCAGGTTAACGTTATACTGCAAACCACCCAACTCAATCTTGGCAACTTCGCCCAGACGGAGAGTCTGACCGGAAGTGTTGCTCTTGATGAGGATATTCTCATACTCAATAGGAGTCTTCAAACGACCCTTGTAACGCAAGGTATATTCATACTGCATATCAGAGCTCTCACCAAAGCTACCAGGGGCAGCCTCGATATTCTGCTCTGCCAGAGCCTGAGAAATATCAGAAGGAACCAGTCCGAACTCCTTCATTTTCTCTGGCTTCAACCAGATACGCATAGAGTAGTTACGGGTAGAAGGGCTCTGTACATCACCCACACCATTGATACGCTTCAACTGAGGAATGACGTTGATCAGGGCGTAGTTGGTAACAAACTGGTCGTCGTAACGGCCATCGTCTGTGGTCAGAGCGAACATCATGACGTTAGAACTCTGACGCTTGGTTACGGTGACACCCACCCTGGTAACCTCGGCTGGCAACAGAGACTGCGCCTGAGATACACGGTTCTGTACATTGACCGCAGCCATATCAGGGTCAGAGCCCTGCTTGAAATAAACGGTGATGCTGGCATAACCAGAGTTAGACGCAGAAGAGGTCATGTAGGTCATGTTCTCCACACCGTTGATACTCTCCTCCAGAGGAGCGATGACAGAGTTCAACACCGTCTGGGCATCAGCACCCTGATAGGTAGTAGATACCGAGATGGTAGGCGGCGCGATATTCGGATACTGCTCGATAGGCAGCGATACCAAGCCGATGATACCCAGCAAGACGAAGAAGATGGAAACCACCGTCGAAAGTACCGGGCGCTTTATAAAGTTTGTAAATGACATAATTTACTTATTTTCTTTATACCTTAAATTATATATTACTTCTTGCCGCCCATAGCTGTAGCGAATGCATGAGCATTGTCCTGAGACTCACTCAACTTGGTAGCCTCAGCAATCTTCTGATTGTAGCGCTCCAGAGTGATAGGCTTGATCTGCTGACCATCGGTCAACTTGGTGATACCCTTCAATACGATGCGGTCGCCTACATGGAGACCAGAAGTTACGATATAGTTCTTGCCATCATCCTGCGGATTTACCTTGATCTCAGAATACTTCACCTTGTTATCCTTGGTTACGATGTAAACGAAGATCTTATCCTGCACCTGAGAGCAAGCCTCCTGAGGGATGACGATAGCACTGTTATGATCGTTAGGAACCACGATAGAACCTGCACCACCACTCTTCAGCAACTTCTCTGGGTTAGCGAAGTGAGCGATGAGAGAGATAGAACCGGAAGTAGCATCGATGACACCACTCATCTTGACAACCTTACCTGGATGATTATAGATAGAACCATCAGCCAACTGCAACTTAACAGCTGGGAATGCAGCGATAGCAGCCTGAACACTACCGTTGGTCTTAGACATGCTCAAGATCTGAGACTCAGAGAGTGAGAAGAACACCTCCATGGTGCTGATGTTGGAAACGGTAGTCAAAGCCTGGCCAGAAGCGCTAACCAAAGCACCCACCTTGAAAGGAAGGCTACCTACAACACCTGCAGAAGGGCTGGTAACGGTACACCAAGTCAACTGCTCGCGGGCTGAAGCCAGAGCAGCCTCTGCCTGAGCTACCTGTGCCTTAGCGGTTGCATAGCTGTTAGCTGCTGTAGAAAGTTCATATTCACCGATGATCTTGCTATCATACAACTTCTTGTTATTCTGGTAAGTCAACTTAGCTGTATTTGCCTGTGCCTTAGCAGTGTTTACTGCGGCAGCAGCAGAACGAACTGCAGCCTGATAAGTCTCGCTATCAATAGAGAACAAAGCCTGACCTGCAGATACAGTCTGACCCTCATGTACAAAAACCTTTGTAATGAAGCCAGAAACCTTAGGACGCACCTCTACATCCTGAATACCCTTGATGGTAGCAGGATAGGTAGTCTGCAATGCAGCGCTGGAAGTACCGATAGTAGCCACAGCGAACTCATCGTCGCCGAAGTCTGGCAGACCACCCTTCTTACTTCCACCACATGATGTCAAAGTTGCCAGCACACAAACTGCTGCAACAAACAAAACGTTTTTAATTTTCATACCTATTTTTATTATTATAATGATTATTACCTTTTAAATATAAAAAACAAGGCTCACATGCCTCACTACCTCCGCCAAAACATCCTGAATGACGTAGTCTTTTCGGAAACTCTAAAATTCCTTTAAGTTTTGACCGTGCAAAATTACTAATAATATGGCAAACTTGTCGCTTACCACCTATCTTTTTAACAAAAATTATTCAGTATTTATAGTTTTCTTATAAATTAAACAAAAAAGTCCCCACCGATTATTCGTAAGGACTATTTTGCTTTTTATCTGTACAAGCCTATTATTTTTATATATAAACCCATATCTTTTATACATTCAACCCCATATCTGCAGCCTTTTTCATGAGCAATTCCATCAAAGGTTCCCGCTCGTTCTGCACCTTATTATCAAGTACTGCATCTTTCAAAGCCTGTTTGAGAAGTCCTACCTCACGGCAAGGATTCAGATGGAAAATCTCCATGATTTCATTACCATCGATACATGGCTGGAGCAAACGTTTGTAGTCTCTTTCCTTCAGATCAACAAGTTTCTCACGCACCATTTTGAAATTATCGAGGAATCTCTGCTTACGTACATGGTTCTTGCTGGTAATATCAGCTTCACAGAGCGTCATCAGATCATCGATATCATCTCCAGCATCATTCATCAGGCGACGTACAGCACTGTCTGTCACCTCCTCATCAGCTATCACGATAGGACGCATGTGGAGTTCTACGAGTTTCTGCACGTATTTCATCTTGGCATCCATAGGCAACTTCATCCTGCGGAACATAGAAGGAATCATCTTAGCTCCTATATTATTATGGTTATGGAAAGTCCAACCAATACTGTTGTCCCAACGCTTACTCTTAGGCTTTCCTATATCATGCAGCAGAGCAGCCCAGCGAAGCCAGAGATTATCAGAATGTTTGCAGACATTCTCCAGAACCTCCATTGTATGATCATAGTTGTTTTTATGAGCACGCCCGTTGCGGGTTTCCACCTTATCAAGTGCACACAATTCAGGAATAATCAATTCGAGCAACCCTGTATCCTTCAAATAATAGAAACCGGAACTTGGATGCTTAGCGAGCATAATCTTATTCAATTCATCAGCAATGCGTTCGCCGCTGATAATCTTCAGACGGTCGGCATTTCGCTTCAAAGCCTCATAAGTTTCCGGCTCTATCTGAAAATTAAGCTGGGTAGCAAAACGGACGCAACGCATCATACGAAGCGGATCGTCGGAAAAAGTAATATCCGGATCCAGTGGTGTAGCAATGATGCCATCTTCCATATCATATACACCATCAAAAGGATCTACCAATTCGCCAAATCTTTCTTTATTCAGACAAACAGCCATGGCATTGATGGTAAAATCACGCCTATTCTGATCATCCTCTAATGTTCCGTCCTCCACAATCGGTTTACGAGAATCATGCTGATAGCTTTCTTTACGGGCTCCCACGAACTCCACCTCTGTATCTTTATACTTCACCTGTGCAGTACCAAAATTACGGAACACAGAAAGATGTGCCTTTTTGCCAAGCATCTTTTTCAATTCAGAAGCAACCTGGATACCACTTCCCACCACTACGACATCAATATCGTTGGAAGGACGCTCCAGAAAGAGATCACGTACATAACCACCTACCACATAACACTCCAGATGCAACGAATCCGCTGCATCAGAAATCTTATGGAATATATCTTTGTCTAATATTTGCGCCAGTTCGGCATTGGATAAATTTCTCATTATTTTTTCTTTTCGGGGTGCAAAGTTACTGCAAATTGAGCGAAAAACAAAATAAATCGCGATTTATTTTTTCTTCCGAGTGCAGCGTAACTTATCCAAAGTTACTGCAAATTATGTAAAATACAAAATAATTATTTGGCTATTTCATAATAAATGCGTAAATTTGCAGCGATTTTCGAAAATAATATGGCAGAATTATCAAAAACAGAACAGCAGTTTAAGGACGTAATGGTAGAGTGTCGCACCCTTTTCCAAAAGAAGTTGCATGATTATGGAGCTTCTTGGAGAATCTTGCGCCCATCTTCCCTTACCGACCAACTATACATCAAGGCAAAACGCATCCGCTCGCTTGAAATCAAGAAAGAATCCTTGGTAGGCGAAGGTATTCGCCCGGAGTTCATCGCACTTATCAATTATGGTATCGTAGGAATCATACAATTGGAAAAAGGGTTTGTAGATGAGGTGGATATGACAGCCGATGAAGCAATGGAGCTCTATGACCAGCATGCCAAGGAAGCTTTGGAATTGATGCTGAAGAAGAATCACGACTATGACGAAGCGTGGCGATCTATGAGAGTAAGCAGCTATACTGATTTTATTCTCACCAAGATACAACGCGTGAAAGAAATCGAAGATATTCATGGTGCAACTTTAGTTTCAGAAGGTATCGATGCCAATTATATGGACATCATCAACTATTCCGTTTTCGGTGCTATCAAACTGAAAGAGCAGGAAAAAGAATAAATCATCAATATAAAATAGGTATAAAGAGTGAGTATCAGTAATCTTATCAAGAAGTTGACAGTCAACTTAGGAAGATTGATTGTAGCTGTGACCTTCATTTTCTCAGGATATGTGAAGGCCATAGACCCATTGGGCACTCAATATAAGATTACGGACTATCTCCAACCGCTTGGTTTATCTGGTATCGTACCAGACTGGATGACGCTGACCGCTTCTGTTGCTCTTTCCACATTGGAGTTTTCTATTGGCATTTTCTTATTATTTGCCATACGCAGGCGCCTCACTACCAAAATTTCACTTTTATTCATGGTGGTGATGACACTCATCACTACGTGGATAGCCATCGCAAATCCTGTCAAGGACTGCGGTTGTTTCGGCGACGCTATTAAATTGACCAATTTTGAAACCTTAGGTAAGAACATCATACTCTTGGCAATCTCCATCTTACTCTGGAGATTCCCACTTCAGATGGTCAGGTTTATCTCCAAGCCGACACAATGGATAGTCATCAATTACACCATACTCTTTTCTGTGGCCCTAAGTACCTGGAGTCTCTGGAGTTTGCCGCTCTTTGATTTCCGCCCATACCACATCGGTGCAAACATCGAGAAAGGCATGGAAATACCAGAAGGTGCCAAGCAGCCACAGTTTGAAACAACCTTTATCTTGGAGAAGAATGGCGAACAGAAAGAATTTACCATTGATAACTATCCGGACTCCACATGGAAGTTTATCGATTCCAAGACAATACAAACCGAAGAAGGTTACGTACCTCCTATCCATGATTTCAGCATAGAAGATACTAAAAACGGGGAAGACATCACACAGGAAGTTCTCCATGACAAGGGATACTCTTTCCTGCTTATCTCGCCCAACCTGTCCATGGCAGACGATTCGAACTTTGGTACGATAGACCAGATCTACGAATATGCAGAAGACCACGGCTACCGATTCATCTGTCTGACAGCAAGTACAGAAAAGGAAATTGCCAAGTGGCAAAACATCACGGGAGCAGAATACCCATTCTACACCACAGATGCCACTACGCTCAAGACAATGATCAGGAGTAATCCGGGACTGATGCTGCTACACAACGGTACCATCATCCAAAAATGGAGCCATAATGAATTACCAGCAGAAGATTTGCTCGCCAAACCTTTGGAAAAGAGCGAATACGGCAAATTGCCAGCAGAAGGAATGGCAAGGAAAATTCTGCAAACCGTACTCTGGTTCCTACTGCCACTGGTATTGCTCACCATTGCAGACCGCCTATGGGCATGGTCAACCTGGTTAAGAGAAAAAGAAGATACAAATAAAATATTATCAACTTTTAAAAAGAAAAAGAAAATGAGAAAGAAAATTGTAGCAGGTAACTGGAAAATGAACATGAACCTGCAAGACGGTGTTGCTCTCGCAAAGGAAATCAACGAGGCATTGGTAGCAGAAAAACCAAACTGTGATGTTGTAATCTGCACTCCATTCATCCACTTGGCTTCTGTAGCTCAGGTATTGAATTCTGAGGTAGTAGGTCTCGGTGCTGAGAACTGCGCTGACAAGGCTAAGGGTGCTTTCACTGGTGAGGTTTCAGCTGAGATGGTAAAGAGCACAGGTGCTCAGTATGTAATCCTCGGTCACTCAGAGCGTCGTCAGTACTATGGCGAGACAGCAGAGATCCTGAAGGAGAAGGTAGAGTTGGCTTTGGCTAACGGTTTGAAGGTCATCTTCTGCTGCGGTGAGACTCTCGAGGAGCGTGAGGCTGAGAAGCAGAACGAGGTTGTAAAGGCTGAGTTGGAAGGTTCTGTATTCCACTTGAGCGCTGACGCTTGGAAGAACATCATCCTTGCTTACGAGCCAATCTGGGCTATCGGTACAGGTAAGACTGCTACTTCTGACCAGGCTGAGGAAATGTTGGCATACATCCGCTCTATCGTAGCTGAGAAGTATGGCAATGAGGCTGCTGAGGACACATCTATCCTCTACGGTGGTAGCTGCAAGGCAAGCAACGCTCCTGAGCTCTTCGCTAAGCCAAACATCGACGGTGGCTTGATCGGTGGTGCTTCTTTGAAGGCTGCTGATTTCAAGGGTATCATCGACGCTTGGAAGAAGTAATTGCTTTCACATAACCATGCCTGTACCTCCCCAAAAAGGTACAGGCATGGTTCCTTCATTTTAGACATATAAACAAAACGATAAAAGAAAGTTATGAAACAATTCGTCCTACTTTTTACTATCATGCTCGGAATCACTGTTTCGAGTAATGGTCAGACCTATCTGGAGCACTTGCAAAAGAAGACACCAGGATTAGGTACTGTCACTGTGACCCAAAGCAAGGCTATAGACGAATTAATCAATGGGAAAAAGATACCACAAGACGACAAAACTATCCCAACTACAACCCCAACAAAACACAATACTCCTGACAACCAGAAGAAAACTTCTGAGAATCAGAAGAAAACACTCCCAGACTCTGTAAAAAAGGCAGAGCACCACGAAGCTGGCAAAGAAAAGACAGTTTCACACGAAAGTCCGAACAGAAAGACAAACACAGAAAAAGAAGAAAATGAGACACCTGTAGTAGATATGCGCAAGAAAGTGATGCGTGGCAGCTACAAGGTTACAGGATATAGAGTACAGGCTTTTGCTGGCGGCAACTCACGCAACGACCGTCTCAAGGCAGAACAGACAGGAAATGCCATCAAGATGAAATTTCCAGACCAGCCTGTATATGTACACTTTTATTCACCTCGCTGGATATGCAGAATCGGTAACTTCCGTTCTTTAGTAGAAGCTAAGAAGATGTTAGCTAAAATCCGAGCTATGGGCTACCGACAAGCTTGTCTTGTCAAGGGAAAAATAACCGTTCAATATTAGAAAATGAATCCAGAAACAGAATTTCGCGAGGGCTTGGATGAACTCGCAGCACATTACAAAGAAATCCTCAACCTGCTTGGTGAAGATCCTGAAAGAGAAGGTCTTTTGAAAACTCCTATGCGCGTAGCTAAGGCTATGCAGATATTGACCCGCGGATACAGTCAGGATCCCCGTAAAGTATTGACTGATGCACTCTTTGAGGAAACATACAACCAAATGGTCATCGTTAAGGACATTGATTTCTTCTCTATGTGCGAACATCATATTCTTCCATTCTATGGAAAAGTACATGTGGCTTATATCCCAAATGGCAAAATTACCGGATTGAGCAAGATTGCACGTGTAGTGGATATCTATAGCCACCGACTTCAGGTACAAGAGAGACTTACCCAGCAAATCAAGGACTGCATCCAGGAAACACTCAATCCACAAGGTGTCATGGTGGTCATTGAAGCCAAACACATGTGCATGCAGATGAGAGGTGTGGAAAAACAGAACTCCATCACCACAACAAGTGATTATAGCGGTGTATTCAATTCTCTCAATACACGACAGGAGTTCATGAACCTGCTCCGCGGAGAAAGCAAAAGAATCTAATATATAGTGCTTAATGTTTCGTGTTTACTTATGAAAACCAAACATTAAGCACTAAACATTAAACACTAAATAATATGTTAAAGTTTATATCATGGAATGTCAATGGCTTGCGAGCATGCGTAGGTAAAGACTTTGAAAACCAGTTCAAAGAATTGGATGCAGATTTTTTCTGCCTGCAGGAAACCAAGATGCAAGAAGGTCAGCTCGACCTGACGTTTGAAGGATACAACAGCTACTGGAACTATGCTGAGAAAAAAGGATATTCTGGGACTGCTATCTATACGAAGCATCAACCATTAAGCGTAAGCTATGGCATGGGAGTAGAAGAACACGACCATGAAGGAAGAGTTATCACACTGGAATATGAGAAATTCTACCTCATCACTGTTTATACTCCTAACTCACAAACGGAACTGCGCCGCCTGGACTATCGTATGACATGGGAAGCAGACTTCCGTAAATTTCTCAAGAACTTAGATGCCAAGAAACCAGTTATCGTATGTGGTGACATGAACGTGGCACACGAAGAAATAGATATTAAGAATCCGAAAGGCAACCGCAAAAACGCAGGCTTTACGGATGAGGAAAGAGAAAAGATGACCGAATTGCTGAATGACGGTTTCACAGACACATTCCGATACAAATATCCTGAGCAGGTTACCTACTCCTGGTGGTCATACAGATTTAAGGCAAGAGAAAAGAACGCCGGTTGGCGTATTGACTATTTCCTTGTATCAGACAGGCTTCAGACAAACATTGATGATGCCAAGATACATACAGACATCATGGGAAGTGATCATTGTCCGGTAGAACTTGATTTGGACATTTAATATAAGAATCATATCATACAAGATTATAACATAAATATAAAGGGTTACCATCCTCACGGACGATAACCCTTTTTGGTCATATCAACATAAAATTTTAATTTATATAAGAGAGATTTTATCGAATATTACATGAAAGCACGAATCTCAGAGAGAGGTTTCTTCTCAATTGTGCCATCCTTTTGAGTTACAGTGAAGTAATTGTGAACAGATTTACCGTTCTTGAACTGTACAACTGCCACACCACCTTCGCGAAGCTGCAGTGTAAAGTAACCTTCACGCTTGCCATTTACATACTTGCCGTGCCATTTTTCCTTACCATTCTTATAGTAAGTGGTCACCTCACCATTGAAGACAGTATTTCTATCATTTCCTAAATCGATGAAGCTATATCCACCTTCAGCTCTCAAATTACCATTCATATAGTAATCCTTGAAAACATCCTTCTTATTGATGCCAGAACCGGTGGTCATAAGGAGTCTGTAGTAACTTGCCTGATTAGCATTTGCTACGTTGCTCATATTTTCAGCATAGAAAATGGTATCTGCAACAACAGTAGCCTTTTCGATGTGCTTGCGACCAAAGCTTGCAATGGTCAGCATCACCATCATAGAGAGTAATATTATTCTTTTCATATCTTTACGTTTTTAGGTTTTACTTTCTTTTTCTGATGCAAAGATAGGCAAAAAAACGATAAGTTGTATATTTTATTAACGCAATTTTATTATATTTTTTCACCTACTTTTGATTTAAATCAATTTTAGCTTTAAAACAGCAAAACTGTAACTTACAACATAAATTCCTAACATTTTGTAAAGTCTAAAATCTACAAAATGGTAATTCTTCAGCGATTCACTAACATATTGTTAAGACCCAATAACATTTATAATCTATAAAAAAATGCAGACTTACTGATGTTAGTATAATTTTGTAAATATATATCATCAAAGATACACTTTTGAAAGGTAACCACCGAAATAACAAACATTTTGGTGTATTTTATCACCAAAAACAGGCAAAAAGTAGAACTTTCTATGATTTTGATACGTTTGTTCATCAGGAAAAACACAAAATAAGAAGGTTATTTTCCATATTATCAATAAAAAGATGGACTTTTTAATGATTTTATAACTGAATAAAGATTATTTTTTGTACTTTTGCAGTTGGTTTATTATATTAATAAGGTATGCGCATGAAGTATTACATATCTATCATCTTTGCTCTGGTAGCTCTGACTTTCTCATCTTGTAAAGAGTCAGAACCAGACCCATTCTATTCAGACAATGAACAAGACCATGACAGTGATGAAATTATAGGAGACGATTACATCTATCATCTCCCAGTGATTTTTCATGTCCTGTATCAGGATGAAAATGCCGTAGATGAAAACAATAAAAGGAATCAATATGTATCTTACGACCGTCTGAAAGCAATACTGCAAAATGTCAATGACCTCTATGCAGGGAAATTATATAACTTTGGTGAGGGGGCAGATGTGCCAAGTGAGAACATACATGTGCAGTTTGAACTTGCCCTCTACGATGAATCTGGCAAAAAGCTGAAGACCCCAGGAGTGGAATATATCAAATATTCGGGGGAATATCCTATTGATTGCAACAGTTTCATGAATCAAACCAAAAAGAAAAATAAGATTATATGGAACCCGAATGAATACATCAACGTCATGGTGTATAACTTCAAGAAAACAAAAGACAACAGCATAACGCTTGGCATCAGCAACCTACCTTACAAACAAAACGGCTATCCCGCAATAGATGGTTTAAAGGACGCAAAAGGTGCCATCAATAAGAACAGTTTGTCTTTTGAATACTGTGTATCCATCAACAGTTCCTATATCAACCAAGAGTCATCCAGATATACAGCCGCAGATCACGGAGATAAAGGATACACCTATGATTCTGGAGACATCAATGTCACACTGGCTCATGAGTTAGGGCATTATTTAGGTCTCAAGCATGTGTTTGCAGAGAAAGATACAGACACAGGAAGCGAACCTATTGAAAGTTGCACAGACACAGACTACTGCACAGACACCAAGAGCTATAACAAACCAGCCTACGACAGATGGCTGATTTCATATATTGAACAGCATAAGCAGGCGGGTAATGACCTTGTGATGAAAGAACTCATCAAACGCTCCAATGATTCGGGAGAGGAATGGGATTCTGACAATTTCATGGACTATGCCATAAGTTTGAGCTTCAGATTCACACCTGAGCAGAAATACCGCATGAGACAGGTTCTTTATTACAGTCCGCTGATTCCTGGTCCGAAAAAGATTAAAAACGACAATTACGGTACAAGAAGTCAGGACAATGACGAAGATATCGACTTGCCAATCTGTCTGGCTATAGAAAAGGCTATTCCTGTGGAAAGAGCTTCTTTCAGAAAAGAAATACATAGTACTAACAAAAAATAAAGGATGGGATTCACCATCATTTCAGAAATAATAAAAAAATAAGATGAAATACAAGATAAAAGCACCTAAGGCACTCAACGCCACCATCAACTTGCCCTCCAGCAAAAGCATCAGCAATCGTGCCCTCATCATCCATGCCATGACGGGCGGTAAGATCCAGCCATGCAATCTGAGTGATTGTGATGATACAGAAGTGATCATCAATGCCTTGAGAAACATGCCTGAGGTGATAGACATCAAGGCTGCTGGTACTGCCATGAGATTTATGACAGCCTACCTCAGTGCTACTGAAGGAGAACATACGATTACAGGAACAGAAAGAATGAAGAATCGTCCTATCGGTGTCCTGGTGGATGCACTCCGCTATTTAGGCGCCGACATCGAATATGTGGAAAAAGAAGGCTATCCTCCACTCCGCATCAAAGGTCATGCCCTCGAAGGAGGTCATCTGGAGGTTGTAGGAAGCATCAGTTCACAATACATATCAGCTCTTCTGCTCATCGGTCCGATTCTCAAAAACGGATTGAAACTCAAACTTACAGGAGAAATTGCATCAAGACCCTATATCGACCTCACCCTGTGGACCATGTGCGAATTTGGAGCCTCAGCAGAATGGACAGACGTGGACACAATTGTCGTAAAACCTCAGCCATACCAAGAAAGAAAGTATCTGATAGAAAACGACTGGAGCGCATCTTCATATTGGTATGAAATGATGGCATTGAACGGAAATATCGATTCTGAAATCAGATTAGAGGGACTGATGGATGGTTCCAAGCAAGGTGACTCTGTCGTCAAATACATCTTCAGTCTTCTGGGGGTCAAGACCGAGTTTGAGAACATTCAAAATCCAGAGGATAGAGATGACAAGGCAAACATACATACCAGTGCACCGACCACTGTTACACTGAAAGCCCACAGATGTCTGCTTCCTCGATTGGATTACGACTTTACCGGTTCACCAGACCTTGCCCAGACATTTGTAGTATGCTGCTGTCTGATGGGAATCAAATTCAAGTTTACCGGTCTTGCCAGCTTGAAAATCAAGGAAACCGACCGCATCGAAGCACTCAAGAAAGAGTTGCGAAAAGTAGGTTATGTGATTCAAGACGAGAACAACAATACACTCATCTGGGATGGCGAAACCTGCGAACCGACCTACGAAGCCATAGACACCTATGAGGATCATCGCATGGCCATGTCCTTCGCACCAGTTGCCTTCAAGTTACCTTATCTGGAAATCAACAATCCAGAAGTGGTAAGCAAATCCTATCCACATTTCTGGGAAGACCTGAAAAAAGTAGGATTTGAAATCAGCGAGGTATAATAATCACAATAAAAGATATCGAATGATTTACCTGATTATTGCATTGGTTGTTTTAGGACTGGCAAGCGCACTAATAGGACTTTTCACCCAACGGAAAGGAGAAGAAGAGCCCCTAAAAGAAGGCGTTTCGTGTAACACCTGTAATGGAGAAAACACGAAATGCGAGCAGGAGTGCATGATGGAAGCTGCAACCAAAGAGATAGAATATTATGATGACGAAGAATTAGACACGTATAAAGGACGTGCGGCAGATGATTATTCCGAAGAAGAAGTTGAACAATTCGCTGAAGTCTTATATACGATGAAGCCGGAGGAAGTGGCAGGCTGGAACAGAAGCCTCATCCTCAGAGGCATCAACTTGCCAGACCAGTTGAAAGATGAAGTCATCAGTTTTTTAAGCGAGGATTGAAAAAGAATATTTTATAGGAAATGAACATTCTACAATATACATTTTTCCAGAATGCCCTCTTGGGCGCCTTCCTTACAAGCATCCTGTGTGGAATCATAGGCACTTATATCGTAACCCGCCGATTGGTATTTATCAGCGGGGGTATTACCCACGCATCATTTGGCGGAATAGGAATTGGCGTATTCACTGGTACCAATCCGATTCTGGCAGCCATGATCTTTGCCATACTGAGCGGATTTGGCGTTCAATGGATGTCATCCAGAAAAGATGTCAGGAAAGATTCTGCCATCGCCATGTTCTGGACCTTGGGAATGAGCGTAGGAATTATCTGCTGCTTTCTCACGCCCGGCTTCATGCCAGACCTACCTTCGTTTCTCTTTGGCAGCATCCTGACGATAGAAGGTTCTGACTTATGGCTATTGGGCATCCTGACATGTATCACCATCGCCGTATTCACCTGTTTCCTCCGTCCGATTCAGAGTGTAGCTTTCGACAGCACCTTTGCACGCTCGCAGCACTTGCCGGTAGCGGCGATAGAATATCTGATGATGACACTCATTGCCATGACGATTGTTGCTTCATTGAAAATGGTGGGCATCGTACTGGCTATCAGTTTGCTGACAATTCCGCAGATGACAGCCAACCTGTTCACCTATAATTATAAGCAGATGATTTTTGCCAGCATCATCCTGGGATGGATAGACTGTATCATCGGACTCTATGCCAGTTATGTGCTGAATGTTCCATCAGGAGCCACGATTATTTTTGTCAGTATCATGGTTTTTATGCTCAGTAAGACAATAAAAGCCCTACAAAACAAGTTGTATAATAAAGACAAGCTGTCACTTGAGAAAAAGTGATGATCAGCAGACAACATTCTAAAATCATACAAGAGTGAAACAAAATTATCTCCGACATATCATTCCCCTATTATCAATTATACTTCTAATTGGTATTGGCAGTTGCTCTACGCAGAAGAATACAGCGAAGAGCCGCTGGTGGCATTCCTTCAACGCCCGTTATAACACCTATTATAATGGTACGTTAGCCTATATTGACGGTTCATTGGAAAAAGAGAACGGCAATAAGGACAACTTCACGGAGATGATTCCTCTCTATACCGTAAGCAATAAAAACAGCCGCGAACTGGGAAAAGGCAATTATGAGAAAGCCATCACCAAGTGTGAGAAAGCGATTCATCAACACAGTATCAAGAAACGTCCGGAATGGAACAAAAACCGTCGCAAAACAGAAAAAGATATTGAATGGTTGAGCCGTAAGGAATACAATCCGTTCTTATGGAAAGCATGGTTGCTGATGGGACGTTCCCAATTTTTCAAAGGCGATTTCGAGAGTGCTGCAACCACTTTCTCCTATATGAGCCGCCTCTACTCCACCCAACCAGCCATCTACGGCAGAGCAAGGGCCTGGCTGGCTAAATGTTATATCGAACAAGGATGGCAGTATGATGCAGAGGACGTAATCCGTAAAATGCAAAGAGACAGCATCCACTGGCGTGCCCAGAAAGAATGGGACTATACATACGCTGATTACTATATCCATACAGGAGACTTCGAACAGGCTATCCCCTATCTCCGCAAAGTAATCAAGCATGAGATGCGACGGAAGCAAAAGGCGCGCGAATGGTTTCTCTTAGGACAGTTGCTTGCTGCCACTGGCAAAAAACAGGAGGCCTACAAAGCCTTCAAGCATGTCACACGTCTCAATCCTCCATACGAACTGGAATTCAACGCCCGTATCTCCATGACAGAGGTGATGGCCAGAGGAAATGCCAAACAGATGATCAGCCGTCTGAAACGTATGGCTGCATCAGACAACAACAAGGAATACCTGGACCAGATATACTACGCAATAGGTAACATCTATCTCAACGAGAAAGATACCGTCCAAGCCATCTCTGCATACGAAAAAGGAAATGCCAAGGCGACACGCAGTGGTATTGAGAAAGGTGTACTCTTGCTTCATTTAGGCGACTTGTACTGGGGTATGGAAAAATACAGTGATGCCCAACGCTGTTACGGAGAAGCCATCGGCTTGCTTGACAAAGACCGTAAAGACTATAAGATTCTTGCAGAACGTTCTAAAATACTTGATGAATTAGTTCCTCATACAGAAGCTGTCCACCTGCAGGACTCTCTCCAGGCTCTTGCCAAGATGAGCGAAAAAGAAAGAAATGCAGCCATCGACCGCGTAATAGATGCGCTCAAGAAGAAAGAAAAAGAAGAAAAGAATAAACTGGCAGAAGAAGAAAGCAACCGTCAACAAGCAAAAAACGGTGGAAATGCCAACAGAAACCACAATTCGAATAAGAACAACAATACATCAACAGGAAATACCGGACAGAAAGGACTCTGGTATTTCTACAACCCTATAGCCGTAAGTCAGGGTAAGACCCAATTCCAACGACTATGGGGCAAACGAGAAAATGTAGATAACTGGCAACGCATCAACAAGACGGTGGTCAGTGCGCCACAAGGTGCTGAAGAGATGACAGACGAAGTAAGAGATTCTCTTGCTAATGTAGCCATCAAGGAAGATTCTCTGAAACAGATTACAGACAGTGCACAAAACGATCCACATAAGCGAGAATATTATCTGGCTCAGATTCCTTTTACAGAAGAACAAATAGAAGCCAGCAACAAGCTGTTAGAGGATGGACTGTTGAATTCCGGCGTTATCTTCAAGGATAAGTTGGACAATCTTTCCCTGAGCGAAAAAGCACTCAGAAGATTGGAAGACAACTATGCTGATGACTTTGAGCACATGGACGATGTATATTACCACCTCTATCTGCTATATTCCAGAAAGGAAATGCCGGTAGAGGCAGAACGTTATGTACAGAAACTGAAGGAGAAATATCCTGAAAGCCAATGGACAACATTGATTACAGATCCATACTACAAAGAAAATGCCCAGTTTGGTGTTCATATAGAAGACTCTCTTTATGCGGCAACCTACGAGGCATTCAAGGCAAACAGATACCAAGAGGCTAAGGCCAATGCACGCATATCTGCTGAGCGTTTTCCACTGGGAGAAAACAGGGATAAATTCTTGTTTATCGGTGGATTAAGCAAGCTCAACGATGGTGACGCCAATGCCTGCATCAAGGATATGCAGGAAGTGGTAGAGAAATATCCGAATAGCCGTATCAGCGAAATAGCGGGTATGATAGTCAATGGAGTCAATGCGGGAAAACGACTGCATGGTGGAAAGTTTGACTTGGAAGATGTATGGAACAGAAGAAGTGTTGTACTCAATGACCAGGATTCCACCCAACAGAAAGTATTCACGAATGAACGCAATGCCAACTTTGTTTTCATGCTTGTTTACCTGCCAGACTCTGTGAATGAGAACCAGTTGCTCTTTGAAATGGCTAAATACAACTTTACCCATTACCTTGTGCGCAATTTCGACATGAATATCGAGGAGCAAGATGGGCTGCACAGAATGATTATGTCAGGATTCAGAAGTTACGATGAAGCATGGCAATATGCACATGCGCTGTCGGAGCAGACTGCTATCATCCGCCATCTCAACAAGGCTCGAGCAATCCTCATCAGCGAACAAAATCTCGAACTCTTAGGCACACAGTTCACATATAATGAATACGAGAAGTTCTATCAGAAACACTTCGCTTCACTCAAGTTGAAACAGAATGCCGCACCTCTCTTAACGGAGCCTACAGAAATCGTGACAGAGAAGAAGAAAATAGAAGAGACTGAAGCCGGTGATGAAGAGATACTTGACGACAAGAATGATATAGACAACTCATTAGAAATTATGGAAGATGTTACACCAAGCATCAGCAATGAGTCTATAGAAATCAAAGAGGAGAATACTCAAACCGGAAATAATAACGGCATTGAAATCAAAGAGGACATCAACACAGAGACTCCAAAGGAAAATAATTCTGAAAAAGAAACTAAAGTTGAAAGAAATGAGGATGTTTTCTATTTCGATGATGACACAGAAAAAACTCAGAAGCAAGAAAATAAGAACCAGAAATCCAAAGAGGAGAAGAAAGACAAAGATGACAAATTTGACTTAGAAGACGAATATTTTGATTTCGATGGTTTTTAAAGAAACAATATGGCAGACTTTCCCAGAATAAATAGCTGGAGAAGTCTGCCATTTGTATTTTTAAATCATTCCTGATAAATTACAGAACTGATTATAGAGAGCAGAAAAAGGTAACCAGGAATGGTACTGAAAAATCAACACAGAAACCATGAAAGATGGAAACGATGATGAAGTTCTCTCCCGACACGCGGGTAATAATAGGCAACGTAGTATCCATTGTGGTGGCGCCACCTACGCTGATAGGTGCCAACTTTCCGAAATATCTCGCCAGCAACGGAGCGGCTAAGAGTGTCAGAATTTCACGGCTAATATTAGCAAGAAGAGCGATGGTTCCAAGTTCGGCACCACGATATTCAGTAATAAAAATACTTGAAAGGGAATAATAACCGAATCCTGAACCGATAGCCAAACAGTCGGTAAGCTGACGGTGACCTAATACCAGAGATACGGCTGCACACCCAGCTAAAGTACCCAAAATAGTCATCACCGGAAGCATCATCAAACGAGGATTCACCTTCTTGAAACTCTTCAAAATAGAAGTATCACAACCGATGCTGACACCCACACAGAACATCAGACAACAGAGCGCAATATAACTCACATCACTATCTAAAAAACAGGCAGGAACCACATCACACAATCCAGCGATGATACCTAAGACAAAGAAACCAACTATAATCAAGCTACCTTTCATGCCTTACCTCCCTTCTCCGTATCAGCGGAACCAGAAGACTTCATTTGTTTAGCAGTAACATACTTCCACAATGCCCATGCAAAAAGCACACTGCCCGCACTACCACCAATGGAGAGAATAACAGCTTCGAGACCTAAAGTCTGAATACCTCCTATGATACGGGGATTGGAGCCAACTTCAATACCAAGCAGGAACAGGAGTACCCATATCAACGCCGTGATGATGCGACCTAAAAAACTCATTTTCTTATTACGGAGCAGATAACCTGTACCTATTCCGCAAAGCATTATCAATACAATTTTGAGCATTGTTTCTTGATTTCTTCTTATTTTATTATTTGATGAATAATTGGATTAATAAACTGATTCTTGGATAAAGAACGGAATCTTCACCTAATTATTATATAAAAGTAGAGGAAACATACGAATACCCAGAAGAATCATACGAATAAAAACTTTCCTTAACATTAACATACTTTAATAGCATTCTTCTGCCAGTATTCAATTATTCTTTGTACTTTAGCGCCTAAAAAATAAAAACATGAGCAACGGTTTATTACTTTGGGTAGATGACGAGATAGAACTTCTCAAGGCGCATATCATATTTCTGGAGAAAAAGGGATATGAAGTTATAACTGTGAGCAATGGTCCGGATGCTATCGACCAGTGCAGACAGCAGACCTTCGACCTGATTCTCTTAGATGAAATGATGCCAGGACTTAGCGGATTGGAAACTCTTCAGCAAATCAAGGAAATCCAACCAGCTACCCCTGTAGTCATGTGTACCAAGAGCGAGGAAGAGAACATCATGGACCAGGCTATCGGTTCAAAAATCGCAGACTATCTCATCAAACCGGTCAACCCCAGCCAGATATTGCTCTCTCTCAAGAAGAACATACATCGCAAAGATATAGTCACAGAAGTAACCCAAAGCGGTTATCAGCAAGACTACCAGCAAATCGCCATGCAAATCATGGATTGCCGGACAGTACAGGATTGGGTAGAAGTATATAAGAGACTGGTAAGATGGGAACTTGAACTGAGCGACACCGAGAGTTCGATGACAGAACTGCTTACCATGCAGAAAGAAGAAGCCAACAACGGATTTGCCAAATACATCACCAAGAACTATTTGGAATGGGTAAATCCCAAGAATATCGGCAAGACGATAGAAGGTAAGCCCGTCATGAGTCCAGACATCTTCAAAACCAAGATTTTTCCAAAACTGGATCAGGGTGAAAAGATATTCCTCATAGTTATCGACAACTTCAGATATGACCAATGGAAAATGTTGGGACAAGATATCGGAGAACTCTTTGATATTGAGGAAGACATGTATATGAGTATTTTGCCAACAGCCACCCAGTATGCACGCAATGCAATATTCAGCGGTCTGATGCCAAACAAAATAGCAGAAATGTTTCCTGACCTATGGGTAGATGAAGATCAGGAGGAAGGCAAAAACCTCAACGAAGAACCTCTCATCCAAACCCAGTTGGAAAGATTCAGAAAGCACTACACATTCAGTTATCACAAAATAAATGATTCTGCAGGAGCCGACAGATTTCTGGATAAATACAATGAATGCAAGAATAACGACCTCAATGTACTGGTCGTAAACTTTATCGACATGCTCTCACATGCACGTACAGAATCTAAGATGGTGAGAGAATTGGCAAACAACGAATCTGCCTATCGCAGCATTACACAGAGTTGGCTGAGACATTCTGTTCTTGCAGAACTATTCAAACGTTTATCGCAAGACGAATTCAAGGTCATCATCACCACCGACCATGGAAGTATTAGGGCTTCAAAACCTATCAAGATAATAGGAGACCGTAATACCAACACCAACCTACGCTATAAGTTAGGCAAGAATCTTGCCTACAATGCCAAGGAAGTGTTCACAATCAAGGAGCCACATAAAGCACAATTGCCCGCTCCGAACCTGAGCACAACTTATGTATTTGCGTATGGTGATGCCTTCTTTGCCTACCCCAACAACTACAACTACTATGTATCCTACTACAAGGACACATTCCAGCATGGAGGCATATCCATGGAAGAGATGCTGATACCACTCATTACATTGACACCAAGAAGACGTTAGAAAAAGAAAACAAGAAAAGGAAACAAAATATGAAAATCAAAATTGACTCATTAGAAAACATCCATGCTGCAGCCAAGGAATTTCTGGCCAACATGGGTGATGGTAAAGTCTTTGCCTTTTACGGCAAGATGGGTACTGGTAAGACCACATTTATCAAAGCTATCTGTGAAGAATTGGGAGTAGATGATGTCATCACATCTCCTACATTTGCCATTGTCAACGAATATACCGCAGGGAATGGCGACCCAATCTATCACTTTGACTTCTATCGTATCAAAAAGATAGACGAGGTCTATGATATGGGATATGAGGATTACTTCTATGGAGGAAACTTATGTTTTCTGGAATGGCCAGAACTGATAGAAGACCTTCTACCAGAAGATGTGACAAGAGTACATATTCACACAGAAGAAGACGGAAGCAGAACCGTTGAATTCTGATACTTTTTGGGGGCATGATAGCCCCATTAAAGTAGCAAACTATAACGATGCGCTTTATTAAGGTCTAATGATGCGCATCGTTAGGTGTTAATGATGCGCATCGTTAAGTGTTAATGAAGCGCATCATTAGACCTTAATGAAGCGCTTCGTTAGGTCATGCAGATTTTCTACCATATATATTACTGAAAATCAGCAAATTACACTCCACCTCAAGACTGCAAACTCTTGCCACCAACAGGAGAACAGAAGTATAAAAGTTTGTTTCATCATTATTTTGTATCATTAAACTATGCTATTGCAAAAGTATAAAAACTTTTACAATGGCATACTATTTTATACCTGAAGAAACGCTTCCACATTGCACAGCTCAAAGCTGCTGTCAAAGTGAAATACTATGATCCAAGAGTACACTTAGGTGTCTACTTCCTACAAAATAGGTGTCTACTTGGTGGGGGAAGTAGACACCTAAGGCATGATTTTATTGTATTTTTGCTCTCCAGACTGTTGGGGAGCAACCTTCTTTCTCTTTGAATATGCGATAGAGATAGGAACGGGAGGAGAAGCCACATTCGGCTGAAATGATGTCGTTGCTATAGTCGGGATAGTCGAGCATCATCTTCTTGGCTGCCTCGAATCGTACCTCGGCAAGCCAGATGCGGAAGGTGGAGTTCAGGCAGGAAGTGAAGTAGCGTGACCACTCATAGCGTCGGTTGTCCCATTTCATGTGCAGGTGGGTGATGCCGAGGATAAGGGCATTGATGAACATGAATATACAACATGCAAACTGTAGTAGATATAATGAATCCATATTTTTTTCTATTTTGTTGTTACTTTTTTGTATTTCTGGTTGCTTGCCGTAGGATTTTCAGGGTTGGTCATCTGCAAATATCCTGCTGCGACAAGGGAGGTGATGTAACGCTCACGGTTCTTGGAATGCATGCTGACACCAATTCTGTCAAGTATCTCTTTGGTTGTACGAGGTACGGAACAGAAATTTACTATGTCCCTTTGCTTGTTAGACAATGACACTTTTGGAGTGTCAGAGTGTCTAAGTTGAGTGTCTAAGTCGGTGTCAGAGTGTCTAAGTCGAGTGTCTAAGTCGTTCTCAGAAGTGTCTAAGTCGGTGTCAGAGTGTCTAAGTCCGGTGTCTAAGTCGGTGTTAGAGTATCTAAGTCCAGTATCTAAGTCTTCGACTTGGTTACTTTTATCATGGACTTCGTTACCAACTTGGTTACCTTCTCCTCTCCAAACCGTGATGACAAATTCCTGTGCCTTGTCATTATTCATAAACGTGACATTGATATTTTCGTCCAGTGCACGAGTGATGCCGCTACCCACACCAGTGTATGGCAGCAAGTATATAGCATTGTTAAAAAGGAACATATTGCGAGGCATGGATGTTCCAGCCTTGATGTCATCAATAGTGAGTCCGTTAGGCAATGCACCAGGACTGTGAATCTCAACACGATTGTCGAAAATGAAAATGCGAACAGGAGCTTTCATGTTCAGCGAACGGTGTACAAGGCTGTTTACCGTGAACTCAACCAAACTGGTGTAAGGTATTTCTAACTTACCCATACTGTTGAATTCATCTCCCACCTGCACATTATGTAGGTTACGAGTGAAGAAATCCATGATCGTGTCATATTGATGAAGCAGATTTCCCTCCATATCTGCATCATTCACCTTGTCACGAAAAACCTTGCTGCCGACGCTGTTGCCAGCAAAACAGATACATTTGGCTGTCATCATTGGCATCCAGCGCTGGGTGTATTTGCCAAACAGAAGCATGGCAGCAACGGTCAGTGAGCCATCAGGACGGATAAATCGCAGATTGCGAAGTATCTTCTCACAGTCATGTCCCTTAGCTATGGCAGAGCATATCATATCCAGTGATGCTTCATTAAAAGCGTCACCTGTCAAGCCTTTCTTTTCCAACACTCTATCAAAACGGTTGCCAAGAAACTGCTTGATGGTCGTTGCATCAAGGTCGTTGACTGTTGCATCCCTAACACCTGCCTCGTCTGGAGCAAAACTACCGCAGTCGGTCATCATTTCTGCAAGTTCAGCATTATCGAACACTTTACGCTTGTCGGCACCATTCTTCACCCATACAATTCCCTTGTTGTCATGATAAGGCTTGTTGAGTCCTTCCTTCACAGTAGCAATAACCAAGTTGCCATCCTCGACCTCAACAGTATCTATCTTAATCAGAATGGATGGCACTACGTTTTCTGAAGCGATGTCACTCAACAAGTTGGTTGTCTCTTGTACCTCAGAATACGACAAGGCATTGGTTTCTCCAGTCTTATCCTTTATGCCAACTACCAACTTGCCTCCATGTGAATTACTGAACGCCACTAACTCACAGGCAATATCATATTTGTCGAGAATGCGTTCCTTGAACTGCACCCCCGATACCTCGCCAGCGTTTATCAGTTTCAATATATCGTCCATCATTCTTTGATACATTCTTTGTTCAACAAATCGTTTACATCCACTTTCAGCAAATCAGAAATCCGTATTAAGGTTTCCAAGTCTGGTTGGCAAGTGTTGGTGCACCATTTGGAAATGGTTGCTTGGTCTTTACCCAACATTTCTGCCAACCACTTGTTTGAGCGCTTGGTTACTGCCAACATAATCTTCAATCTGTTTACATCTTTCTTTGCCATACTATATATATAAAATCGGTAAATACACTTGCAAAAGTACAATAATAATTTTAAATAGAGGTGTAATATTCTCAAAAAAATTACAGAAATCGTAAATAATTGAAAATTTCGCATTATTGTAATAGGCTTTACTTTGAATGTTCTTATCTCATCAAAGCAACATAAAGGGACAAAGCAAGTTATACTTAAAGGTATTTGGGGTGCTACATAAACCGATTCATAAATAATCCTAAAATGAAAGCAGAAAAGTTTGTTTTTAAGAATTTAGTTTTAATTTTGCACTTGTAAAAGGAGTGTTCTTTGCATATTGCAAAATACAGAAATGAGCAGAGTCCGCTCATTTCCATATTGTTACCTATAAGATATAGGTAAACGTCCAACTTCTTGATATTCAATTAAAGACAAGTTTAGAGCGAGTTATATTTGTTAACAGAGAATGTTTACTGTGTTGGTAATCCGATAAAGCATATAGACTGATGAAAAACTGTTAAACCACAAATAAATGTTCTTGCTCCTATATGAATTCTTCGTTCAACGTCTTTGAACCGACATTCAGCGTCTTTGAACCGCCGTTCAACGTCTTTGAACCGACATTCAACGTCTTTGAACGGAGATTTCTGTTAGGCTCAAAAACATTTCTATTTAGTATAAGCAACAAAAAGTGGTGAGAAAGTTTGGAATTCTCACCAAAAGACCTTATCTTTGTTCCCGATTTTAACTCACAATTAAAATGAATGCCTTATGAATAGACAAAATCTATCTTCCAAACCAAGGATCTCGTGCATTGGCAGCAGATAGGTAATATGATGAAAAAGATTAAAATTAAAAATAATGTCAACAGAACAAAAGAAAATTACAGACAGAAAGTATTTTGTACCTTTTGTATTAATCACGTCGCTCTTCTTCTTGTGGGGCTTCGCTCGTGCCATTCTGGATGTACTCAACAAGCATTTCCAGAATGCTTTGCATATTAGTATTACGCATTCTTCGCTGATTCAGGTAACCACTTATTTGGGTTATTTCCTGATGGCGATTCCGGCAGGTATCTTTATTAATAGGTATGGGTATCGCCGTGGAGTCGTATTCGGATTGATTCTTTTCGGAGCAGGTTCCTTGCTGTTCATTCCTGGCGCAGCGATGGGCAGTTTTTCTGCTTTTCTGCTATGTTTGTTTATCATCGGTTGTGGTCTTGTCTTTCTTGAGACGGCTGCCAATCCGTATGTTACAGAATTGGGTGCCAAGGAGACGGCAACGAGTCGTCTGAATCTTTCGCAGTCATTTAATGGTTTAGGAAGTCTTTTCGCTACCTTTTGCGTCGGTCAGTTTCTGTTCAATAATACAGAAGAAGGCGGTAATGTAGTGGTGCCTTATACCATATTGGGTATTCTCGTGCTATTGATAGCGCTCGTCTTTTCGCGTGTTCATTTGCCAGAAATAAAGCATGAAGTAACTGCCGAGGATGAGGCTAAGGGTAGTAATATCGGCAAACTCTTTGCGCATCATGGTATGTTTGTCTTCGGTCTGTTGGCACTTTTATGCTATGAGATTGCAGAAATTTCCATCAATTCCTATTTCATCAATTTCGTAACAGGAATGCGCTGGATGGATGACCGTGCTGCATCCCTGGTGCTGACTGTAGCTTTGGGATTCTTTATGGTGGGACGTTTCTTAGGCAGTTGGATTATGCGCCGGGTGGCTGCCACTACGATGTTGCTCATCTGTGCAGCTGGTAGTGTTGTCTGTATCGGTTTGGTGCTTTGTGATTTAGGGGTTGTTTCCTTAGTCGCATTGGTAGGCAACTATCTTTTTGAAGCGATTATGTTTCCTACGATATTTGCCATTGCTTTGACGGGTTTGGGCAATCTTACCAAATCAGCATCTTCCTTGCTGATGATGACCCCGATAGGTGGCTGTGGCTTCCTGCTGATGGGTCTGATAGCCGACACTACTCATGTTACTTTGCCATTTATCGTACCATTTATCAGTTTTGTAATAGTATTAGCTTTTGCAGTTCGTGAATACAAAATTGCTCAAAAGAGCTAAAATTGCTATCTGTATTTAGCAAAACATTAGAAAAATAGCTTTAAAAAGTAAGAATTAACTTTTTTAACTCGTTTGAAATACGAAAAAGCAAGTTAACATTTTGCCGTGTCAAAAGAAAAAAGTAAATTTGCACTCGTTTAAGGGAAGTGTTTGGTAAGAGTGCTTTACCTTATTAATATAGTATAGAAGAATGTTTCATTAAAATAATAAATTAAATATTATGGCAGTAGATTACAAGAAAATCGGTCTTGTGAACACTAAGGAAATGTTTGCAAGAGCTATCAAGGGCGGTTGGGCCGTTCCTGCTTTCAACTTCAACAACTTGGAGCAGTTGCAGGCTATCATCCAGGCTTCTTCTAACTTGAAGTCACCAGTTATCCTTCAGGTTTCTAAGGGTGCTCGTAAGTATGCTAACCCTACTTTGCTCCGTTATTTGGCAGAGGGTGCTGTAGAGTATGCAAAGGAGTTGGGTTGCAACCATCCTGAGATCGTTCTCCACCTCGATCACGGTGATAGCTTCGAGACATGTAAGAGCTGTGTAGATTTCGGCTTCTCTTCTGTAATGATCGACGGTTCTGCACTTCCATACGAGGAGAACATTGCATTGACAAAGAAGGTTGTTGACTACGCTCATCAGTTCGGTGTAACTGTAGAGGGTGAGCTCGGTGTCCTCGCTGGTGTTGAGGATGACGTAGTTGCTGAGGAGTCTCACTATACAAAGCCTGAGGAGGTTGTTGATTTCGCTACACGTACAGGTGTTGATTCATTGGCTATCTCTATCGGTACATCTCACGGTGCTTACAAGTTCAAGCCAGAGCAGTGCACACGTGACCCTAAGACTGGTCACCTCGTTCCTCCTCCATTGGCATTCGACGTATTGGCAGCAGTTGAGGAGCAGCTTCCTGGTTTCCCTATCGTTCTCCACGGTTCTTCTTCAGTTCCTCAGGAGTATGTTGATATCATCAACAAGTTCGGTGGTAAGTTGCCAGATGCAGTTGGTATCCCAGAGGAGCAGTTGACTAAGGCTTCTGAGAGCGCTGTTTGCAAGATCAATATCGACTCTGACTCTCGTCTTGCTTTCACAGCAGGTGTTCGTGAGACATTGGCTCTTCACCCAGAGTACTTCGACCCACGTCAGTACTGCGGTAAGGCTCGTGAGTACATGGTTGATCTCTATAGCCACAAGATCAAGGATGTTCTTCATTCTGACAACAAGTTGGCTAACCTCGACTAATTCGAGATTTTTCAATCTAAGATATGAGAGTGGAATCCGAAAGGCTTCCACTCTTTTTTTGCTTTTTTATAGGCTGTCTCTTGATAGGCAGATTGATGGTGGTCTTTTGTTTTAAAAAGGTGTACTTTTTGTTTTAAATCAGTTTGCTATAAACCATATTAATATCCGTTAGTATAGTTTAACGGTATTCGCTCTTATTCTTCAAGAAAGATTTCATATTTTTGCAACCGAAAGAAATACTTTGCTTGGGCAAGTATGCTTTTATTCTTATATAATATCATTGTACTGGTAGAAGATGACGACAGCGTTTGGAGTAACGCAATTTAACTAAAGACATAAGTGTAAAGTAACTAAAGACAATATAGAATGATTAAACAAAAATAAACAAGCAATCAATAGAATACAAGTAAATGATATTAGATTATGAGAAAAATTTTAATGATGCCGATTTTGGTATTGGCAATGGCATTGGGCTTTGTAAGCTGCAGTGCAAGTGATGATGGAGTAAACGATGGAATGCTTGGTCAACAGACCACTACATTCATGCCTTCGTTCTCAATGTTGAGTTACACACAGTCTGCAAGTACACCTATCCTACAGGATGGTAGCAACAGCGCTGAAATGGAAGAGAAGCTTGTCTGCAAGATTCTGCCAGGTGGAAAGTTGATGCTGACTCACAAGAATGTTGTTTTTGACGATGCTGTAAGCATTAAGATGGAAACAACTTTGGTGGGCAACAAGTTGATTATCACAGAGAATGCTGACTATGGAGTGTCTGGCAACTATGGCTACTATACTCTGAATACTACAGTAGGTACGCTGAAAGATGGTAACTATACGATTGTGGTCATGCGCAACCAGAATGTGAGAGCAGAGTTCCAGATGGCTTACGATTCATCTAAGGCCAAGAACCAATAATTGTATTTCCGACGACCAGTTTAAATTTTATTTTTTGTTAATTTCACTGATTAATAGCTCAGGTGAACAGTCCTTTAGTATAACCTTATTATTCTTGTCCAACAGATAAATGGTTGGCATAGCGCGTAAGCTATATAAATCACTGATTTTATCATCTGCATGAATTCTTAGGAGTTGGATATCCTCCGGTATGGTCTGTTTGTTGAGCCATGCAGTAATCTTATGACAATTCTCGCAGTCAGGATCATAGAAATAGAGAATTACTTTCTGATTCTTATATTCGTTCAACTGATGTCCCATTCCTTTTTCATCCTTCCATTTGAAGTCAATAGCCGTATTGCCGGGCAGGTTTTTATTGGTCTGCTTGTATTTAAAAGTCCATCTTTCTTTTTCCACATCATCTATGCATGGTGAGGCTATTATATCTTTTATGAAAAGGAGGTATGTGTGGTCGTTCCTCATAGGCGACTTCGGATTACCCAGATAGTGTTCGATGAGGCTCTCGAATTTGTCTTTACTCTTCTGGCTCCCAAAAGCTTTTGAAGCAAAGATATGCACACTCTGCTCTGCGGTAGTTGGAGTAAAATGAGGAATGAGATCGATGAAATTGACAAATCCTTGTTCTGAGATATTGGCATTGCTAAGTTGCAAGGTATCCTTGAAGTCAAAATTGTCCCAATAATGGAGACCCAGATAATTGAGCCGTTGTTCTACGGATTTGAGAGAGTCGGGCATCACAGGATAGACAAACGAGCGGTTTTGTCCGATAGCTTGCAGAATGTTCAATGAGAACACCAATGCGGTGATAATAATAATTCGATATCTCATAAGCCAATTCTTTTTTGCAAAGTTAAATAATAAATCTGAAAAAGGCAACAAAAATGTGCAGTTTTTCAAAAAATGAATGTCGTGGAGCTATAGAAGGTGAGTTCTACTCGGCAACTATATCTCCGACGACCAGTTTAAATAGTTTTCGCTATTTGGTGTTCTTAGTAAAAGTAAATGATATTTAATGATTCTGTAAAATCTGTTGTTTTTATTTATATGTAAAAGTAATTTCTTTAGCTTTTGTCTTCACGTTTGCTGCGTTTATGTAGCCTCCGTTGTAGTAGCTGGCTTTCACATAGAACTTACCCCGAGTACCGGATGTGTTGACTCTCATGTTCTTGATGGTAATGGTCTGTGTCGTACCCACTACGTTGGCAGATTCATATTTCACAACAAACCAGTTGTTCCATCCTTTTCCTCCATCTACTTCCGCAGTAGAACCTACTTCTATACCGCAATTCTGCGGATTGATATCATTAGAAGCGATTTTGATTTCTATTGGAAGCAATTCCTTCGGATAGTTAGCCGGAATCTTGAATTTCAGTTGTGCTGTGGCGCTGATACCCTTACCCATCGTAGCAGGGAACTCAAACTCATATTCCATATTCTTGATGGTATAGATGTGGATATTCCTGCTCAGACCATGCTTCTTGTCCAACAGTCGGATGATTCCTTCCTTCATGGAATGATCAATGGTGCTCAATGTATAATGAATGCTTCCTTCGCCATTATTGAATGTAATGACAGGAGTCTCATTGATAGCACAATTGGTATTCTTCATCCAAATTGCTTCAAAGTCATTTGCGGTAATGTTGGTATCGCCAGCATACTTGAAGGAAATACTTTGTGCTGCAGTAGCTCCCTCGTTCAAGAGAATATAGGTGCCATTTGTGATACTGAGGGTATATTTTCCGTCAGAAACTTCTGGTACAATGTCTTCTACTACAATCCAAGGGTTGTTGGCTGGTGTTCCATTTACGGCTGCATCAAAGCTGTCATAGCCCAATGAAGCATCCAGTTTCTTCACCTTAATCTTATAGATATGGTTTCGCTTGATGCGGTAGAGCTGGTTGTCCTTGTCCTGCAAAAGCACGAGGAAACGTTTGTGGGTACCGTTCTTGTAAGTTGCCCAGAGAATAACCTTCAGCGGTTTGCTGGCATCATTGCGATTCTCAAAGGTATAGGCGATATTCTCCATCTGTCCCTCAGAACCCTGGTATGTCTTCTGGTCTTTGGTAGGAGTGATATAATCAGGATTCCATACTGCCATCTCATGGGTGTCAGGGAAGGTGAGGTCTGTCTTGAATGGAGCTATCGTACCGTGTTCCTGACCGTCGTAGATAGATACTATCACCTTTTCAATTTCGTTAGCCACCTCGTCTTCCAGTTCAACCTTCACCTTGGCTCTGTCTCTGATGAGATGTATCACAGGCTTGTCGGCTCCACCATTGAGGAAAGCTTTCATCTCCTCCGGCGTATTTTTCTTGACATATCCCCAATAGACGATTTTTTGAGACTGATCTTCTCCAGCGCTTGATTCGAATGAAGTCATGAGTATATTCTCATGCATTCCGATCCATTTAGGAGATTGGGTGATGTCCAACGTAGCATTGGCAACAAAGTGGATTCTTGCGGTAGAATTTGGTATTGTAGCCTTGATGCCTTTCGGATTGCTGCTGCCGTTTTCCAGAATATCTCCTTTAGGCGTTGTTTCAAGCGTAAGATCTTTTGCAAGTCCTAAGAAGAAACCGTCCTTGTCGAAGCAGAAAAGCTGGATGTCTTCTGCCCGGTCAATACCTTCATTACCGTATGTCTGACTTCTGGTTATGGTCTGGTTCTCCTCATAGCTCGGAATACCAACATAAGTGGTAATGGTATATTCGTTTCCTTGTTTTTCCCAAAGCTCAGAAGGACCATTCTCAACCATGTCGTTTGTGCAGGCTGTCAGCATAGCCAACAGTCCTGCAATCATACTCATATAATATTTTAAATGTTTCATAATAGTGCCTCCTTTGTGATGGTTTATTCTTTCTTGTTTTCTAATGCAGTTACTTCTTCAGGTGTAAGGTCGCGGACGCAGCGTACGTATCCCTCACCAGAACCATGTGAATTTGCTTTAACCTGTTTTCCACTCAAAGACCAATATGAATAGCCTCTAAGGACCTCTGTTACGACATCCTGATTAGATTCGTATTGGTAGTTTACAATCACTTTGATTTCCGATTCCGTAGGAAGTCGCCAATTGTCATAACGGGTTCCGTCTGTTCCTACTTCTACATAGTCATCACAGTGCTTGGATGCTTTGACTCCTTTGCTGAAAACGCTTACGGTCCCGAGCTGAGATGCCAGAGCAAAAGCAGGTGATACTACGTTTTCTGAAGACAATTTTGTGTTCGGATTGATGTTGTTTACATGTCCAATCGTATAGCTTCCGTTGGTTTTTGTAATTTGAACCACATACATATTGTTGTTAGATCGGTCTTTTATTGCAGTATTCAGAGTGGCTTGGTATGCATTTTCTTTATATTCATCTTGGTATTCCCAAATATATGTGCCTTTTGTCCACCAACCAGACTCACCATATGTATAAACCTTTGCCGTGAAGTTAGCATCAGATGATATCTTGCTGGTTTTGTGGGCTCTTTGATGTTCTTGCCAATCAATCCATCCGTCCAGACTCTTGGTAGAGTACCATCCTGCAATGGCCTGTATGTACTCCAATGGATATTGCTTGATGGTTACCTGTTCTGTCTTCTTGTTTTCTCCTTCACCGCAGGATATGGTAAACTTGATGTATTTTACGGTCAACGGAACAAATTCTTTAGCTTGGATATTGACGATACCCTGGTCTTTCTTCTCAGTATGACCATTGGCGAAATTCAGACTGATTTGTGGATAAGTACTTCCTGGCTTAATCGTCTTCTTCGTGCCGTTCTTGTCGTAATAATAAACTTCGTCTATTTGGACAGTACAAGCATCGGAAGCATAGAATTGGATCGTCTTGTTATCCACTTTCTCATTTCTCATGATATGGAAGGTAGGGGTAACCAGGAGATAACTATGCTTATCGGCATTGATAACGGTTTCTTCGCCTTCTGTCCATTTCATCACGTCGTATTGGATATCCGCCTGGGTTCCATAGACGATTTCAGTACTGCTGCCACGATTGGTAATGTTGGCATTGACGGTATAGATATGGTTGCGTTTCAACTCTGTTTCGTTGATGTCACGTACTGGTATGCTATAGAAGTTGTCTGTGGTTTCGCCAACGGCTCCTTCTCCTTCAGCATCTTCTGAAATCTTGGTCAGCGGTACTTTCACGATCAACTTAGGCATCTGCTCCGTATTGTCCCATTGGGTAGCATAGCTGTAGGTGGTAATGGTAAAGTTTCCGTTTTCACCCATAGCACTTTCGTAAGCTCCACTCATATTGCCCAAAGTCTTGGCAGAGTTCTCGCCGAAGAATGTGGTAGCAGTATTGTAGTTCTGGAAATTCCAACTTGGATTGCCAACAGTATATCCAGGCACATTGATGTTGAGCTTTACCAGAATTTTAGCTGCTGCACGGCAGAGACTGGTTTGAATGGTTTGGCGGGCAGCTGTTGTTACGAGATAATCGGTCGTGCTGCTCATCAGGAAATTCTTGCCAGGATTGGTATTCGTCTGGTATGGTTTCCAGATGTCTGCATCCGTCTGGGTCTTTCCTGCTAATTCGCTCAGAACATTGATGCCTTGCAGTGATTCCTTGGCATTGGCAATGGTAACAACCTGGTAAGTTTCATTTTCTACCAGCTGGTTCTTGTCTTTCCAGTTGCCCTGGTCCAAAGTAGCAGTAGTACCTTGAGTCATGCTTGGCAACGTCTTGCCCAACTTGAGCGTTGCGTCGGCTTTACCAAAGATTTTCACATCGAGTTTATCCAACTTAGCCTCGTTGAGGCTCATGTCGGATGCAACTCTTGTCTTGGCATCAGTCACCTGTGGATAAATGCTGAGGCTCTCTTCCATTCCGATGGTATCGTTGAAGGCATCTTCCCCAGCGCACCCGGATAAGAGTACGCCCATGATGAAGGTCAGCATTGCTTTCCAGGTTCTGTTATATTGATAATTGATCTTCATGATGGTGTCATTTTAAATGTTACTTCACTTGAACAAAACTGATTTCCGTAGAGGTTCCTGGCAATTTTTCTTCGCCTTCACCAACGTTGATGAGTGCTTTGTTGCCTGGAACAATCGTCAAGAAGACATTTGCATGATAGTTGTGTGGATTTGCCATATCAAGAATCTTCTTAGGCACTACATAGAAGCTGATGGTTTCCTTGTTGCCGTTGCCTTCCAAGGTGTTCTTGATTTCTCCACTTTCGTCTCCCGCTATCACAAATCCGAAGACTGGATTGTTGCTCTGGAGAATCCATTTCCTGCCACCTGTGTAGATGTTTTCGAAGGTAATCTTCGGTCCCCAGGTAGGCTCATTGAAAGCTACTTGTATGCCTCCGTCATGGGTTTGATAATCGCCTTCTACGACGGTATGGATTTCTACCTTATCTACATAGTTGTACTTTCCGCCATCTTCCCAGTCGAGTACGGTAGGGTTGATTTGCAACTTTCCGCCTTCGAGGAAGTATGCATAGACTACCAACTCGTGGTTGCGTGCTGCAGGCTTCATGTTGGAAGGTATCGTGAAGGTGGTACTTTGCTCTGGAGAGTCCTCACTCAGTTTGAAATAAATTCTACCTGTGATAGGTCGGTTGCTCTCTCTGAGATAAGTACGGTGCTGGGATACGAAGTTGGCTCCATCCAGACGCGTCATGTATTCAGCTGCTTTTTCACTGCTTCCTCTGTGGAAAGTTGTTGGGTCTGCAACACTGGTAATGTATCTGTTGGAAACTCCTCCGAGCGTCACCTTTGAGTGTACGTAAGTGGTAGTTCCATTATACTGGGTGGAGATGAGTCCGGCAGTCTCGCGGTATGCATAGGTGGTTGCATCAGGGAAGACATAACTGGCTTGTGGTATGATATCCTCGTCCAGTTCTATCTTGGTGATCAATGCCTCTTCTGTTCCTCCATCAGCCTTTCTTGCGAAGAAGAAGTGCAACTTAGAAACGGCTCTTACCAACGGAATGATTACGCTCTTGGCTGCAGCAGCAGTTTCTGTATCTGCCACATGGTCTGCTACAGAGATATGGGTGATGACTCTTGACAGTGGAAGTCCTGTAGCAGGAACTTCTGTTGCCTGAGCTTTACCTTCACCGTTGATGCCGAACTGACTCTTGATGACCATTTCCTTCAACTGCTTGCGAGTCAACATCTTGTTGGCAGTATTATCAGGGAAAATACCCTCGATGCTTTCCGCATTTGCCAGAATGAAAAGGTCGAGATTCTCAAGTTCGTTTCCTCCAGATTTGCGAGGAATTTTCATGCTTACTGTCTTTACGGCAGTTTCGCCGTTGACAGGAGTGGTGAGAATTTCTTCTCTATAGCTTACTGCGATGGCATCATCACCTGTAGAGTTGGAATTGAAAGCCCAAACTCTGATGCTGTGGATGCTGCTTTCCGTAGCAGGATTGGCTGGGTTGCTGTCGAAGTCATCAGCTCTACTCATCGCCGCCCTTGACTCGGTAGGAGAGGAAGTCAGAAAACTGAGATTCAAATAGGTCTCGCTGTCGTCATTGGCAGTGCCAGGACCATAATCGTCATAGACGCATGATGTGAAGACGCTGATGGCTAAAAGCGAGAGTAGCAATGCCGTGAGTGCCATCAAGAAGGTCTTGATTCGATTCCTTCTTTCGTATAATTTAATGAAGTCATTCATAGCGTCCTCCTTTCTTTATTGATTATTACCTAATTCTGTATCTTTGATATTGACATTCCAACCATTGACATTCACCTTGGTGATCATGTTGTAATCTCTCTTGTCCGATACGTAGAACATCAGAACGTAATGGTCTTCACGGTCCAGATATTCCTGATCATCCCAATTCTGGTTTACCTTTTCTCCGCAAAGGGCAAGGAACCAAGGGAGAGAATGATTGAATAATTCTATAGGATGATCCTTATCGCGCAGGTCGGTGATAATGATGCGCTTGTCATCATAATCGTTTTTGTCACCATCCCTTACGACACGTCTGTCACTCTGTCTTTCGAACATACGAGAAGATGAGAGATCGTAAATCAATGCCTGATCTACAGGTTCTTCATTCACCTCGGTATGTGCACCGTCATAGTTTGCTCTGCGCTCCATGTTGTATGGCAAGTAGGTGATTCTTTCGTTCTTCATTTTCTCTCCTTTGTGATCGAGCCATGCTGCAGAACCTTCGATGCGAACATCGAAATTCTCAGGTTTGAAATCCGCCTGGTCGTTCTCGTAAGGGAGCAATACGATGCGGTAAGTCTTGGTACACTTCATTAAGCTGAGTGTAGAAGTCACTACTGTACCTTCGTTTCCTTTTTGGTTCAGCCGCTGGAAGTCCACCTGGGTCTTTGCGGTGTATAAGGCTGCAAACTCCTTGTCGTTCTTGATTTCTTCGCCATTGTCCTTACCCATCCTTACGGTCAGGTCGTCAATGGTAGAAACGCCCGGTGTAAGAGAAGCAAAACTGAACTCCATCTCGTCATCTTCTGCTCTTGACATCACCTGACGGTCGCGAGCCAGACAAACGAAGGTATATTTCCCATCCTTCAGACCCGTAATTTCCATCGTGTGTCCAGTTTCAAACTTTTCTCGGCTTTCGATATAAGAGTCAAAGAATTTGCCGTTTTCATCAAAGGCATAAACGTTGATATTCTTAACTTCAGCGGCGAAAGCGTCAGCTTGTTTCACGTTATATGTATAGTCGAACTGGAGAGCCACTTTACTTATTGCAGGCGGGCAGTCGTCCATGTCTTCCTTGATGCAAGAAGACATTGTGGTTAGTGCTATGGCTGAGAAACATACCAATTTAAACCAGTTGTTGTTGATGAATTTTGCCATATCGTTAAATCTTTATATTGTTAATATTCTTAGAAAAGTTCTCTTGAGTTATCTGGAGTGCCCTGCTTTTAGGGTAGGGCATCGTTGATTTCGTCTTTGGGGTGCTTTACTGGAAGCACTGGGTAATCCCATCTTTCTGTGGGTTGTCCCATCTTTCGGATGGAGGAAGTAGTAGGGGTGAGTTTTATATCACTGTCTTATGAAGGTTTCGTTCTTGATTCTTTGGAGGAAATCTTTCGGAGGCAATGCCCCCGAAAGATTGATGATTGTTACTTCAACTGAATATCAGTAGAGTTAAGTACCCAAGGGTTGATAGCTACTGTTACATTCATGTAGTAGTTAGGCTGGATATCGTCTGGAGTTGGTCCGTTAGGAACATCCTTACCTAAGTCGTAGATACCATTCACATTCATGCGATAGATGCTGTTGCGGAGAATTGAGTAATAACCTTCACGTACGTAGTAGTTGTCCGTAATGATGTAGCAGTAGTACATCTTACCTTCACGGTAAACTTCGATGTTGTTGGCCTTGCGGAAGTTTGTTAACTTTTCGCCTTCCTCGATCAAATTGCCGTTTGCATCCTTAATATTATTTACCACTTCTGCTGCTGTGAGCTCTCCGAATGGGTTACTTACTTCCTCGTCTGCCATCAAATCTGCGATACGGGTGTAAAGCTTGCCGTCATAGCGATAGAATGTGCCATCTGCGAAGTCTGCATTTGCCTTAGCACTTTCTGTCAATGTGGCCTTGATGCAGAAGTAGATTGATGTTGCATCATCCTTTTCAGTTGTTGTATTCTCAAACATATAGTTCTTAGGAGTACGGGCGTTGGTGGTGAAATTCTCAAGACCTCCAGCCTGATACTTGGTACCGTACTCTGTTGTTGGCTTGTAATAAGGAGCAGTTTCTGCAATCAGCGCATTGAGTGTCCAGTTGCCTGTTGTGTTCCAATTCTGCACTACGTAAGAGTTGTTGTTCAAGTTTGACAGTGCGTATGTGTCATAAACTACACCTTCCAGATATTCCTCAAAGTTCTTGGTGGTAGTTTCTGGCTTTCTTTCAATCTTGTTTACATCTACGGTAGGAGCATCTACTCTTGCTACAACTCGGTCGAGAGAGATCTGGGTAGCAATGGCAGGGGTAGCCTCGTTCTTATTGTCTGCTGTAAAGGTAACAGTACTATGATCAGCCTGCTTGTTCTTGTCGTTCTGGTTGAACATCACGAAATGGTTGTTGCTTGCATAGTTTGCACCTCCGACTGTTGATCCTTCAAATGCTGCATTGGCTGCGAGAGGATAGTCTAAATCTGCGTTTGCCAAGAAGTAAACGGTGTATGGTGTGTTTTCTTTCACGTCGTTTACACTCACCTTGATAGGCTTGGTCTCACCAGCAGTTGTCTGGGTAGGAGCTGTCTTCCAGTCGCTTGCCGTTACGTTCTTCTTGAAGATTCTTTCTGTACCTTGATAGATATAGATGGTACCAGATGTGATGGTGCTTTCCTCTACTGTTCCGTTCTCAGGGTTAGATTGGGTAGTTCTGGTAGCATCACCAGCAGAACCTTTTACTTGGATAGTCATGTTATAGAAACCCTCTACTGTTTCCTGACCAGTGGTAGGAGACATTGTGTCGTCAGTGCTGCAACTGTTGAATGTGAATGCTGCTATCGCTAACATACTCATTGCGAATAGATTTAAATTCTTCATAATCTTAAGTTCTTAAAACGTTAAACAATTATTTTACTTATACATTAATTCTAAAAAAAAGTTTCGCATATTTTGTAGCAAAAGTTATTTGCTTTTTTCTAAACCTTCTTAAACTTAATACTCTTAACAATTTATGAGTCATCTTTTACTATATATATAGATATTCATCCTTTGATTACATCCTTCTGAGAAGTTCCTGAAGATTGATCTTGGCTTCCTTCAATCCTGCCTTATCTGCTTTTTCGAAGTAGGTCTTGGCAGTCTGATAATCATTCTTCAGAACAGCAAGTGCGCCTTTAGCGTTGTCCACTTCCGGACCATTTCCAGCCTTCTTCAAGTAATTCTCTGCGCTTACCTTATCGCCTCTGTCGATGGCAGTATAGGCAGCGTTGAGATTAGCAAGTTCTTCCTCTGGGAACATCTTTACGGCGATATCAAATACCTCATTGTATTCCTTGCTTCCCTTTTCGTAACTGTTGGCTACTGCATACATCTCTTCGAGGGATAGCTTTTGTGGACGGGTCTTGATAATCCTGCGAGCTTCTTCGAGATTGAAATGTCTTACGTCGTAATTGATTTCATATTCGGTGCGGCGCAAAGGTGGATATACTTGGTTGATAAGATATCTGTGTGCATCTCCTGCCTTGGCTGCAATCGCTCTTTCCATTTCGTCTGGTCCCATGTTGCTGTTGAGGATGTTCAGCACGGTTGCCTTCTGCGGGATGTTGTTCTTGGCTACGTAGTCACGCACTCCCTGCCAGTCTTCTGCAGTAGAGGAGAACTTGAACAGTTTCATTTCCACTGGATAGAGGTTGCGCAGATAGTCATAAACGGCTTTAGTACGGTTCTTAGCCAATTTCTCATTGTTGGCATAGCTGCCGTCTGGGGAGGCGTAACCATGTAGTGAAATCGAAGTGATGTGTACGTCTGCGTCGTTCTTCACCAGGTCGATGGTCTTGCGCATCTTGTCTAATTCAGCTTGGTTGTTGCTTAGTTTTGTGTTGATAATTGCTTTATTGATATGAAAATTGAGTTGTGCCGTACCCTTTTCCTGTCGGTTCTTGATAGGTTCTGCCTTAGGTCTCACGTATGCATATTGCAATTTCATAGGTCCTGGCAGGGCTTCACCGATGCGGCTGAACAAACCGTTTTCTACAATAGCTTGGTTACATCCGCAGACATCTTGTCCGACAACGAGTTGTGAGTTGTTCATCCACTCGCGATATGGAGTTGTATAAGCATAATGTATGGTCTGGGCTTCCTTGTTGTTACGTCTGGTAACGATAAGTGGATTTTGGGTGGCAGTCTTGTTGTTGCGCTGGTAATAGATGTAGCGTTTGCGTCCCATGATTTCCACCGCAGGCATTTTGAGCGTATCTTGCTGGTTGACGATCATCGGGATGATGACGGTTCCCTTATTGCTTTTCACCTGAAGGTTGTCAAGCTTGAAATCCATATTGACAGCAACGTTATTGCCTGTTTTTTTCACTTCCTTGTTGAGAAGGCTCACTTTTCCACCTACCAATTGCTGTGCTTTGGCAGGCATACAGAGCAGAATGACTGCTGCTGCGAGGCTTAATTTGATGATATGAAATGTTCTCATAATTGAAGTCTTTTACTAAATGATAGAAACAATGTAATGCCTAAATGATAAGAATACTACCTTGTTGATGTCGTTTAGAAGACATACACCAGGTTGATGGCTGCCTTGGTAGGGCCTACGTAGTGGTGGCTCTTGTCACTTTCTACTTTCTCGCCGCATTTCTCACATTCGTATTGGTCATACTTGGAGAAAACGTACCCTAATCCCAACTCTGCTTCCAAGTTCCAGTGCTTGGAGAGTGTCCAGGTGTAGCCGTATGCGATTCCGGCTCCTATCATCCATCCCTCGAAACGATGTTCTTTCAACTTGGAGAAATCTGTTCCCAGTAACATGAAGTCTGCATCAATATTACCTATATTATACTGTCCACCCAAGGCATGGAAACCAAGGAAGTGACCCATCATCTTGTTGCAGAACCAATATCGCGCTTCAGGTTGTACAATCCAATGTTTCCATTTCTTATTGTCAGAGAAAGACCAAGGATTATAATTTCCCGACAGATCGAATGTCCATTTCGGTGCAAGGCTGAACTCAACTCCAAGATTGAAGGTGGTTGTTGCATCATACAAGAGGTTGGTCTTGATGGCTGCCTTTTGGGCTATTGCCGAATAGGAAAATCCTATGCAGGCAATCATTGTTATAATCATCTTTTGCTTCATAATCTTATGTTTTATGATTTTGTTCTTAGAATTATTTACTTTTATTATTCTTTTAAACTTTGAAGTTCTTAGAAAAGTTACTTTTATGATTTTTGTCTTTTACTTTCCTGTTGTATTTTCATTTGCTGATGTCCATTTTCCACCTTCATAAATTTGAACTACTCCGTCTTTTAGTTTATAACTTCCATCTGCTTCTTTTATTGGGTTTCCTTTATTGTCTAATTCTATTTCATAAAGTTCTACCCAAATATTATTTACAGTATTTTCATTTTTCTGTCTTATACCATCACCTATAGTTGCTCCATCTACTGTTACATTTCTTTGGTCTTCCCAAACTACACCATTTAATTTTCTTTCCGCTTCATCATCTACATAAATATGTAAAGCTTTTGCTCTGTCTGTGTCATCTTCGAAGTTACTTTCATATCTTTCTTCTTCTAAATCATCCTCAACAACAACTTTGCTGTTTTCGTTTCCAGAAGTATCTAATATCTTGTTGATCTCCTTTTGGCGATTTCTTGCACTTGCTAACTCATCCTGCAATTCAAAAGGTTTGTTCACCATTTCTTTTGCAATCTTTAGATTCCCTTCGTAATTCTGGATGGTTTCAATCGTTTTATTCAAAGAATAGCGTATATCATTGATACGTTTATACATTCGATTGAAATTTACTCGACCTACT
>OMAO01000053.1_pt1 | contig 81161 bp, 76 predicted proteins | sample 1644641 | NCBI WGS metagenome assembly OMAO01 (sample SAMEA103958120, study PRJEB25191) | human gut metagenome | biome: human-associated habitat [ENVO:00009003]; feature: intestine environment [ENVO:2100002]; material: feces | place: Germany | collected 2013/2015
AAATTCGATCACAGGCTTCACGATGGTTATATCCAATAACCCGGACAGGAAATCCAGTGCCGGATGATATGCCTCATGATTGAATTCTCCCGACGTTAAGTAGTTGCGGATGCATGTCTCAATATCCGCTTCTTTCATTTTATCATAATCCTTGCGGAACAGGGAAGCAAATTCATTTACTGTTTCCACATTTTCAAGTGTAACCATACTGTCTTCATGTTCTACTGCGGGAAGACCCAGAAAATCCGAAAATGTTAATGTTTCTTTTACTCTCTTCTGACTATATACAGCACCTTTTTGCGATACTGTAAAATGCTCTTCCATTCCTATCGTATTATCTGTATAGAAATCATCCAGTATAATCTGGCTTAAGCTCTCTGTTGCATTGTTTTTAAAATCCACATACAATGGGTTATCCAGCGTTTCCCATACATAATCCGGTGCGGAACTGGCATAACTCTGCAGAAGCTGAAGATCCTGTGTCATCCTTTCAATCTTGTCTGCCTGAAATTGATAACTACATGGTCCCACGGAAACACTCGCCAGCTTATCATTACACTTCTCAAATTTCTCTTCAATCCCTTCCAAAGTACTTTGTATGGAATCAGCACTCCACCCCGACTGAATTCCCCGATCTGCAAAGATCAGCATCATCTTCTTCGTTTCCACATTATTTTCCTTCCATATTTTCGCACATCATCCTATCATTCTTCATAAAAGATTCCGCAGTTGTCCATACATATTCTTCCATTTTACCGTAGAACAATGTCAGTCTTTCTATATGCATCGGAAGACTTCCAAAAAACAATTCCATTTCCTCTTTTGCCTCTCCCTCATAGGAATCTGCAATTTTTTCCTGTGCCTGCTCTGCCATCTCCTTTGCATTCTGAAGCTGCTGCATCATATCCGCAAGCATAATTGTGATTCCCAACATGGACGGCTGATCACATACCGTTGTTTCTTTCGTTTTTGCCACTCATTCTCCCTCCCTGACCAATTGACAAAGCTGTTTACGCATCCACAAAGGTGATAAACTGCGGATTCTGTTTCTCTCAAGATTTACAACATATCCCTGCTGCTTATCCCAGCCATAAAACTTTTCACCATCCGGTTTTCCCCCGGTAAACCTTTTTACCCATACACCTCCGGTGCTATTTTGAATTCTTTGAAACAGTTCTTCCACCGTAGTACTTTCCCAATTTCCTCTTCCCGGCTGATGGTCTTCGCATTTCAAAAACTCAGAATAACCAAGCAATGCCTCTAATAAGACAGAAGAACTTATACAATTAAACTCATAACCATCCTCTTTTTTCATGACCGTAATCAGACGATCCCTTGGCAGCACCGCTGCATATATCTGATCCAATACAACATGCCTGTAGCTGTTTCTATATGTTTCAAAGAAAAACAACAGGTCTGCTCCTTCTTTGGTAAGTTTTAAATTTTCATCCACTATATTTTTATTCCTGAGAGAATAAATGGCATCTTTTATGTACTCTTCCCTTTGAGAATCTTCCGGTATTTTTATATCAATTCCCAACGGTTTTCTTCCCCTCGATACACTGATCATAAACATCATTTCTGAATCCGAAAATTTCATACTGACACTCTCTCCTATAACTTACGCAGTTCCTGATAATCTTCCCAATTATCATAAAAAATTTGATTTGCTGAAAGATACTTTTCCAGCGCAGCCTGTGCCTGTGAAAGAGGATCACCTGCCAGACTTTTATGATATTGCATTGTCAGATCCAGAAATGCCATTCCCGTCTGCTGAGACATTCCATTCCAAATTTCCTCATCACTCACACTTTGCATGACAGCTTCTGCTTTTTCATAAGTACTGTCCAATATCTCCTTAATACCTATAACCTTATCCTTAATCTCTGCAATAGCATCTGTTTCACAAAAGAAATCCTGCATTTTCCTCTTCCTCCCTGCGTAAAATTTCTTCCCATTCTTCTTTCTTCTGCTCCACTTCTCCCTTTTTCAGTACCAGGCTGTCCACTCCGGCATTCAATGCACTTATAATATTCTGCGTCCGTTCATACCATTCTGCTTCTTTATCATCAAATGTGGTAATCATAAAGCCCAATGCAGAATCCGGGTTTGCCGTTAAATTCGTATTTAGTTGCTGCATAGCGCTGTCTACCATCTCTATGCCGGATTGCTGACTGGAAATCGCCCCCTCCAGATAACTGATTACATCACTGCATTTCCATATCATTTTTCTCGCATGCCATGCCCCGGATATTGACATTCTCATTCCCTCCCCTTATTTTTCTCATCCTGTTTGTTTCCTGCTTACGCCTTGGGAATACGGATCATCGTACTGCTTCCCTTCTGATATAGCAGTCCGTCTTCTACGCAATCCGGAAGCTCCTTTCCCCGAAAAGTAGGAAAAGGTGAATTAATGCCCGGATCCCCTAACAGCAGACCGTTCTCTGCTTTCTTAACCAGTTTTGCTGTTTCATTTCGTACCGGCATATGTGCAGAATGACCTGTTAGTATTACCAGAATACCTGTGTCTGCAGCATTGCCTAATATCTGTATCATATTCTTATCATCATTTATAAACGATACAAAATCAGATAATTCGTTAATCACAACTGCATACTTTTCTAAGGAACCATAGAATTGTGTAACTGTCCTGTTTCCACGTTCTGCCTGACAGTCTTCCCGTCTTTCTTCTGTCAGATCCATTAATTCTTCCTTACAACGATCCAGTTTGTCCGGATTATCCACATACATTACGTTTTCATATTTCTGCATATCCTGCAATTCATATGTTTTTGCATCAAACACATAAATTTTCTCAAAATGCAGCATCTGTTGTAGCATCATGCGTACGGTATTGCTCTTACCGCTGCGCACAGGACCAATAATCAGGAATGGCGTATCTGTGGTCTGTATTCCTATCCTGTATACCCTTTGTTTTTCTAATCCAAGATAAACATCTGCCGGTTCCGCAGCCCCATAATTCTTCAGCATTCCGACCCGGAACTGTTCGGGCAGAACAGGGATTCCCACAGCCTTTTCTTCCGTACTGCTTCCGGCAATCTTTCCAATCAGCTCCTGCAGATTTTGATTATATTCCAGGCCGGATGAGTAAGGTACCGGCGTATAGATCTGCATCATATTCACATTTTCATCCTTCACCAGTACACGCCCCTTAATTTCCGGAAGCACATATTCACTTCTTCCTACAATATTGCGTGGTTCTGCCGGCTCATAATTATATCCCGCAATTTTGGTCTTGATTTGATTCATAAGCGCATACTTTACAACGCTGCTTCTGGAAGCTGTAATTGCCAGATAGATTCCAAGATTAACACCGTCACGTGCCAGTTGAACAAAAAAGTTTTCATCCATCTCAAGCTCTTTTACAACATCGTAATTATCAATAAACAGGACAATCGCAGGAAGAGGCTGTTCTGCCATCTGGTTATATATTTCGAAATTCTGTGCCATTGCATCTGCCATCAGCTGCTTACGCTGTTTCATCTCTTTAAATAATAATGCCATCAGTTTCTGCTGTTTTTCCAAATTGTCATAGGTAATATAATCTGCTACATGCGGCAATGCTTTTAACGGCAATAATGCATTATTCCCAAAGTCAAGAAGATATGCATGTAAATTCTTCACACTATTTAATGCACATAATCCCAATAAAAGTGTCTCCAGGAAAACAGTTTTCCCATATCCGGAAGATGCAAAGAAAATGACATGTCCCTGTTTCAAAAACTGAATCTGATATTCGATCTGCTTTTGTTCCTCGGGTATATCCTCAATTCCAACAGGGATATTCAAATTCAGTTCCTTATGTATTGCACTATCCGTAATTCTTTCAAACAATGGCGATACCATAACCGGTTGTAATGGTGGAAGCCAGGGGCTCTTTACCTTTGGAAGCTTTGTCTTTAAAAATTCGTTCTTCACATACCCGACAACAACATCCAGCTGCGTCTTATGAATCCGGTTGCTTTCAAGACTTCCTCCCAGATCCTGATTGATAAGCTGGCCCTGCCCAATCCGGTTCACAAGGTAAACTCTCTGATCGCCTTCCTCTCTCTCCTGTTCCTCATGATATGAGGCTCCACTGAATGCCGATTGGAATAATTCATAAATCTCATTATTTCCCACCTGTAAATATGCCCGTCCCGGCTGTACAATAGATGCAGCATCCGGCGTTTTAAGCATCTCACGGCTGTCTGCTTCATTCTGGACTTTCAGACACAGTTTGAATTTTGAATTTGTCCAAATCTGATCATCCACTACACCGGATGGCTTTTGTGTCGCCAGAATCAGATGAATCCCCAGGCTTCGTCCGATTCGTGCAGTTGACACAAGTTCTTTCATAAATTCCGGCTGCTCTTTCTTCAGTTCTGCAAACTCATCACTGATCAGAAACAGATGCGGGATCGGTTCCCGGGCTTTTCCAAGCTGATATAGCTTATGATATCCATTAATGTGATTAACGCCATATTCATTAAATACTCTTTGTCTTCTCGCCAGTTCGCTTTTAATGGATACCATGGCGCGATGACTTTCTGCTCCATCAAGATTCGTGATTGTTCCAAGTAAATGAGGCAGATTTTTAAATAAATTTGCCATTCCACCACCCTTATAATCAATTAACAGGAATCCCACTTCATATGGATGGAAATTAACCGCAAGAGATAAAATATAGCTCTGAACAATTTCCGATTTTCCGGATCCTGTTGTACCGGCCACCAGTCCATGCGGGCCGTGCGCTTTTTCATGTAAATTCAACTCCACATAATTGTTTTGTTCCCTCACACCCAACGGAACAGCAAGTGATTTATGAGCAGCGTGATTTTTCCATCTGGATTGTACATTCAGTTCTTCCGGATGCTGTATCTGATACATTTCAAAAAAGGTAATACTTTCCGGAATACGGGATACCATTCCTTTTTCATGAATAACAGCCGCACACTTCCGGCTGACCCTTTCGACATTCCTTTCTTTCATGGAAACAATTTCAAATGGTTCATTACAGCGGATTCCTTCTCGTAACATAACCCTTCCCGTTTCCGAATTTTCCAGAATACACACGGTCTGAATATTTTCCGGGAGCTTTGCCCGCTGATCTGTTGTATAAATAATACTAATCCCCAATTCTCCGGATGAACCTTCAAGGTATTCCATAATTGCGTGATCCTGTATTAATTGCGGTTCATCTATGATAAAAAGCAGTTGAGGACAGAACCGCTCTCCTTTATTACTTTCTTCTACTCTTTGTTTTCTGTCTTTAACCATCTGCAGAACGCTTCCCAGTATCTGATCTCTGGTTATCTGGTTAAAAATTTCTGCAACTACATTAATTGACTGTATTCTCAGGTGCGGATACCATCTCAGATAGGAAAACTCGCTGCTGCTCTTTTCCTTTCCAATAAAAATAATCTGCACATCATGATAGCTATGAAAAAAACAAATCTGTAACAGAAGGTATTTTAACTGATTGTGAATGTTTTTTTCTTCACCTACAATGCCCAGATGATTCTTATATAAATTAACCATTACCGGCATATGATGCACAGAACCGAATTCCTCCTTCAAACTCTCTGCCTCATCACGCAGTGCATCCTCCTCCATATTTAACTCATCACTTTCACATTGGACCCGGATCCCTGACTGTCCATTTTTATATCCAAGACAGATTTCAAGAAAATCTTCTTCTCCCATGCTTTTCTCATACAATCTGCTGTCATAATGCAGCATCATTGCTTCAATCTGTTCTGCATCCGGCGTCTGATACTCTATGGCATCCTTTTCCTTTTTTCTCAATGCACGGATCCGTGCCCTTTCCTTAACGAGATACTCCATATATACCCGCTCTCGTGTTTCATTTTTCTGCCGGATTTCCTTTCTCTGGCTAAAGAACTTCTGAACAGAAAAAATAATAGTCACAATCGTTGTGCAAATACTTGCAATTACATAAAGTCCCCGCTTCAGATATACACTCATAAAGATGGTAACGGCCAGCATTACAAGCGGCGGTATCATAACCTGCATCAATGACCCTTTCGCTAAAGCTGCTTTCTGCGGTGGATTTTTGATTTTAATTGTTTCCGGATTCACTTTAACATGAATTCTTGGTGACCTCTTATAATATGGAAAGCCTTCGAACGGAACCTCTTTGTAACTGACCGGCTGTAATTTACAGGCATATTTACTGTGGTCCCCCTCTACCGCAATCATTTCATCGTAAATAATAATTCGAAAATCGCCGGTATCCAGGATGTTTTCTCCGATTTCAATCTTATGAATTGCAACCTCCTTTTCTTTTTCACCCCGGACATATATTTCTTTTTCTGTCACCAGATATTCTTTTTCCATATCGGGAATGCAAATATCTGCATTGGAATTTCCAATCAGAATCTTTTCTTTTCGCACATAATAGTAAGTGTCACCCATACAAGTTCTCCTTCGTGTTGTTTTATTCCTCCAGATATTTACTGCTGATTTCTGTAATCGCATTTCCAAGTTCATTCATACGATTTTGCTTTTCTTCCCCGTCCATGTTAATGTTACCTTCTAAATAATTCAGTTCTTTCATATAAGAATAGATAAGAAGTTTATCATCGGAAAGCGCCTTCGCATAATTCTCTGCCTGCGTAAAATCAGAACGCCCAATTGCAATCCAATATCCCAATTCTGCTTCGTTGGAATAAATACTGATATTTTTTAACACATTTTCCAGCTCTGTCTTCTCCAATGCTTCACATCTCGCATAAGATGATGCCAGAATATATTTCGTATATGTGTCCATCTGGTCCGTCTGCATATTTTGCAGTTCATCGATACATTCCACATAATTCTGTACCGTATATGCCCTGCTTGCCCGTATTACTGCCTGATCCCTTGGCAATATAACAAAGGTCTGATATCCCATATAAAACAATGCAAGTATAAATACGCACAATATACCTGCCAGTATTTTCTTACCGGTTTCATATTTTCTTTTATCAAGCCGGATCTTTTCCTCACTGTTTTCCCTGTGAATCTGCTCTGCACGTTCACCGATCTCTTTGTACATTTCCTCTGTTGTTTTACAGGCGAGAATATAACCCAATGCTTTGTCTTTTGCCGCAATCATTAAACCGCTTTCTCTTACCTGCGTATAGCTGTATTTATTTCCAAGAATTCCTACTGCCAGTTCCTGATAGGCATTACGAAATTCATATTCCTCCTCATCTTCTTTCTTTAACTGCTTCATATCACGAAATGCTATGTAAGGCACGTAATTCCGGTCATAATATATGTTTTCCTCCGTCAGTGGCAAGTCATATTCTGTCCAGATACGATAAATCTCATAAAAGTTCTGCAGAAAGCGCAGACGGTATTCCATTTCTTCTTTCTTAAGTTCACTTAACGGATGCATTCCTGTCAGGTCAAATTCAAAACAAACGTCCTCTCCCTCTTCTGTTATATGACATGGTAACAATCCTCTGGTTTCTTTCATTAAATATTCATATTCAAAAATATTATCCGCTCTTAATGATGATTTCTTTATTTTCTTTTCTAAAATCTTTGCTCTACTATCCATGTCCTTCGTCCTCATCTCTACTTATTTTCTATATCTTTTTACTTATTCAGCAAAAGTTCACTTCCCGAATAGAGATGTGCCTGCTCATAAGTGCATCGTGTACTGATCTTTCTCCCACTATCCCTTTCCTGCACATATTCCGGAATGCTGTCCATACAGAAAAAATCCAGATTGTCATTTAATATCTGTAAGGTTTCCATGATTTTCTGCGAATCCGGGACCTGAATATCATAGGATTTCTGTTGTATTTTTATTGTTATCGTAAGCTTCATCATTAGGCTCCTTTATCTTCTTTCCTGCTATTCAAGCTGTATTTGACAGGTTATCTTCATATCTTCTATCTGTCTTTGCTGTTCTCGAAGTTCATCCCGCAGCTCCTCTTCCACTTCACTTTCCTGCAATCCAGCTACTCTTGCATCTGAACTGTGTATCAAAAAGCTCCAAGACATATCATTACCCTTGATCTCCATCAAAATGCTTTCTTTTTCTACTTCTTCACAATTACTTCATAACTCTGGCATGTGCTTAACCTCCACAATAAACATACTAATCTATGATCTCTGAATGGATTCTGTTCTTATGATCTTCCCTCTTCACCTTGCATCGCAGCTTGACCGGCTCTCCCGTCTCATCAACCCGATATATCATCCCATCACGATAACGCTTCGTTGTATTATCCAGCAGGTATAGATACTTCTCATCTACACAAAATTGATATGCCATATTAATTTCTTTCCCATCAATTGAAACAATATACTCATCTGATAATACATTATAGGCATCCGGATATCCCACTTTGGATAATATGTTTTCCATATCCCCTACACTAATGTCCACAAGATCTGTAAGCTTCAAAAGCTCTCCCGTATTCAGATCAAATGTACATCCAAAATATCTCCATCCACCTCGTTCTGTGCGTGTTTCTTCCACCTGCAATATACTCAGAATATTCTCATCCATATACATAATTCTAGCCTCTACGCTATATAAGCACAGCCATTCTGCCACGTCCTCATCACCATATCGTTCTCTCATTTTTTCTATGTCTTCACAAATAATATCCAGAACATTTATTTCCGGACATTCTTCCAGATCATTTCCGGGAATGTGTAATAACCTTCCTCTTCCTGCAAACCAATCCTGCTCCTCATCTTCAAAAAATTGCATGATTTTCTCTGCTGCAACAGTATCCCCTGAAACAACCGGTCTGTCATAATAAATACTGGCTATTGTCAATCCATTCTCATTGACCATAGACCGGTCCGTACATTCTATGGTAACTTCCAGCTCAGAATTGCTTCGCATTCTTCTGTTGTTCCATTGTTCGTCTGTCTCTGTCCATTCTGTCTCTTCCTTTATCTCCTCTTCTGCTTCGGCGTCCGATGAACTTTCTGCATCCTGTATGGAATCTTCCAGAGGATCTTCTATGAAATCTTCTATTGAGTCTTCTATTGAATCTTTTATATATACCTGTTCTTCTGTAGTCTCCCTTTCAACAGGCTGCTCCGGCACAGCATCTTTTTTATCCACATCCGGTCTTCCACATGCACTTAATGTAATGAATAAGGTAACCAGCATTAATATGGTATAATGTTTTTTCACTTTCTTACTCCTTGCTTTCACTCTTTCTGTTCAAGCTGTATTTGACAGGTTATCTTACTATCCTCTATCTGCATCTGCTGTTCTCGAAGTTCATCCCGCATATCCTCTTCCACTTCACTGTCCTGCGATTCAGCCAGCACCTACCACAATGCGCCGTCTTTCGTGATCCATGTAAGGATTCTATTCTTATTACCTTCCCTTTCCACTACATATCGCAGCGTGACCAGTTCCCCTGCCTCATCGATCCGGTATATGATTCCATCATTATATTTCTTTAGCGTATTATCCAGCAGATACAGATATTTCTCATCTACATAGAACTGGCCTGACATATCATATTCTTCTTCATACGCTACAACAATATAATCCTCCGACATTTCACTAAAGTGATCCAGATATTCATCTTTTGAGAATATATTTTTTATATCGTCCGCACTTATATCCAGATCCTTAAGCTTCAGAAGTTCACCTGTATGCAGATCAAATGTACAGCCATAATAATAACATCCCCCTCGTTCCGCTCGTTTTTCTTTAATCTGCAAGATACTCAAAATATTATCATCCATATACATAATCCTGCTTTCCAGGCTATATAAGCACGGCTCTTCTGCCACATCCTCATCACCATACCTTTCTCGCAGATCAGCCACTCTACCTAAAAAGTGGTCGAATATATTACCATAATCATTTCCGGGAAAATCTAATAATCTTCCCGTTCCTGCAAACCAGTCCTGTTCTTCTTCTTCAAAAAATTCTGTGATTTTCTCTGCTACAGCGGTATCTCCAGAAACAATTGGTCTGTCATAATAAATAATTGCTATCGTCAATCCATCCTCATTAACCAGTGAACGGTCTGTACGCTCTATGGTAACTTCCAGCTCAGAATTACTTCGTGTTCTTCTGCTCCTCCACTGCTCATCTGTCTCCACCCATTCTGTCTCTTCCTTTATCTCCTCTTCTGCTTCGACTTCCGATGAACTTTCTGCATCCTGTATGGAATCTTCCTGCGGATCTTCTATGAAATCTTCTATTGAGTCTTCTATTGAATCTTCTATATATACCTGTTCCTCTGCAGACTCCGTTTCAACAGGCTGCTCCGGCACAGCATCGTTTTTATCCACTTCCGGTCTTCCACATGCACTTAATGTAATGAATAAGGTAACCAGCATTAATACGGTATAATGTTTTTTCATTTTCTTACTCCTTGCTTTCACTCTTTCTGTTCAATCTGTATTTGACAGGCTATCTTACTATCCTCTATCTGCATCTGTTGTTTCCGAAGTTCATCCCGCATATCCGCAAAAAACAGCCGGTCTAAAATCTGTTTCTGATGTAATTCTTCCTCTTTCTCAGTCAACAGACTAATCAGCCTTTTATCCTTGGCATATGCATCGAATAAAGCGTCATTGACTTCCTTTGCTTTCCGTGCCTGCCGGTAAGTCTCATCTTCAATTTGTTCAAACTTTTGCATTAATTCACTATTTTGTTGCTCTCTCTGCCTTAATTCTTCCAGTTTCTCATAAATTTCATCTTCCAGTTCCTGCATTTTCTATCTGTTCCTCTTATCGCTGTTTTGTTTTTTCCTATAATCCTGTATCCAGATGGCAATACATAGTCCACAAACACTGGTCACTATGCAAAGAACCCATAAAAAAGCTTCATGGGACTCTTCCATATAATACATATCCTTGATGTATTTCGTATCATCGGAATTTAATACCAGATCAACCAGCTCCTCGTAACCGGAATCGGGCTGCTGCTTTGTCAATACGATCTGCTCCATTTTTTTATAATTCTGTTTTTGTTGACTCTTAACGATCTGCTCCTGCCGGATAAATGCATCCCGGAACACAAAAACTCCATGTAAATCTGCTAAGGCAGACTTTGCCGCGGTCCGGTTAATTGCTGTATCTGCATCAAAAACAATTTCTGTGTCCGCATCTTCATCTTCCCGCAGCTCTTCTTCCACTTCACTTTCCCGCAATTCAGCCGCTCTTATATCTGAACTGTGTATCAAAAAAGCTCCAAGACATATCATGCCAATGCATATCATTACCTTTGGTTCTCCGATCATGACTACTTCCTTTACCTAAGATCTGTTCCCATTTGTTCTGCCATTTCCTGATCCAACTGCTGAAATTCAAGTCCCAGCTTTCGAATGGTATCTGCATTTCCACTTATTAACACCTGATATCTTTGGTTGGTTGCCCCTAAACAATTCATTGCATTCTGCATATTGGCAACTACAGGTAAGTTTGTCTGATATATTGGAATGGTAAAATGCTCTTGAATTTCGGATCCTTTATTCTCCATCAGGCTGCTTTCTTTTTCTGCTTCTTCATAATTACTTCGTAACTCTGACATGTGCTTAACCTCCACAATAAACATACTAATCTATGATCTTTCAAAAATGTTGCCTGTTCTTATGACATTCCAGGCTCACGACATGCGATCTGTCCTGTTGTACGATCTGTGTAATAATAAAGCTCTGTGACTTCCAGGTTTTCTCCCCATTTACCGTTCCACTTAAGCACGGAACTTGTCCGAAACTCCAATGCAAATTCATTAATCAGATAATACGATTCCCCATCATAGAAATACTCATATTTCATATCAATACGATGTCCACCAAAATCTATAACATAATTATCATCTTTGAGGACTTCATATACTCCGATATCTATAATATTTCCTGTGATAAGAAAAATTGCCTTCATTTCTTCCGGCTTTATGCTAATGAGCTTTGTAATCGGAATCAGTTCACCCGTCCGTAAATCAAAGGTACTTCCATAGCAATGCCATGAATTATGCTCCAGCATGTAGTTGCGAACCTGCACAATACTAATAATATTTTCATCCATATAGCAAACACTGGTATCCATGGCATAACGGGTCGGATATTCAGCCATCATTTCATTCCCCCATCTTTCCTTCATCAATTCCAAGCCGTCTTTAAACTGTTGAAATGCATCCGCAGAAAACCATGTAACACTTGTCCCCTGGTTGTAAAAAGCATTGGCCTCATTATCAAAGTACGCATTAATTTTCTTTACGGCCTCTGAATCTCCCTGAATTACCGGTTTGTCGTAATAAATTTGAGCAATCAACCGCCCCTGTTCATCATAAACAGACTGATCCACCTTCTCTATTAGTACTTGATCCGAATAATCATCTCTATTATTATCCATACATTTTCTTTGTATAGATTGCTCATAAGTCTTCTCTATCCCCTCTGCTATATGAGATACTTTTGCAATACTTGATTGTATACTTTCCTTGGCATCTGCTTGTAGCACCTTATTATCGCCATTACTACAAGCCATCACATTAAAAGCCACAATACATATTGCAATAGCATGTATCAATCCAACATTCTCATATTTCATCTCTCACCCTCTAATATATTTTCTAAAATGTTCTCGGCTGCGGTCTTCCAAGTATCATCATAATCCGCCATACTGGATGTTATGTCGGGTTTCCAAATGTTGATAATAACCTGCATCACTCCATCTGAGTACTGTGCACGCATAATCTGCATACACAGTACTCCCATGTGTTACATCTGCCCAGCCATACCGGTATCGGTATCCTGGAAGTTTGTAGAAATCTGATTCATCTGAGTAACCATATCGCTGATCAGTTCAACGGTTTCTTTTAATCCCGGTTCCAGATCAAAGTACTGCTCTACATACTTGGTTCCGGTCTCAGCCTGCCAGATTTCCGGAAGTGCATTTACGATAGATGTGATCTTTTCAATGCACTCGCTCATTGCGTCTCCCTCTGCCTGAAGCTTCGCTGCCTCTGCTGCTAATGCTTCATAGTCAATCATCAATGCTGCCATTTTCTCCCTCCTTTCCTTTAAACCTCATAGGGTTCTTCCTTCTTATGAAAGTGATATTTAACTGTTGAAATAACAATTATCACACAGATCATACTCATTATCACGGTTACTATTTTTTCAATATCCTTATCCTGATACTCCTTTATCGATACACTGTCCTTTTCCTGTTTAACCGTATCTTCAACATATGGCTGCACGTTTTCCGATTTGTCTTCAATGTCACGATATCCAACAGGATTCGCCATAAACTCATAGGCCTGCCGGTACTCCAGACTTCCAAGCCTTGTATATGGTAGTTTTTTCGAAAAATCAAGTAATATCTCCTGATTTTCAACGCTGTTACTATGCTTAATCTGTTTTAATTCCTCAAGTCCCTTTTCCACTGCCTGGTCAGAATCTTCTTTTGCCTGTACAACATTGTCCTGCATGGTATCCAGATCGGCTCTTGTTGCTTCATATACATCACGTACATATTCCTCCTGCTGGATATCTGTCTCTATTATTGCTTTATATAACTCTGTACCATTTTCATACATTTCTCCTGTCAATCCCTGAATCTCTTCATGATTGATATATTTAACCGGATTATAATTTACAACTGCCTCCCCAAATTCCCGGAGCTGTTCTTTTTCTTTTGCATATTGTGTGGATACGTTCTGAATAAATGTATCCGTATTATTCTGAATTGGCTGCAAAATATCTGAATCAACGATATTCCTGACTTCCGCAATATCCATCTTCTCTATTTCTCCCACCCGGGTATCCAATATTTCCTTCTTTATTTCTTCGTTGTTAAGATCCTTTTTATATTCAGCAAGCAGATCCGTTAGTTTAAGGTTATTTCCCTGTTCATCCTGCCTGATATTTCCATTCTCATCCACCTGGAAATCACTGTATATATAATAGTGATCTACCAGAATATCCTGCATTTGCTTTTGCAGTTCACTCAGTTCTACCGTGCCACTTTCAACCGGAGGTTCCGGTGTTTCTGTTTGATCCCCATTTTCTACAGAAAACGTTGCTGCCACCAGCGCATCTTTCATCTGCACATATTGTTCAGTCGGTACTAATACATAAGAAGACTGATATTCATGAAACAGATTTTCCAAAGCCGTTAATGTATCCAGATATTTTTCCTGATTTTCTTCCTGATAGGCATTTATGGATCTTTCATATTCAGACAGATAATTTTGCACATCGGTATAAATTTGCAGTACACCTTCATCCAGAGCCTGTTCTTTTTCCATGAGCTTCTGATTGTGTTCTTCAAACAAGGTGGAGAGCTTTTCTTCTCCTGTCTGATAAACGGAATTACCTTCCGCATCCAGTGCCAGATTTACTCCCATAATGATGCCGTCCATATTCTGCATCTCTTCCATAAGCGCCGTTGATTGGACAATAAGCTTCTGATGATCCACTTCACTCGCCTGCAGATATTCCATGTATTTTGTTCCAACCTGGCCGGTTAATTCTGCATTTTTGGTCATATATTCTGTAATATCCACCGGCTGTATGTCATATTCGACTTCCGTTACCTCCGTCACCGGAATCAGTGAAATCAGATCTTTTGCCTGTATTGCATCAATAGCCTCTCTTTCTCCCTGATCATTTTTCATGATCGTTTCCGACTCATTTTGTGCATCGTGAAACTCATCCATTAGGGAATTCAGATACATATAGCTGACATTATCATTTAAGTTTGAAACAAACTCCAATACGCTATAAATCACCTTTTCCTTATACTCAGCAGTCAAATCATCATTTATCATATAGCTGATTTCAGCTCTTACCGGAGTTTCATTCAGACTTACAATATTTTGCGAGAAGGTGGCAGGAACAACTAAATATCCTGCATATAATCCATGCTTTAATCCCTGTCTGGCATCCTCCAGTCCGGTGAGCAGAAAATTATCCGGCAGATTAACAAGCAGACTGCCCGCATAATTTATATTTTCATCTCCTACCGCAATACCCGTATCCAGATTTACAACAGCAATTTTATCTGTTCTGAGTTCCTGTACTGTCGTTGTATGGGCAAGCACAGAATTCTTCGTATCGGATATGCCCTTATGTGAAAGGACCATTCCTGCTCCCATGCCAAGAAGAAATATTACCAGAAGGAATATTCCGGTCTTCCATAATTTTTTGTGTCCTTTCATCTGTCCGTCTTCCCTCTCTTTTCACTCCACATTCCAAGTACCCCCATCAGTGCACACATAAAGACTGCAACTGCAGGTGCATAGCCAAAGCTATACAGATGTAAAAGCATAAGAATGACTGCCACAAGGCTTTCTGCTGTGGCAATCACTCTTGCGCGCAGACCAAATATTTTCTTCTCTCTTATATTGAGTCTGCGGTTCCTGCTTTCTACCGGTGAAATAACCATTAGCACAAGCCAGGATATAAGCAAAACACATCCTGTTATAAGCTGATTCGTCCAGTGAAAACGCACAAGGATCAGTCCTGCCATGGTCCAGATAACCGAATAATACTTACATTTCTTCGGTGTTGATGCATGAAATCCCCCGGAATAGCTCCGCAATGCAATATAAGACAATTCCATGCAAAGTGCTTCGAACGGGATCTGTAATAGTCCCCCGATTATTACTGTATATGTCAGATCAAACAGAAAGCTCTTCACCCTGTTCAGTCCCAGTTGAATCATCTTCGCATTGTGTTCATTTACATATCCGTGCCTGCACAAATAGTCATACATATTAATACTTCCTCAATTCATCCAGTAGATCATCGTCAAATTCTTCCTGATAAAGCTTAAAAAAGCAGGTAGAATTTACTGCTGCTCCTGCAACAACAAACAATCCCGCCATTAAAAACTTCATCAGTTTGTCCATGCTCTTTTTCATCTGCATTTCCCTCCTTTTCGATCTTAATTTTATCATGTAGAACGCTCTGTGCTTTAATAGGGAAAAAAATGACGGTTTATGGGAAAATCTGGAAATGTTAGAAGAAATTTGCCCCCAATACGCCAAGAAAAAAGAGCTGCATGGCAGCCCTTCTAAGATTTAAAGATATAAGATCAGATTCACTTTAAAAATATGATTTTCTGTTTCTATTTTCATAATACCATGATATTTATCCACAATATCTGACACATTCTGAAGACCGATGCCATGCCCGTCTTCATTCTTACGCGTCAAATAACGGTTCTCTTCCTGATAAAGGATTCCATCATATTGATTTTCAACACAGATGCATAATAATCCCTGCTCCGTTTTTATATTCAGATGGATTTCCTTATCTGAACAGCCCTTTACCCCTTCGATCGCATTATCAAGCAGGTTACTCAATAAAATATTGATATCATAGATGGAAATGAACTCTTCTTTCGGAATACTGCTTTTTACAGTAATTGCAGTCCCTTCCCGTTTTGCTTTTTCAATCATGAAATCCAGAATGGCATCCACGGCATCGTTTCCTGTATTCACTCCTCTTGTTGCGATCTCAATCTGCTCATTCATGCGTCCGATATAATCAACAAGCTGTTCCGTGTTCCCTGTCAGGGCAAAATGTTGAAGCATTTGCAGATGATGAAGCAGATCATGACGTAATGCACGGATTTTGTCTCTGGACTGCTGCATCGTCTCAAAGCGGCGCGCATACATCTGAACTTCCTCTTCAAGAAATTGCTTTTCATACTTTTCCCTTCCAAGTTCATAGATCTTATTATAAAGATAAAAAAGAAAAAAGTTTAAAATTAAAATAATGAACAGGATTCCAAAAAGCACCAGGGAATCATTCACTTTATCCGCAAACAAAAGATAAATAAACCAGATACTTAAAAAGGGAAATACCATTATCAGAAGATAATACTTCTCTGAAGCAAGATCTCCCTTTTTCAAATGACAGAAATGATCTACTAATAATTGCAGCCCAAAATACATCAATACACTGACTATGTTCATCATCAGCTTGGACTGACTGCCCGGATCAGCCGGTGTAAAAATATACCAGATAATTGTTTCGGATACCATTCCCATGGAAAATGCAAGAATTGCTGCCATTATTCTTTTCAGAATACTGCCATTATAAACAATAATGGCTATGAAAATAATTCCTCCCAGACTTGTAAGCAGATTGTAGGTATCATTCCGGAAAATCAGATAAACCAGACTATTGATAAGCCAGTAAATAACGATTCCACCTATTCTCCCCCGGCGGCTTCGTATATCATTCTTCAAAAAACATTCTGCAAATCTGACCGTTATATTAATTGCCATGAAATTAACGACCAGATAGATGACCATCTCCCACATACTCATCTTACTGTCCCTTTATTTCCAATAACTTTTGTAAAATTTCCTGCTTATATTTTTTGCTTACACCGATAACCGCGCCATTCTCCATCTCAAATTCATTTCTCCGGAATTCACGTACATAATGCCGGTTAATGATATAAGAATAATGTACCTGCCAGAAATTCGCTGGATCCAGTTGATCCAGTACTTCCTTCATTTTCCCGTAGAAACAGATCGTCCTGGACATCGTCACCATATAAATCTTTTTCGCATGACATTCAAAATAAACAATTTCATCACAGGCCATATAACTGATATAACGATCCACCATATAAGAAAAATATACTTTCTCCAAGGGAAATATACCCAGATAGGTATCAAGCACTTCATAGACGGCAGCTTTGCTGACCGGTTTTACCAGAAAATCAAAAGGCCGTATCTTAAATAACTTCTCTGCATAATCGCGCCGATAGGAAATATACACAATCTGCATCATATGATTCCGCATCTGTTTCCGGATACGGTTTCCAACCTCAATTCCGGTGGTATCTCCAAGCTCAATATCCAAAAACAATAGCTGCGGAGCATTCGCCGTATGATCCAGTAATTCACACAGCTCTGCTCCACTTTGCATAATGTCAACTTCTATGGAATGCCCCTTTTCCCCTGCATATTGCAAAACCGATTTTTCAATCTCAGAACATACATAGGAATTATCATCACATATTCCGATTTTCAGCTTATATTTCTCCATGTATCTTTATTTGTCCTTTTTCAATAATACATCGACGATTTCCAGAATATCATCCCGTTTTTCTTTGGAAAGCTGATCCATCTTTTCCAGATACCGACTCATTCTGACCTGATATCCATTCACCAGCACATCCTGTAAGACAACGTCTGCAGAAATTTCGAGTGTATTAATAATTCGTATAAATGTTTCCAATTTCGGTATTTTCTCTCCGCGCTCTATCATTCCAATATATGCAAGACTAAGATTTGTTTTTTCAGCAAGCTGATCCTGATTCCATGATTTTTGCAGACGAGCTTCACGTATTTGTTTTCCGATGCCTGACAGATCCATAGTTCACCTTCCGATAGTAATTTCCTTATACTATCAGTATAGGTTTTCACGCTCGTTTGCAGAATATACCATACGTTTGATTAGTTAACCAGTTGTATAGATTATACCAAATTTTTTATAAAAAATCTAATTGATATAAGATATAATACTGCCCGGTTCTTTCTGCAAATAAATAAGAGAGTGTTCCGCAATGCCACACTCTCAATACTTCTTCCTCTCCTTCAGTTCTTCGTACAACAGCTTATAATTCTCATAGCGGATTGGGCTGATCTCCCCTTCTGCAAGGGCTTCCTTCACTCCGCAGACCGGTTCGCTCAGATGTACGCAGCCCCCAAACCTGCAATAGGGTTCATAGGGCAGAAATTCGGGGTAAAACTCCTTCAGATCTTCCTTTTCCATTCCTTCAATATACAGGGACGTAAAGCCCGGCGTATCCATAATATAAGTATCTGCCTCGACGGCAAACAACTCCGCATGACGGGTGGTATGCTTTCCACGCTCAATCTTACGGCTGATCTCCCCGGTCTCCATATGGGCTTCCGGTGTAAGGCTGTTGACAATCGTGGACTTGCCGACACCACTGGGGCCAGCCACCACCGTCGTCTTACCACGGAGGATTTCACGGATGCGGTCGATGCCCTCTTCTTCCCTGCCGCTTACAAACAGTACCTCACAGCCGCTTGCACGGTAAGCTGCCAAAAGCTCCTCCTGCTCCTTTTGCGATGCAAGATCCTTCTTATTAAAGCAGATCACCGTAGGAATCTCCTGCTTCTGCATCGAAATCAGGAAGCGGTCAAGCAGATTATAATTTGGGTCAGGCTTCACAATTGCAAAGATTACAAGCGCCTGATCGATGTTGGCAGAGGCCGGACGGATTAAGGCATTCTTCCGCGGCAGAATTGCCTTAATATTGCCAAGAAGCTGCCCTTCATCGAGCAGCTCAATTTCTACATTATCACCAACAAGGGGTTTCACCTTTTCCTTCCGGAAAACCCCTTTTGCCTTACATTCAAAGATTCCCTTTTCGGTATGCACGTAATAAAACCCGGCAATTCCTTTAATAATCTTACCCTTCATACTCAAAACTTTACTCCGCAGTAAATGCTACCGCTCTCCGGATCTCCTTGCTTTCAGTAGAACCGTCAATTGTGGTTACGGTTCCGTCATCATTCGTAACGGTTGTTGCTGCATTGACATTCGTGTACTGGAACAGAATCACTCCGGCTGCACTCCTGATCCCGGAGATATTCTGCTGTGGAATCGGGAACGAATCCGTCTGTGTGCTTAAGAGCTGTGTTCCATCGTCTGCATACACCGTAACGGTTACCATGGTTCCGGATTTAAAATTCGGATCCTCTTCCTTCGTCGGAGCCGCAATACTGTCTACAAATTTGTAAGTGGCCTGAATCGGTCCAAGACTTACATTAATATCTACCTTCGTTCCTTCCGGCGCATAGGAGCCTGCAGAATAGCTCTGATAGCAGACCAAGCCTGCTGCTACGGAATCATTATTTACTTCGGATACCGTACCGACTTCAAGACCTGCTTCTGTTAAAAGTGCGGTTGCAGTCATTTCATCCTTGCCCATCAGATCAGGCACCTGCTTCTTCTGGGTATCTGCACCTTTGCTGATACGGATCGTAATGGAAGCACCTGACGGTGCCTTACTTCCTGCTGCAGGTTCCTGACTGATAATTGAACCTTCTTTAATAAAGTCATCATATCCGTCTACTTTATTCGGCACAAACCCTTTGTTTACCAGTGTGGATACTGCCTCTGCTTCGGTCATTCCCACGACATCCGGAACCTCCACACCCTCTACGCCTGCGCTGACCGTAAGGATCACTTCCGTTCCGGAGGGGATCACGGTTCCTTCACTGACGCTGCAGCGGATAACAATATCCTTGGCATATTCACTGTTTTCTTCATATTCAATGACCGGAGTCAGCCCGACCTCCACCAATGCTTTCTTGACTGCATCGGCATCCTGCCCGACCACGTCAATCATCTTGATCTGCTTTACCTCTTCCTGTACGTTTTCTTCCTTATTACCTCCAAAGTCAAAAACGCCAAGTGTTTTGCCCACCAGAAACAGTATGATCGCACCGATCAGTATAGCTGCCACCACGGCAAGAATCGTAGTAAGCTTCTCCATCTTGGGATCATAATCATCCTCATCACCGGTATCGTAATCGTCCGGCTCTTCCATATAACGGCGGTTATTGGAACGGCTGGCCGCTTCTCTCTTCACATCCCGTTCCCTGCGAAGATGCATGGCATCCTCCATGGATTCCCGGTCTCTGTACTGCTTCTTGATGGATACCATCTCGCGGTCGCTTACTGCCTTCGTGGCTCCCTCTTCATCCGGGTCTACCACCTTCACGAAATCCTCATCCGGATTCATCAGGGATTTCTTCAGATCCACGATCAGCTCTCCCATGGACTGATATCTTCTGTCCGGACTCTTCTGACAGCATTTAAACACAATCTGTTCGACACTGACCGGAATTTCCGAAACGAATTCTCTCGGAGATGGGAGCTCTTCCTGTATATGTTTAATTGCAATTGCAACGGTCGTTTCTCCATTAAACGGAACACGCCCTGTCAGCATTTCAAACAGAGTAATACCGAGGGAATAAATATCGCTCTTTTCATCCGAATATCCACCTCTTGCCTGCTCCGGTGATGTATAATGAACGGATCCCATCACATTCGAGGTAATGGTATTGCTGGTTGCTGCCTTGGCAATGCCAAAGTCCGTCACCTTCACCTTTCCTTCTTTGGAAATAATGACATTCTGGGGCTTGATATCACGGTGGATAATGTGATTGTTGTGTGCAGCCTCAATTCCCATACTGATCTGGATGGCAATGCTGATTGCCTCCTTAACAGACAGTCTGGCCTTCTTTTCAATATATTTCTTAAGGGTAATCCCTTCTACAAGCTCCATCACGATATAGTAAATACCGTCTTCCTCACCTACATCGTACACATTCACTACATTCGGGTGCATCAGGCCTGCTGCCGCCTGCGCTTCAATCCGGAATTTTGAAACAAAGTTCGCATTCTCACTGAATTCCTGCTTCAAAACCTTCACCGCAACGAAACGGTTCAGCTTATGGTCCTTGGCCTTATATACATCAGACATTCCACCCGTACCGATTTTTTCGAGTATTTCGTATCTGTCTCCAATTATCATTCCAATTTTGATCATCTTTTACCTCTTATATATCCTTCGCAAAGGCATCAATTATTATTACTGCAATGTTGTCTTTCCCACCATGCTCATTCGCACCATCGATCAGACACAGCGCCTTTTCCCTGATGGTATAGGCACTCTTCATAATCTTCAGAATCTCTTCATCCTCCAGCATGTTGGTCAGACCATCTGAACACATCAGAATCAGATCCCCCGGACGCAGCTCTTCATTAAAAAAATCTACCTCCACTTCTGTCCTGGCCCCCACGGCTCTCGTAATAATATTCTTGTCCGGATGGTTTCTGGCAGTTGTTTCGTCCATGCCGCCCATCCGTACCATCTCTTCTACCAGGGAATGATCCCTTGTAATCTGCCGTATTTCATCGTTTACGATATATAATCTGCTGTCCCCCACATTCGCCACCTGAAGATAGTGCCCCATCAGGGTTGCCGCCACCATCGTGGTTCCCATCCCATACAGACTCACATCTTCGCCGGCCTTACGGCGGATCTGGTCATTTGCCACTTTAATTGCCTTGCCTAAAATCCGTACCGGACTCTTTTCAAAGCTTCCCTTTACTTCCCGTACAACGGTTTCCACTGCATATCGCGATGCATAATCACCGGCATTATGTCCTCCCATGCCATCTGCTACCAGAAACAGATTTGCCAGATTGCCTAAAGGAGTTTCCTGTGCAAACACATAATCCTGATTTAGTTGTCGTCTTTTTCCAATATCCGTAACCGAAAAAGCCTGTAACACTCCGTTACCTCCCACTGACTGCCCGGCAGGGCAAGTCACTCCATAATTGTTCTATATCATAGCATGATGGCTGAAAAAAAGCAAATCCGCAGGCGTTACGCTCTTTTGAATACCTGACAGCGATGTGTCAGTCTTCTTCCCTGGCAAGTACTCTTCTCCTTAACTGTCCGCAAGCTCCGTCGATATCTCTCCCCATCTCGCGGCGCACCGTTACCTGGATACCGCTTCGCTCAAGCTTTCCTTTAAATGCCTGAATTGCTTTGGTTTCCGACTGTACATAATCCCGTTCCCTGATCGGGTTTACCGGAATCAGATTCACATGACAGTTGAGCGGCTTTACCAGTGCACACAGCTCTCTGGCATCCTCCGGTGTATCATTGACTCCTCCCACAAGGGAATACTCAAAGGTAAGTCTTCTTCCGGTCTGTTCAAAATAATTCTGACAGGCCTCCATCAGTTCTGCGATAGAATACTGATTGGCAATTGGCATGAGCTTTCTTCGCTTTTCATCCGTTGTGGCATGAAGGGAAAGCGCCAGAGTGATCTGCAGCTTTTCCTGTGCCAGCCTATAAATCTCCGGCACCAGTCCGCAGGTCGAAACCGTCACATTCCGCTGGCTGATATGAAGTCCGTTCTCATCAGTAAGCAAAGAAATGAACCGGAGCAGATTGTCATAATTATCGAGCGGTTCCCCGGTTCCCATAACCACCACATTGGAAACGCGCTCTTTCGTATCCTGCGTAATTGCATAAATCTGATCCAGCATCTCTGCCGGTGTCAGATTCCGTTCCCAGCCATCGAGAGTCGAGGCACAGAACCGACATCCCATTTTGCAGCCTACCTGGGAAGAAATGCACACACTGTTTCCATGCTTATAGCGCATGAACACACTCTCCACGAGATTCCCGTCCTTTAACTCAAACAGATATTTCCGTGTACCATCAAGCTTCGACTCCTGCATCCGTACTACCTGCAGTGTCGTGAGATCATAACGTTCCCTGCACCTTTCACGCAGAGCCACAGAAAGGTTGGTCATTTCATCAAAGCTCCGTGCCTGCCTGACATGGATCCATTCATATAGTTGTTTTGCCCGAAAGCTCTTTTCCCCGATTGCTGCCATTTCCTCCTGCAATTCAGGCAGAGTCATTGATTTGATATCCATTCCGGTCCGTTACTCCTTTTTCTCTACTCTGCGCAGCTTCGCAACGAAAAATCCATCCGTTTGATGAATTCCAGGCAAAAGCTGCAGCATGCCGTTCTCTTCACTGTCCCATAAGTCCTCCGGCAGATGCTCCTTCATGCTCTGTCTTTTAAAAGGAAAGTTCTGCGTAAACCACTGAACCATCTGTTCATTCTCCGCCCTGTGAATCGTACAGGTGCTGTACATCAGCGTTCCGCCCGGCTTCACATACTGCCATATAACGGACAGAATCTTCTGTTGAAGCTCCACAAGCTCCTCCATCTGCTCCGGATTCATCCGGTAACGGATGTCCCGCTTTTTTCCAAGAATGCCAAGTCCTGAGCAGGGAAGATCCGCATAGACTACATCGGCCTTTCCGATCATATTTTCATCCGGTTTCAACGCATCAAAGGTCTCGATCCGGATATTCGGGCAGTTGCATCTTCTGCTGTTTTCTTCAATCAAAGCGGTCTTACTGTCGGTAAGATCCCTCGAAATCACGTTTCCCTCTTTTAAAAGTCCTGCCGCATGCAGGCTTTTTCCTCCCGGTGCTGCACAGACATCCAGTAACAGCTCATCCCCAAGGAGCCCCGCTGCCTCGGTAACCAGCATACTGCTCACATCCTGTACCGTGAAAAGACCTTCCTCATAGCCGGGGATACTCTGTACGCTCTCCCCTCCCTCTATCAAATAGGCATAGGAAAGATAAGGATGCTGCCGCAGGGTAATCTGTTGTGCCGCCACACTCTGCTTCCAGTCCTCTTTTTTCTCCTCCGGTCCGCAGTAACGCAGCACCACCGGATGAACCTTCTGCATCTCTTCGAAGATCTGCTTCGTAATTTCCGCTCCACGTTCCTCAAGAAACAGGGTTACCAGCCACTCCGGCATGGAATAGCGCACTGAATAGCATTTCACCGGATCTGTTTCATCGGGATAAGCAATCTGCGTTTTCGTCCTTGCAATGTTCCGGAGCACTCCGTTTACAAAGCCCTGTAAATTACGGAATCCTCTCTTTCCGGCAAGCTTTACTGCCTCATTGCATACTGCGCTGTCCGGAACGGAATCCATAAACAATAGCTGGTAAACACTAAGACGTAAAAGATTACGGATGAGTGGTTTCATTTTGGAAACCGGTGTCTTGGAACAGCTGTTTAATACATAATCAATCGTAATCTGTTTTTCAATTGTGCCCTCCGTCACCCGTTTGATAAAGGCCTTTGAGGGCTGCTTTAAATAATCATATTTATTCAGGACATTCCGGATCACCAGATGGGAATAGGTTCCCCTTTCCAGAATTTCCATCAGCATCTCCAGAATCAGTTCTCGTTCATTCAACTTCATATCTCCTGTGCTAATCCCGCCTTCTTCGTCCCGTCAGCATTAACAGACGAAGGAGCTGTAATATTGCGGCTGCCGCTGCAGCTACATAGGTCATGGCGGCAGCTTTTAACACCTTACCGCTCTGGGATACCTCATCCGGCGCAAGCATTCCGTAATCCCGCAGCATATTAAGGGCACGGCTTGAAGCATTAAATTCAACCGGAAGTGTCACGATCTGGAACAGTACCGCAAAGGTAAAAATATACACTCCGATCTGTGCAAGTGAAAAATAAGTTCCGTCCGGGAGGTGGAAATTCAGACCCAAAATCAGTCCCAGCAGGACAATCGGAATTCCAAGCTTAGACCCCAGATTGGCTGCCGGTACAAGGAGGGTACGGATCTTCATAGGAAGATATCCTTTGTGATGCTGTACCACATGTCCGCATTCATGCGCTGCCACGCCGATTGCAGCAACAGAAGTGCTTCCATATACACTGTCCGATAAGCGGACCACCTTTTGGGACGGATCATAATGATCCGTAAGCTTTCCGGACACGTGCTCGATGCGCACATCACTGATTCCGGACATCTGTAAAATCCGCTGCGCTGCCTGAGCCCCCGTCATTCCGGTACGGCTCTGTACCCTTGAATATTTACTGTAGGTGCTCTGTACAAAGCTGCTGGCAATCATGGAAAGGATTGCTCCAATGATTACTAAAATATAGGTTGGATCATATCCATAAAACATTGTCTCTTCCTCCTTTATTGATCAAATTGTAGCAGTTCAGCCTGTTACGTCAAAGTTCTCTTCCCTGACATCATAGCCCAACAGGAAGTCTTTTACTGACATTTTCTTCTTTCCTTCCAGCTGTACGGTCAAAACCCTGAGTGCCCCTTCGCCGCAGGCAATATCGAAGAATTCCTTTCCGGTCCGGATGACACTTCCCGGAATGGCTCCTTCCTTTCCTTCAACCACATCGGCGTCCCAGATCTTCAGGGTTTTGCCTTTATAAAAGGTATAAGCGCTCGGCCAGGAATTCAGTCCCCGTATCAGCCGTTCAATGACCTCTGCCGGTTTCGTAAAGTCGATATGTCCCATTGCCTTATCCAGCTTCGCTGCATAAAACACAGCAAGGCTTTCATCCTGCTTTTCGGGCGTAATCTTCCCTGCTTCAATGATCGGCAGCGTCTCTACAAGGAGCTTTGCTCCTGCCTCCATCAGCTTATCGTGAAGGCTTTCTCCGGTTTCTTTTGCATCAATCGGAACGACCACACGACTCCACATATCTCCGGTATCAAGTCCCTTTTCCATCTGCTGAATGGTGACACCGGTCTCCTTGTCCCCGTTTAAAATCGCCCACTGGATTGGTGCTGCACCACGGTATTTCGGAAGCAGGGAAGCATGAAGATTGATGCATCCGAATTTCGGCATATTTAAAATTTCTTCGGACAGGAGCTGTCCGAATGCCACGACGACAAATATATCGGCTTCGTATTTCCTGAGCTCCTCCACAGCCTCCGGTGCCTTGATCTTTACAGGCTGCAGCACCGGAATGCCATAGGAAAGTGCACATTCCTTCACCGGAGTCATGGAAACCTCTTTGCCACGGCCTTTCTGTTTATCCGGCTGTGTCACTACCGCCGTAACTGTATGTCCGGCTTCAATCAATGCCTTTAACGGTGCCACCGAAAAATCCGGTGTTCCCATATATACAATCTTCATCCTCTCTCTCCTTCCTACTCCTCATTAAGATCCTCGGTATTCATCAGTTCTCCTTCCACACAGTCCACATAAAGCTTTCCCTCAAGATGATCCAGCTCATGGCAGATCGCACGTGCTAAAAGCTCCTCACCCTCTAAGGTAAACTCCTCCATATCCGCATTGTAAGCCTTCACCTTCACATGGTTCGGACGGGTCACCACACCGGTCTTGCCCGGAACACTTAAGCATCCTTCGTATCCGGTCTGTTCCCCATCAGTACTTAATATCACCGGATTAATAAGGAGAATCGGATCTTCCCCTGTCACATCGATGACGACAATCCGTTTCAGAATTCCAACCTGCGGTGCTGCAAGTCCCACACCATCTGCTTCATACATGGTATCAAACATATCATCAATCAGTTCCCGGGTACGGTCATTGACCTCTCTGACCTCCTTACATACCTTATTCAATACCGGATCTCCAATTTTTCTTACGTTTCTGATTGCCATTTTAAGGCTCCTTTCCTGTTAGTCATAATCGTAACTATTCAGAACCTCATTCGTAAAACCGCTGCTAACGTAGCGTAGTTTACCTCATGTGGTTACTTCACCATATAAAATTGCTATTCTGTATGAATGCAAGCAGTCACAGAAAGCAATTTTACATGGCTCTGAATAGTTACTCATAATCAAAAATAACGTTTTCTGTCTTTAATTCAAATCCGTTTATAAGAGCCTCCAGCCGTTCCTTCGCCTGCCGGATCGGCTCCTCCTTAAGGGATTTCAAGTAAATCATATAGCGGTAATAGTCCTTAACCTTCGATACGGCTGCGGGGGTCGGTCCGATCACATGGACATAGGCTCCTGCTTCCTTCGCAAGCCGTACTGCCAGTCCCTTGCAGCGTTTTTCATCCTTAGAAACCACAAGGATTGTCAGCATATGGCCTGCCGGTGGATATTCAAGCAGCTCCCTGTACAGGATCTCTTCCTCATAAAAGGCTTCATAATCCTGCTTCGCTGCCTGCTGAATGCTGTAATGCTCCGGACGGTAGGTCTGGATGATGGCCTCTCCCGGAAGCGTTCCTCTCCCGGCACGCCCCTCCGCCTGTGTCAGCAGCTGAAAGGTCTTCTCTCCGGCACGGTAATCGCTGTCATTTAGGGAAAGGTCTGCCGCAAGCACCCCCACCAGTGTTACATTGGGGAAATCATGCCCCTTTACAATCATCTGGGTTCCCAAAAGCACATCCGCTTCCCCTTCTGCGAAAGCGGACAGGATCTTTTCAAAGCTTCCCTTCTGCTTCGTGGTATCACCGTCCATACGCAGCACCCGGATCCCCGGAAACAGCTCATACAGCTGCCTCTCAATCTGCTGGGTTCCTGCCTTGAAGCCAAGGATATAATTGGAGCTGCAATTCGGACAGCGTTTCGGCTGAACCGTTTCGTACCCGCAGTAGTGGCATACCATTTTCCCTCCGATATGCTGGGACAGGGACACATCACAGTGCGGACACTTCATCACATAACCGCAGGAACGGCACGACACGAAGCCTGCATACCCACGACGGTTTAAGAACAGCATGATCTGCTGCTTTTTCCCTAACCGGTCACGGATCAGTTCCTGCAGGTCACTGCTGAAAATCGAACGGTTTCCCTTCCGGAGCTCCTGCCGCAGATCCACAATCCGGACATTGGCAAGCTCCCCGCCGTTTTTTCTGTTTTTCATGGTGAATAACCGGTATTCACCCTTTTTTGCTTTATAATAAGCCTCCAGTGACGGAGTCGCTGACCCCAGCACCAGGGATGCTTTCTTTAAGGAGGCAAGATACTCTGCGGTTTCTCTTGCATGGTAGCGTGGGGCATTCTCGCTGATATAGCTCCCCTCATGCTCTTCGTCTATCACGATCATGCCAAGAGACGGGAACGGCACAAAAAGCGCCGATCTCGGTCCGATCATCACATCAATTTCGCCCTTTCTTGCGCGCTCGCACTGGTCAAAACGCTCTCCCTGGGAAAGAGAGGAATTCATTACCGACACGCGGTCTCCAAAGCGTTTATAAAACCGCAGTAACGTCTGATAGGTCAGGGCGATCTCCGGAATCAGCACAATGCACTGCTTCCCCCTCTTTATCATCTCCTCAATCAGGGCTAAATAAACCAGGGTCTTGCCACTTCCTGTAATTCCGTGAATGAGATACGTGTTCCGGATATTTTTATCATAATCGGAAAGAATCTGCTCCTTGATATAGCATTGTTCTTCCGACAGCTCCGGTCCGCTCTGCGCAGTAACATTAAGGCTCACCGGATTGCGGTAACTGCTCTCACTTTCGATCGTAATGGCTCCCTGATTCACCAGACTGTTTAAGGTTGCTGCCGACACATGCAGCTTTCCGGTTACCAGCTCATAGGGAAGCTCCTCTTCGGTAAGAAGCTCCTGTAATACCCGCACTTTCGCGTTCTGGTGCTTGCGCATGCACTCTCCAAGGAGGGAGGTCAGCTCTTCTGCTGGCAAACTGCGCCGGAGCTTTTTCTTTTCGACGGCCTTCACGGCACGCTTTACCGGAAGCACGGTTTTGAGTGCGGCAATCATGGTCGAGCCGTAGGTCTGCCGCATCCAGGCTGCCAGCCTGATGGCATCTGCCTCTGCCGGAAGGTTATCGGTAATGATTCCGTCAATTTCCTTGATTTTCTCTTCCGGGTATTCATTTTTACTGGTAATTTCAATCACGTATCCCTTTCTCTTGCGGTTGCCCGTGCCGAAAGGAATCTGTACGCACATTCCAACGGCCAGCTTCTCCTTCAAAGAGTCCGGGATCCGGTATTGAAACGGTCTATCTACTTTTTCATGGGAAATGTCAATAATGACATTTGCATAGGTTCCATGATTCATGCTTTATTCCTGTTCTGTAAATTGTGTTGCAGCTGTTCATTACCTTCCCAGGTACCTTTCATTTATTTTCCTGCAAGGATATCCCGGATCAGATCCCTTTCATCCATAGGGTACTTTACACCCTTGATTTCCTGATAATCCTCATGTCCCTTACCGGCAAGCACGATGATATCTCCGGGCTGCCCATGATGGATCGCATAGGCAATGGCTTCCTTCCGGTCGCAGATTTCCACGTATTTTCCGTTGGTTTTCGCCATACCGGTCTTGATGTCATTGATAATATCCTGCGGTTCTTCATCTCTTGGATTATCCGATGTGATAATCGTCAGATCGGCAAGATTTCCACTCACTTCGCCCATCTCGTAACGGCGGATTTTGGAACGGTTTCCTCCACAGCCAAACAGACACACCAGACGCTTCGGCTCATATTCCCGTAAGGTAGTGAGAATACTCTTCAGGCTCATGGCATTATGCGCATAGTCAATGAGCAGGGTAAAATCGGGAGACACCGGAACCATCTCAATTCGTCCGCGCACATGTGCAGACAACAGTGCCTTTTGGATCTGCGGTACGGATACCTTGAAATGACGGCAGACGGCAATTGCTGTTAACGCATTGTAAACGCTGAACCTCCCGGGAGTCGGAACCTCCACACGAAAATCTGCCGGCGCATCTTTTACATTACTTTTTACAAGGAAATCAATTCCAAGCTCTCCGGGCTTTTTCACAAGCTCCAAGTCTTCCGCATACAGGTCAGCGGTTTTATCAAAACCATAGGTTTCAATCGTACAGGTATGTCCCTTTAATAATTCTTCCAGATTTTCATCGTCTTTATTTACAATTCCATGACGGCACTGCTGAAATAATAATCCCTTACACATCCGGTATTCTTCAAAGTCCGCATGCTCATTCGGTCCGATATGGTCGGGCTCTAAATTGGTAAAGATACCAAGCTCGAAGGTAAAGCCCTGCGTTCTATGTAATTTCAGTCCCTGGGACGCTACCTCCATAACGACAATTTCACAGCCCGCCTTTTCCATCCTTGCGAAATACTCCTGTAAAAGGAAGGATTCCGGTGTGGTGTTGTTGGCCTTGATATGCTCGTCACCAATAATTGTTTCAATCGTACCGATCAATCCTACCTTATAGCCGGACTGCTCTAAGATTGACTTGATTAAATAAGTGGTCGTGGTTTTTCCCTTCGTTCCGGTAATTCCGATCACCTTCAGGCGGTCTGCCGGATGTCCGAAATAGGCTGCCGAAATAAATGCCATGGCATATCGGGTATCCTTTACCTTAATCACGGTTGCCTCGTATCCATCCGGCAGTACAATATCCTTCTGCACGACAAGCACGCTGGCGCCCTTCTGTATGGCCTCTATGGCAAAATCGTGTCCATCCGTCTTATATCCGCAGATACAGATAAACAGACATCCCTTCGTAATCTTTCTGGAGTCAGTCACGACCTCCGTAACCTCTGTGGTATCCTGACCTGCCACGCATTCGTAGTCAAGTCCCTTTAGTAAATCTTTACATACAAACATAAACACACCTCCAGGGCATAATAATCCATATAATAAGATAGCATGATTGAATCTTTTTTTCAATGTCATAAAAAGGAGACAGAAATTCTTTTTTACCTGCGTTTTACATAGATAAGAATTTGTTAATATTTTTTCTGATTTTTTTAGATTTCGGACACATTTTGAACACATTTATTCAGTATGATAACACCATAGATAGTTGATAACTCACTATCTCCCCCTCATAAGAATAGCAAGGCTCCCGGTTATGCCGGGAGCCTTTGCTATGTTTATTGTACCGTGATCTGTACCTGTGTAAGAAGCTCTGCGGCGTATTCCTTCGGAATCATCGCATTTTCCAATGTCGTGGTATTGGCTGCTGATATTGCCACGCAAAGCCTCAGGGTGTCTTCCATGGAAGCCTCCTGCTGCAGAGCCATGACGGCTGCTGCTACTGCGCTGTCCCCGGAGCCGACCGTATTTAACGCTTTTACCCCCGGTGCTTTCGCATAGAGGCACTTCCTCTCCGTCGCATACAGCATGCCCTTTTCACCCATGGAAACAAGGACATGGGCAATCCCCTCCGAAACAAGCTGTAAAGCAGCCTCTCTGATCTCACTGAGTTCTCTAAGCTTTCTTCCGGTAAGATATTCCAGCTCTCTGGTGTTTGGCTTTATAAGAAACGGCTTTGCCTTTACTCCCTGCACCAGCAGCTCCCCACTTGTATCCAAAACAGTACGGAGCTTCTGCCTTTCGGCAAGTTCAATAAGCTGTGCATAGATGTCTGTGGGAAGACCTTTCGGGGCACTTCCGGAAAGCACCACGAACCTGCTTCCGGCAAGCTTTTCTGTGTAGGTTTGCAAAAACCTCTCCTTTTCCTCTTCACAGATCACCGGACCGGGCTCTAAAATTTCCGTCACATAGCCATCCATAGATAAAACGTTCGTGCTGGTACGGGTTTCTCCCGCAATCTGCGTAAATGCACTTTCAGCACCAAGCCCCTCCACATATTCTTCAATAAATCTCCCGGTATATCCTCCAAGAAAGCCAAGGGCACATACGGAACTGCCATACTGCCGCAATACCTTCGTTACATTGATCCCCTTTCCGCCCGCAATATTCTTCACGCTGTCGCCGCGGTTAACCTGCCCGGGCAGAAGCCTTGAGGTCGTTATGGTTTTATCAATTGCCGGATTTAATGTCACTGTCGTAATCATTGTCTCCCTCTTTTCCTTTATCACCTTCAGAACTGCTCCGATATTCCCTGTCCTGTTCTGTTCTCTTTTCGGTTCTCTGTTCCATTCCTTATTGATAATACTGGATCAAAATCTGGATGCTCTCGCGCCCGTTATAGGAATTAATCTGCGGAGAGTACACTATGCTGATCTCCATCTGTCCCTGCATGAGTCCTCCCCTGTAGCCCTGTATGAGCCGTTCCTCTCCATATTTCTGCATCAGATACCGGTCCATTTCTTCTCCATCCCCAAAGTATACCGCCTGATAAGGATTTCCCTGCTCATCCGCGATCCGGATTCTACGGAATTTTCCTGGTTTTCCGAGTTTTGCCATGGATAAAATACTGATCTGCTTCCTTGCAAAAAGCGGTTTCGGATTCCCTGTGCCAAATGGCTCCAGTTTTTCCAGTTCGGCAAGAAAATTCCGGTCAGCAAGCTTAAGGGGCAGGGGCACATCAATATGAACCACTTCTTCAAAATCCTCACTTTTCAGGGTAGAATTGGCATTCAGCGCCTTCCGGAAACGGTCGGCAAGCTGTGCATCACTGAATCCGTCTTCTGCCGCCAGCGTAAGTCCTGCCGCCTGTCTGTGCCCTCCAAACCTGGCAAACAGCTCCTTCACTTTATTCATCTCCTCGTACATGGAATAGGCTTCGATCGACCGTCCGCTTCCCTTTACACCCTCTTCTGCACTCGTCAGTACAAAAACAGGCTTGTGATACTTCTCACGAATTCTTCCTGCAATAATTCCCGCCAGCGATTCATGGCAGTCCGGCAGATACACGACAAGAATATCATCCCCGGAAAGCTCCTGTTCTACCTGCTGCGTGGCAAGCTTTACCCCATCCTCGGTCATCTGCTTACGGCTTTCATTCATGCTCTTCAGATCCGATGCAATAAGTGCAGCCTCCTCTATCGATGACGCATCAAACAGCTCCAGTGCCCGTTTTGCGGTATCCAGCCGCCCCGTGGCATTGAGGCACGGTCCGATCACAAAGCCTGCATGATAAGGAGTAAGCGGCTTTCCATACAGGTCATTGACCTGCAGGAGCGCTTTCAACCCGTAATTCGTGGTCTTTGCCATCTCTTTTAACCCCTCACGCACCAGGATCCGGTTCTCGTCCCTTAATTCCATCACATCACACACCGTTGCAAGTGCCGTAAAGCTTAAGAGCTCCTGCAGCAGCGCCTGCACAGCCTGCTCATCGACCGGTTCACCGTCCTGTCCTGTCCAATGGATCTTCTGCGCCTCCCGGAACAGATACCGGATCAGCTTATAGGCAACCACTGCCCCACAGATCTGCTTATAAGGGTATGGACAATCCTCCTGCTTCGGATCAATTACGACGGCTGCCGGAGGCAGCCGGTAAATCCGTTCCCCCTCCTGCTCCTCATAGGGAACCTCATGGTGATCGGTCACAACAACCGTCATTCCACAGGTATTCGCAAGGCGGATCTGATCGGCTGCTGCAATCCCGTTATCACAGGTAAGTATCGTATCAATGCCATCCTCCTTTGCCTGTTCAATCAGATGATCGTTCAGTCCGTATCCATCCTTCATCCGGTGTGGAATCACGGTATCCACATCTGCACCAAGAAGCCGCAGACCCCGCAGCAGAATATACGCGGAACACACACCGTCCACATCATAATCCCCGATGATACGGATTTTCACCCTCTGTCCGATCTTCTGAAACAGACATTGACCGGCCTCCCGCATTCCTTTTAGTAAAGAAGGATCATGAAGATCTGCAAGCGTTCCATTCAAAAACCGGTCAATCTCCTGTTCTGTCACAAGATCCCGGTTCCGGAGAATCCTCGCCAGTACCGGTGATATATTAAATTTCTGTGCAATCGCATCAAAATCTGCCTTCCTGGCAGCCAGCATCCATTTTGCCATTTTTACCCCCATAGACCGAAAAAGACTTGCCGCCATACAAGCAGCAAGCCTTTTATCATTCTTATTAATTACGCATTCTTCTGCGGAAATACTTTACGAAGTACCAACCACAGGGATCCTGTGATGCAGACGGAGGAATACGTACCGCAAAGAATACCTGCCATCAGTGGAAGTGCAAATTCCTTTACGGAGGAAACTCCGAATACATATAGCGCTGCAACCATGATAAAGGTTGTCAGGGAAGTAAATACGCTTCGGGATAAGGTCTGGGTAATACTGGTGTTCACAACCTCATCAAGTGTTTCCTTCCTGCCCATGTTCTGCATGTTCTCACGAACACGGTCAAAGATAACGATAGTCGCATTGATGGAGTAACCAACAATGGTCAGCATACATGCTATGAAGGTATTACCAACGGAAATTCTCACCACCGCATAGAACGCAAGTACAACCAGTACGTCATGTAACAGGGCAGCTACGGCACTTGCACCGTAACGGATATCCTTGAAACGGAACCAGATATAAACCAGCATACATACAGCTGCAATCAGCACGGAAAGGATCGCATTGGAACGCATCTCATTACTTACGGTTGCACTGATGGATTCTGCCGTGATCTTCTCTGCATCCACATTGAAATTCTCAACCATGGTATTCTTGAACTCTTCACGTTCTGCCACATCCAGGGTACGGGTCTTGAAGATGACCTCGGTTGTTCCGTCAATCTTCTGGGTCTGAACATTACCGTCGCCGGTAATGTCTTCAATTAACGGTACGACCTTCTCATCAATATCAAGCAGGGACATATCTTCGTTAAAGGTTACATTCGTGGAAGTACCACCCATAAATTCAAGGCTGTAGTTCAGGGCATTCTTTCCACCTGCCTTATTGATTCCCATAAATACGAATCCGCCTAAAATTACAGCGATGGAAATGGTGAAGAATACGGCCTTCTTGGAGGTAAAGTTTACAGCCTTCTTTTCTTTGGCTGTCCCGTATAACTTCTCGCTCTTTGCACCAAGTGCATAGAAGACATTCATTAAGGTTCTGGTCACTACCATTGCAGTGAACATGGATAATACAATACCCAGGGCAAGGGTGTAGGCAAATCCCTTAATCGTACCGGTTCCCATAATTGCAAGAACGGCTGCTGCAATCAGGGTTGTAATATTACCATCCACGATTGCGGAGGTTGCTTTCTTAAATCCGGTATCAATTGCAGAACGGACAGTCTTGCCCTTCGCAATCTCCTCACGGATACGGGCAAAAATAATTACGTTTGCATCGACCGCCATACCAATGGAAAGGATAATACCGGCAATACCCGGTAAGGTCAATGTAATATCAAAGGCATCCAGAAGAATGACAATCAGTTCGACATATAATCCCAGTGCAAGGCTGGCTGCCAAACCGGCGATACGGTAAACAAGGATCATGAAAAGCACGATCACGACAAAACCGATGATTGCTGCTTTAATACTGGTAGAAATTGCTTCCTCACCAAGCTGTGCACCTACGATCTTGGAATGAAGCTCTTCAAGCTCCAGCTTCAAGCCACCGATACGGATTGTGGAAGCAAGCTGCTCTGCTTCATCACTTGTAAAGTTACCGGTAATCTGTGCCTCGCCTCCGAGAATCGGCTCATTGACATTCGGCGCACTGATGATCTTTCCATCGTAATAAATCGCAATACTCTCGCTATTCTGGTAAGCATTCGTGGTTGCATCCGCAAACTTCTGTACACCTTCCGGTGTCATGGTAAGACTTACTACAAATTCATAGTTCTTCATCTGGTTCTGATAAGATCTGCGTTCTGCATTCTTAACATCGGTACCGGTTAATACGATGGAACCGTCTGCCTGAAGCTCCTCGATGCTCTTCATCAATGTGTAAACCGGCTGTCCTTCCTCATCCGTTCCGGTATACTGGTAATTTAAGTTTCCATCGGAATCGGTCTGACGGATAAAGTACAGGGAACCCGGCTTTCCAAGTTCCTCCAGAATCGCATTGGCATCAGAAACACCCGGGATTTCAATATTGATCCGGTCATCACCTTCCTGATATACCACAGATTCTGTGCTGTAACCATCGACACGCTGCTGCAGCTTGTAAATGGTATCGCTCATATCCTCGCTGCTGGGCTTTTCATCCCCGACAACCTGATAGGTAATACTTACACCACCCTCCAGATCAAGACCCAGATTAATGCTTCCTGCAGATCCGGAACCATCTACGCCAAGTCCGACTGTCGCAGTGTAACCAAGTCCTGCCAGTAATAATACAAATACCAGCAGCAAAATGATCGCTTTGTTCTTTTTCATTTACTCTTCCTCCTCCGCTAATGCGGCTTTTATCATAATTGCGCATTCTATACGCTTTTTTTGCAATTCACAGCCAAGATCATAGGTGTCATTGATCCTGCCATGGAAATTATAGGAATTCGCAGCACAACCGCCACTGCAATAAAATTTGGCAAAACAATTGCGGCATTTTTCTTTCGCATAAACGTTGCAGGTCTTGAATTCATCCCGGATGTCCGTGCGGACAATTCCGTCATCCACATTTCCCATCAGGAATTCCTCTCTGCCGACAAACTGATGACACGGATACAAATCTCCCCACGGTGTTACCGCAAGATATTCCGTACCCGATCCACAGCCGGATAATCTCTTTGCCACACAGGGGCCTCCCTGCAGATCAATCATGAAGTGGAAGAAATTCACTCCCTTTCCTTCCTTATGACGCTTTAAAAGATCGACTGCCAGCTTATCATACTGGTCAAGCAGTGTCGGAAGATCCTCCTCCTGTAATGCATAGGGCTCGGTACTCTCTGCGACCACCGGCTCTACGGAAATCTGCTCAAAGCCAAGATCTGCCAGATGCTTCACATCCTCTGAAAAGTCCAGATTATTACGGGTGAACGTACCTCTTACATAATAGTTCATCTGGTCACGGCTCTCTGCTACCTTCTGGAACTTCGGAACAATGAGGTCATAGCTGCCCTGTCCCTTACGGAACGGTCTCATCTTATCATTGATCTCCTTGCGTCCGTCAATGCTCAGAACCACATTGGACATTTCCTTATTTACAAATTCAAGAATATCATCGTTTAACAGTACCCCGTTGGTTGTCAGGGTAAAACGGAACTTCTTATGATTAGGCTCCTCCAGGCTTCTTCCATACTCGACAAGATCCTTAACCACCTGCCAGTTCATCAACGGCTCCCCGCCGAAGAAGTCCACCTCCAGATTCACACGGTTACCGGAGTTGGCAACAAGAAAATCCAGTGCCTTCTTTCCGACTTCAAAGCTCATCAGTGCCCGTCTTCCATGATATTCGCCCTCTTCTGCAAAACAGTAACGGCAGGCGAGGTTACAGTCATGTGCAATATGAAGGCAGAGTGCTTTCACAACTGTCTGACGCTTCTTAAAATCAAAAATATAATTCTCATAAATGTCCGGTGCAAACAGTTGTCCAAGCTCCTTTAGCTCCCAGATCTCACCAAGTGCTTCGGTAATATCCTCTTCGGAATACTGACCCTTGAACTGCTCCTTTGCCTCTGTAAGAATCTCCTCTTCGGACCTTCCTTCTTCAAGGCGCTTATCGGCTAATGCGATCAGCTCATAGCTTAATGGATCGACCACATGCACAGAGCCACTGTTCACATCCAGAACGATGTTGTATCCATTATTAATATATTGATGTATCACTTTTCTATATCCTTTTTGTGTTTGTATTCTACTTGTCCCTCTTACTCAAAAATGATCCACTGGATCATTTTCTCATATGCATGGCAACTAAACTTATGCTGCGCTGCCGACCTGCATTCGTTAAATATTCCGGACCGGTTCGCACTAAGTTCAAGCTTCGCCTTCAGCCTGCTTTCACTAAGTGCTCTACACATACGCAATATAAGCAGCGACGTAAGCCGCTGCTTATGTTCACTTACTTATATTCGATACTTATTTTGCCTTTTCACAGGTCTGGTTTCCTACGGTACAGGAAGTCTTGCAGGCAGACTGACAGGAAGTCTGGCACTCACCACATCCGCCCTTCTTCATGGATTCCTTTAAATCTCTGGTAACTAAAGTCTTAATTCTCTTCATAATCCTATATCTCCTTTATATCCTGATCTAAAAACTTACCTGATATCGTCATTATGACGTTCACTTCGATAGTATAACATAAATGTGATGTTTGGGAAAGTGTTTATTTTTCTTTTTCGGAATCTTTCTCCGGATTGTCTTCCGGTTCTTTCTCTTCCGGGAGCTCCATAATCACCTTCAGAATACGATTCTGGCTCACTCCCTGTACCTGCAGCCGGATTCCCTGGTCTGTGACAATCTGTGCACCGTCCTCCGGCACACGGTCAAGATGCTCGATGATCAGTCCTCCGATCGAGTCATAATCCTCGGATTGCAAATCGGTTCCAAGTTCATCATTGATATCACTCAGCTTCATGCTGCCTTCTACGAGGTAGGTACGATCCTGCATCTTCTGGATCAGCTGTTCCTCATCGGAATCGTATTCATCACGGATCTCTCCGACAATCTCTTCCAGGAGATCTTCAAGAGTAATCATACCGGCTGTACCGCCATATTCATTCAGTACAAATGCCACATTGAAGCACTTCTGACGCATCTCTACAAGCAGATCTGCTGTCTTTTTAAATTCATATGTATAATAAGCCTGCCGCAGAATATCACTGATCTTGAACTTCGCTTTATCCTCGACAAGAATAAAGTCCTTAATATTGATCAGACCGATAATATTATCCTTATCCTCTTCAAAAACAGGGATTCTGGTATACATACAGTCCTTGAACACTTCCATAACCTCTTCGTAGGTTGCTTCCTTATCCACGGTCACCATATCAATTCTGGGAATCATGACATCCTTGGCTACGGCATCCCCGAAATCAAACACGTTATAAATCATCTCGCGCTCTTCGGATTCAATGACACCATCCTCATGTCCGACTTCTACATAGGTACGAAGCTCGTTCTCCGTCATGGCGGTCTTCTTATCAGCATCCACCCGGAACAGCTTCATAATGCCCTTTGCCAGGGAATCAATCACGAATATAAGCGGTGTCAGAAGCTTCATCAGCCCGGAAATCATGGAAGCATACAGCAAAGCCATCTTTTCTGAATTAATCATTGCCATGTTCTTCGGTACGATCTCACCAAAAATCAGAATCACCACCGTCAGGATGGCCGTTGCAATTCCAACCGTAAAATGAATATGAATCGCAAGTGTCGTTGCCAGTGCAGAGGCCGACAGGTTGACAATATTATTGCCAATCAGAATTGCACTGAGCATCTTTCCATATTTATCCAAAACCTCCAGTGCGGTCTTCGCCCTCCTGTTTCCTTCCTCTGCAAGCGTTTTAAGTCTTACCCTGTTCACTGTTGTCAGTGACGTTTCTGCGGAAGAAAAGAACGCAGATAACAAAACTAAAATAATAAGTGCAATAAGCTGCATGACACCATCGGTATCCAAAATTAAAATCACTCCTTCTTTCTAATGCCTTTCGGCTGTCTATTGCTAAAAATGATACAATAACGGGTATTCTGTGTCAAGATCCTACATATAAATATTACATAAAACACACATAAGGAAACGAAATATTATGAAAACAAAGCTTCAGGTAAATGAAAGACTGTTGTTTTTCTTCAAATGCCTTCTGTTCTGTGCCATCCTAACCGGTATCCTTTTGCTGCTTCTGGCATTTCTCATGTACCGGCTGCGGTTTTCGGAGGGAATCGTTACGGTCTGTATCACCGCAATCTATGTCATTACCACCTTCTTTGCCGGCTTCATCACCGGAAAACGGGAAGGAAGCCGCAAATTTCTCTGGGGCCTGCTTGCAGGAAGCATTTACTTTATCATCCTGTTGATTCTGTCCATGGTGATGAAAACGCCCGGTGATCTGTCTACCATACATACGTTGACCGTGCTTGCGCTCTGTGCCGGCGGAGGCATGTTAGGCGGGATGTTAAGCTGAACCAACCCTTTTTGCCTGGTGCGGCATTCCGCGAAAATGGATTTTTCTGTTATCTTACAAATTCAAAAGGGCAGCCGGGAATTTCTCACATACAACGGAAAATCCTGCTGCCCCTACTTTTCTTCTTTAATTAATAATCCACCTGTTGTCGGCTATTACCCGGTTATTTTCCGGTTATTGCCCGGTTATTACCCAGTTATTGCCCGGTTACTTTAAGGCCTAACTTGGCCGCTGCGCCAAAGTATCCATACATGGATTCTTCATCATTCAATACGGCACTGTAGTCCAAACCTGCCGGGAAGATAATCTGATACTTTTTATTCTGATACTCAAACTTAACCGTTACAGCCACATCGTTACGCTCTGCCATTTTCTTCAAAATGTAATCGCTGATGGTATAAAGCTTACCGGAATCATAGGTGATGCTTCCCTTTTCCGGAGCCTCCTTTACTTTTCCATAAAAGTCCTTAACCACTGCAACACTTGCCGGAATCGGATGTGACTCCTTCACCACTCCACAGCCAGTACACTTGTATTCCTCCAGACCATCTGCTCCCGTTGTCGGGTCAAGTGTGATTACCCATTCGAAGCTGCAAACGTGCCTGGGCTTTGATTCTGTATTGTTTGCAGGCTGCGTGGTACCGGTATTCCCGGGTACAACTTCTCCACTCTTTTTTCCAATATGGAAGGAGCCTTTTGCTGACTTCTCTGCTCCATTCACATTCCAAACCATTTCTATGGTATGTGAACCATTCCTAAGAGTTTTCAAATATTCCGGCTTGAATTTTATAATCGTTGATCCAGAACTCAATTCATATTTAGTATCATCAACTATAGTTCCATCAACCTTAACATATTTGAAATTAGCAAGTTCCCCATTTCCACGGAAAGTTAATGCTTCATTACTGCCCGGTTCATATGTAGAGTTATTACCATCGGTTATCTTAACTCCTTCATCGGAAGGTTGGGGGGCTGTTGCCGGAAATGTATACCTTACATAAATATTACCCGAATTTCCTTCCAGAAGTTCTGCCTTGTCCTGCCCATTTACCGTTGCCTTTATTTTAGATATAGGAGCAAATTTATAAGCAGTCTCTGGCTCTAACCCAACTTGTACCTTATACTCAGTATTATATTCTGCCTTCCCGCTTGCGTACCCTCTATCATCAGTATAAAGCCATTGAACACTAGACACCTTAACTCCAGATGTAGAAACTATACACGTATCAACCAAATTTTGTCCTGCCACTGGTGGAGCAACTTCTATGATCACTGAATTAATTATCTTTGTTTGGTCTAAGCCTGTAGCGGGAAATACATAATTGACATAATTATTATCATAAGAAAAAGAGGCCACGTTACCGTTTACTGTTGACTGCACACTACTAAACTCATAGTTGTCCTCGGGTTTCAAATAAATACGCACCTGATATACCGATTTTTCACCTGCCGCTTGTCCTGTTACATCCGTGAGTGCTGCAAGCCATTCAATTTTCTCCACTTTAACCCCTGGAGTAGAAACAATGCACGTATCCGCAAATTTCTTTCCTGCCACTGGTGGATCAATCGTTATGTTTACTGCTTTAATTGTGTGTGTTGTTTCTGAACCTGTTGCCGGAAATATATATGTAATTTTGCACCAATAAGTGTCCCACTCCAAATATGCCGCTTTATTATTCAACCTTACATCTGGTCGTTCACTATTCGAGCCAAAAAAATATCCGTCCTCAGCATCACACTTAATGACCACGGTATATTGAGTATTAGCTTTTGCTCTGTTCCCCGTCACCTTAATTCCTGTCGTTACGCTCACATCTGTTCCTTCATACCACTCTAAACTTTTTACTTTAGTCCCTGATATACTTTGTGTTACCTGTGTGATATCTGGTAAGCTTTCTCCAGCAACAGGCTCCGGCATTGTTATGTCAACGGATTCAATCATCGTTCTACCTTCCGCTCTCGCATCCAGCTTCATTCCACCAAGCAATCCTGCGATCATTACAAAGGATAATACTATTGTTATTACTTTTTCATGTATATATATTTTCTTTTCCATTTATTTAATTTCTCCTATATCTATTGCCACCAACCGAACCTGCCACTGGCAGCTTCTTTGGATCATTTTCTCATATGCATGGCAACTTAAAGCTGTGGCTTTACAGCAATCCCAAATATTTCCCACATCAGTTCATAACTTAGTTTGATCCAAATACCTCTTCTGCGATTGCATCCAGGCTGTCTTCAAGATTGTTGGAATCAGTCTGGATCAGTCCGAAGGTTGTCTGGGAAGAGTCGACCATGATATAGAATTCTGATCCATCCTCTGCCATATCCCAGCTTAAGGTATCCATAAGTGCATCATTTTCATAAAGATAGATATTGTCATAATCAATATCCCATGTGCCCTGATGCTCTTCGATATTCCCTTCTGCATCCGTAATTCCGATATAGTATTCGTCTGCAGACAGTAAGAATGCCATGACAAGTGTGTAATCGGTATTGGCTCCTGCCCAGACGGTGCCATTTAAGAATTCTCCGACCTCTGCAGCCAGTGCTTCGTTGTCTTCCTCACTGCTTTGAACGTCTTCTACGTCTTCTACATCTTCTACATCTTCTACGGCTTCTTCCTCTTCTGTTTCCTCTGTATCTTCTGCCACGGACTCTGTAACTTCCGTACTGGAATCCCCGGTAACCTCCTTATCCTTACTTCCGCATCCAGCCATCGTTAATACCATTGTTGCTGCCAGTAATACCGCTAAACACTTTCTTTTCATAACCTGTTTTCCTCCTTGGATTTCCTTTTTTATTTTCATAAGGCATCATACACTTTTTTCTTCTTTTTGTGGGGAAGATTACATGAATTACAGATTTTTCGACATGAATGACAGAAAGCAGAAAAAAAGCCCCCAGAGCAACCTCTGAAAGCCTCGTATTTCTTCCATATAAACCGCCAATTAAAACTGATACTTATGATCGTTGGAAACGTTCTCCCAGTTCTCTTCTTCCTGCAGCTTATGAACAGCGAAGCCACCCTTCCATTCGATCTGCCACAGCCTGTTTACCCGCTTATTCCGGATCATATATCTGGCTGCATAGCCGAAATCCATAATAAGAAGTCCTGTAAGGGCAAAGGTCAGAATTGACAGGGACGGATTCTCAATCTGTACCACCCAGGCATATAACCTCGGGAAAACGCATCCCATAAATAGGGTAATCATTGCTGCGAAGCCCATCGAGGTCGGAACGGAGGTATACTTGCCAATGTGAAGCGGCAGTCCCGTATAATTCCACCAGACAATCTCACAGTGCTTTTCCACAAAGTTCCCCAGGATAATCTCTGCTACGGAAACAAGCACCCCTGCTGCCACATAGTAGAACACAATGCCCTGCAGGGAATTTTCAAAGAAAAACTCATGCCCAAACAGCATCGGCTTCTGCGGCAGTCCGAGAATCAGATACAATCCCACAATTGCCATGCCATATCCAAGAAGTCCGGGCATCATCATGCCCCGGTTATCCCAGTAACCGAACCGGAGTCCTACCCAGATATTCTCCGTCATATAGCCTAATATCGATGCAATTACCAATATCATGAGTAAAGGAGTTATTTTTGAAATCATCCTTATTCCTTCTTTCTGTTCCTATCATTGCTTCTGTTTCTTATTCTTTCCCGGAGCACGATTCCCGATATTCCGGTTCTCTCCTCCGGCTGCTCTCTTACAGCTCTATATCAATCACATCTTCCCTGCCGCGACGGATGCTGCGTACCGTACTCATTACCACAATCAGATTCATGATACCGTCAATGCAGATACTAAGTCCAAGCACACGCACCAGAATGCTTCCTGTTTCAAACGGAGCAAGCAGCAACAATGCTCCCACAAAAGCAACCATAACAGCCATCATGAGAATCAGCCACCATTTGCTGATCCCGAATTTCTTTGCATCAATTGCAGTCTGGATCTTTAAGGCGGCATCCACCAGCATGAAAATTCCGATGCACACGGCCAGGAATTCTACAATGTGCTCTGTTCTTAATAACAGAACAAATCCAAGGATCAGGGAAACAATACCCAGTCCGAAATCATACTGAAATGCCAGCTGGAACAGGTCACCGGTAAAATATCCGGAAAGCTTGCCAAGTCCATAGATCAGCAGGAACACGCCATAGACCTTACACATCACACTGACCCCCATCTGCGGCCAGATCAGCAATACCGCTCCTACCAGAATTGAACACACAATCAATAACAGATATATATTTTTTATCATCTTCAAATTTTTCATTTCTATCCGCCTCCTTCACTGTCAAATAAAGAATAACTTATTTCTTCCCGGTATCCTATGGACAAAGAAACGCTTACGTCCTAAATTTCAGGCATTCTTCCAAAAATGTCTGATTTTGCAAAATCACTTGACATAGTTTCATTTACTACATAAAATGGAGAGGAAAATAATTATAGGTAGGACGAAGATATGTTTCAGATCATTGTAGATTCCGCAGCAAACATCCCCGCAGAACTTGTTAAGCAGTATCATATTAAGGTACTTTCCTTTGTTAATTATGTGAATGGAGAAAAGCTGATATGCTTTGATCCCGAGCTGACTTATGAAGAGGAACGTGCGAAGGGTAAGACCTATTATGACGCCATGCGCAACGGCGCCGATGTCAAGACAAGCCTCATCAGTACCGGAGACTTTGAAGCCGCTTTCCGTAAGGTTATGGAAGACGGTGAGGATGTGTTATATTTTTCCTTAAGCAAGAATATCAGCGGCACCTATAACTCTGCCCGGATTGCCATGGAAGAGCTGATGGAGAATCCTCCGATGGGACGCAAAATCCGGATTATCGATGCCTTAAATGCTTCTCTTGCACAGGGAATTCTCGCCATCTATGCAAGCGAAATGCGTGACAAGGGAATGGAAATTGACGAAGTTTATGACATACTCAAAACCTATCCGGCTAAAATGAACGGCGTTTTCACCGTAGGTGATTTAAAATATCTTGCTAAAACAGGCCGTCTTTCCGGTTCTGCAGCTTTTGTTGGAAACATTTTGAACATCAAACCGATTCTTCGTGGAAATAAGGACGGCTACATTGTACAGTTTAAGAAATGCCGTGGACGTAAGGCTGCCTTAAATGCACTGGTTTCTTTAGTCTGTGATAACATCGTAGATCCTGAAAATCAGATCATCGGCATTGCCCATGCCGATGCGTATGAGGATTCTCTTTATGTGATGGAAGAAATAAAGAAGCGCCTGAAGCTGCGGGGCTTCATCAACACTTCTTATGATTACTGTACCGGAAGCCATGTCGGCCCCGATACAATTGCATTATTCTTTATGGCAAAGGATCGTGAGCTTGGCGCTTAAACACCGAAGCTCCCGGATGCTGCTCGGCAAGACACCCCTGCAACAGGATCTTCACGGTAGCCTGATATGATACGGACCATTTCTGAATGAGATGGTCTTTTTTTTCGGGCATACCCTCCTTAATCCACCGGAGCATCATTCCAATCAGCGAATTACTGTAAAAGTCTACAATAAACCGGATATCCTCTTCCGGCACATCCATCCCTTCTGCTTCCTTCTGCACATGCTTCATGACAAAGGCTTCCGTGACCGTATAAAAATAATTTGATATCAGCTCCCGGTTCTTCGAAGTATACAGATGCCCGATTGCTTTCCGGTAATTCAAAACCAGATGATACTTATGCAGCAGTTCCTCATAAAAAGAGGCTTCTGCATCCTCTTCCTTCAAAGACTGCTCTGTTTCATATTCAATTAATGCATCGAGCACCTCATAAATATCACTGAAATAGTAATAAAAGGTATTCCGGTTGATTTCACATCTTTCACAGATATCCTTGACCGTGATCTTATCGATGGACTTTTCTTCCAGTAATTTAAGCAGGCAGAGCATAATCGCCTGTCTGGTATACTTCGCCATATGTACCCACAACTTTCTGATCGGATTGTTTTCCTGTTTCCTCGTTATATTTCTGTCAGAACAATATTGTACCTATTTTCCTTCTTTTTTTCAACTGTTTCTGCACTTCTTGTTTCTGTGCTTCTTTATTTCTATACTTCTTCTAGTTCTATGCTTCTTCTGTTTCTATGCTTCTTCCTTGCAGACATCGATCCAGCCCTGTGCATCTGCAGCTTTTTCAAGCTCCGGGATCGTGAATCTTACTGCGCTGTGATCGTCCCCTGCTGCCGGATACACCATTTCAAACTTCTTAAGACTTTCATCCAGGTATACGATAACGCCCTCATTTACGCCAAACGGACAGACGCCGCCGGGTGCATGGCCGACCTTTTCTTCCACCTCTTCAAAGGGGATCATCTTCGCTTTCACATGGAAGGTATCCTTATATTTCCGGTTATCTACCTTCGCCGTCCCTTCGGTCAGAATCAGAACCACCTGATCCCCCTGTAAAAAGGACATGGTCTTTGCAATCATTCCGGGCTGTACACCAAGTGCCTGCGCGGCCAGTGCCACTGTTGCCGTGGACTCCTCTAACGTAATGACATGATCCAAAAATCCTTTACTTTCTAAATACGCTTCCGCTTTCTGTAACGACATGATGCTCCTCCCTTCTTCTTCCGTTCTGCCTTACGGTACTCTGTCAGAGTCTTCGCTATCGTATTATAATCCCGTTCAAACAAAATGTCACTGATTTGTCTGCTTAATATCTCCTCTGGAATCCTTTCCGGGACACGTTCCAGAATCTTGTCCACCACAAACCGCTTGCTCTTTTCCTTGTACTTCGGCATGGCTAACCACTCCTGAATTGTGGCAAGCTCCGGACGCCACAGAATCTGCATCTTCCTCTCCCATTTCCGCTTCGGATTCTCCTTCGGAAGCCGCAGGAAATAAAAGTCTGCTTTTCCATTCATCTGCTCCACCGTAACAATGCCCCAGTAATCCGGCACGTGTTCTTCGATATGCATGGCATGCGTGGAACCCACAACCACGATATTGTAATCATAGTATTGATCGTAATCCTTTACCTGCCTTTTGAGCCTTGCCTAGGTATCCGCATCACTTTTAATCTCGATGCCATAAAGACATTCCGGCGCCACCATCACAAGATCTGCCCGCGACCGTCCCATGGTCTTTTCTTCCAGAATACGGACCTTTCCATAGGTTTCCTCCAGAAACTCAAATAAGGGTTCCCGGATATCTTTATCTTTCAGGACCCCGGGGCTTTTTTCCTCAGACGAAACAGCCTGCTCCGGATGCTCCTCCTGCAGTTCTCTCTGCTCTTCCTCATACTCCTTACACAGCTCCTGTTTACGCTTGCGTGAAAGCTGCTTGATGCGGTACTCATCCTTCATGGCTTCCTCTTTCGTTGCATGCCCTTTCGCATAAACAAGCTCTACCGGAAGCCTTGGCTTCGTATATTTCGCACCTTTTCCATCGTTGTGTGCCTTTATGCGCTTATCCAGATCATTCGTCCAGCCCGTGTAGAGCGTTCCGTCGCTGCACTGAACGATATAAGTATAATTCATGGTCTGTCCACCTTCTAAAAAAGGCGGTGCCGAAGCACCGCCTGAGCTTACCCGTTTTATTTCGGGTTCTTCACCTGATCTCCAACAAACCAATAATCGCATATCCTGCCGCCTTCTGCAAGAGGCTTCCTCGTACAAAAAGCAATTATTCCCCGGTCTTAGCTGCTTCCGGTCCGTAATAGGTCAGTGCCAGCATCGTAATATCATCGAACTGCGGAGCCTCCTGTACAAAGCTCTGAATTTCTTCCTTCATTTCATGAAGAAGCCCCTCACACCCTTCCGCAGCATGCCGGTTCAGTGCCTCCACCATCCGGTCTGTCCGGTAAAGCTCCTTCTGTGCGTTCGTTGCTTCCGGCACTCCATCCGTATAAACAAACAGCATATCTCCGGGTGCGAAACTGATTTCATAATCCCGGTATCCGGAATCCTCCATTCCGGCCAGAACGAATCCATGCTTATCCTTAAACAGCTCGAATTCTCCTCCGGCACGTTTCAGTACGGGATACTCGTGTCCTGCATTGGCAGCCGTCATCAGGCCGGTTGTCAGATCCAGAATGCCAAGCCATACGGTTACGAACATTTCCTCTTCGTTATTTTCACATAACTGATTATTTACAAAAGCAAGAATCTCTGCCGGCGTTCCTCCCATCAGGGCACGGTTCTTAATCAGGGTCTTCGCAATTACCATGAAGAGAGCCGCCGGTACGCCCTTGCCCGATACATCGGCAATCACGACACCAAGGTGTGAAGAATCGATCAGGAAGAAGTCATAGAAGTCCCCGCCAACCTCCTTCGCCGGATGCATCGTTGCATAAATGTCCACATCCTTCCGATCCGGGAATGGAGGGAAAATACTTGGCAGCATATTCGCCTGAATTCTCGTTGCTACAGAAAGCTCTGCACCGATTCTCTCCTTCTCGGCAGTGACCTCGGAAAGCCTGCGGATGTAGTCCCCGACTTCCTCATACATCTTCTCAAAGGATCGGGCAAGCTCTTCAATCTCATCTCCTGTATGTACATCAATCCGGAATACCTCTCCGGATGCCAGATTGCTTACCATCTCTCCGGATGCCTTGTTTAACAGGCTGATCGGATGAATCAGCCTTTGTCTTACCACGGCAAAGAGTCCGGCGCTGAAAACCAGAATCACCAACACGATATTGATGCTCGCTGCAAAGATAAATTTTGCAATTGACTGCCAGACGCCGGGCATCGAAATATCCACGCCGACAAGTGCCACAGGATCACCGTTACTGTTATAAACAGGGGAAACCACCGATGTGATAAAGCCATAGGTTTCGTCCATGGAAACCAGTGCACGCTCCTCCGGCTCCTTCTGGAAGGCCGCAAACGAAACCTCCTTACCACCCTTCATATAATCCTCGTGGTCACCTAATTCACAGGCTCCCTCCTCCTCATTTGCATCCCAGATATAAACAAGGTCATCTTCATAAGGCACATAGACATAATAATATTTAAGATCTGAATAGTCCTGGCTGGCATTTAAAAAATTCTCCACCTGCTCATAATACTCATCCTTCTGTAAGGTCGTTAAGTATCCTTCGATCCTGTCTCCATCAATATAAGCTGCTGCCGTCTTTGCATAGGCAAACGCCTGTCCGCGTGACCTCTCCAGCGCATCCTCCCGGTACCGCACCACGACTGCAATACAGGTGGATACAATAATAAGCAGTGAAAATATCACCATCAATATAATTACCTTGGTTCCTAATTTCCGTTTTTTCATAATTCCTCTTTCCTTTGATTTCCTGATTCCTGTCTTCTATTACTGCTTTATATTATGATGTTGGGGTCAAAAGCCCCCAACTATGATGCCTACGGATTGTTTCGTGCTTTCCGGAATACGATGTTCTTCCACTTATGCATCCAGAGATCTGCAAACACAAGCGAAACTACCGTTACCAGTACCGCAAGAATCAGAATCCCCGGCATCGGAAGAATCTGTGTCCCACGGATGAGATACAGTCCCAGATAGATGACAGCTGCAACGAACAGCCAGTGGATAAAATAAAAGGCGGTCATATCTGCACCGATCCGGTAAGCTGCTGCAACTGCCTTCTGTGGCAGATGCTTTCCGATAAAGTAATAAATTCCATACATTCCGATTGCCGTCACCAGACAGATCAATACATCCGGTGTGGTCACATGGTAATAGCACGACTCTCCCAGTCCGAACATACCGATCCGGTTTCTGATATGAAGCACATAATAAGGAACCGCCACAAGCAGGCAGACCGGTACCGCCATCCGGTAAAACAGATCCTTGTCCTTCATACGCTTCAGAAGCTTGCCAAAGACATATCCGCTTACGGGCATGATCAACCAGTTCAGATACACAAAATACGAAAGGACTTTTCCTGCTGCGTCCTCCACGCCGACAAAATACCCAAGTATCATATTCCCGGGCACAGATCCTACATCCACTCCGTTAAGCAGGGTTCCTATGATCGAACAGAGCAGGGCAATCCCCACCATGACTCCATCCTTTAATTTCAACTTAAGAAACAGGGCAATGGTCATCAACGCCAGTCCGGCGAACTGAAAAATATCATTATTAAAGGTCTGGTACAGGATCGGGTCGAGGTACCTTTCGGTATCTCCTGAAATTGCGTACCCGATCAGATCCGGTATCGTATACCGGCATAGATTTAAGACAAATCCAAGAATGAAAATAAAAATTCCTCTGTGGAAAATATCCTTCCACCCCTGTCTCCTGCTGTAAACAAGACAGGCTCCCATCGCAAACATCAGCCCCGGTGCAATCATCGGTCCTCCGATGACGGAATCAAATACATACGGAAGCCCTTTAGAAAGGGCTTCCTCCGGTACACAGTCAATGGTAATATGTACGGCAGCCACCATAAGTACGAAAACCACCTTGGCAAGGTCAATTTCCATCTGCCTTCCACTGTTTACATTTTCTTTTGCAAAGATCTGATTTATTAATTCCATAAAATCCCCCACAGACTTTTTCTTATTTACTACCTTACTCACTTTTCTCTCATTTTGCAAGTCTGTTTGGAAGATTTCCGTTCAGTACAAATGCATTTCACAAGTGCGATTTTTTTATTTATGCATTCTTCGTCCGCATCCGTTGCAATATTCATCCTTCATGGAATAATGTTTTCTTTATCGTTTCTTTTTCCTGTCTGCAAAGATATAGGACATCCCCAGCACCAGGGAACATGCGATTAAAATATATTGTACAAAGACGGCATTTCCTTCAAAATCCATGAAAGGATTATAGCAGTCCAGAATATGAATTACGGCAAGCTATTGTAGGAATCCCCGTTCACCGCCAGCACGGATCCCAGTCTTGCAGACATATCGGTGAGTTTTTCGCTATAACCATTTCCATAGGTATCCTGTGCAAATGCGGACTGAAAGCAGGACAACATCCCCCAAAGGTGTCCGGATGCTCTGTATCCAATCCATAATCTGAAATTCTATATTCATTCTTATGCCTTCCTTCTTAAGATCAGAAAAACCCTTCTGTCCTGTTTATGCAGCTATCATAACATGCTGCTTTAAACAGAACGAAGGGTTTTTCCTAAACAAATCTTAAACAATATAAAATTCTATGACTATAAATACCGTTCCAGGAACTCTTCCAGTTGTGGAATTTCTCCAATCCAATAACAGCTTCCATCCCTGCTTCTTTCCAGTAAATGCTCATTATACAGTTATGTAAGGATGCACACAGGCACAGTTCCAGTCTTGTGCAATCCAGCTTATGCAGAAGCCTTGCAATGTCAATCCGCTCTCCCATCAGGAGTTCATTCACCGTAATCCCAAGGATCTCACATAAGGTCTCCATATAGGTTACTTCCGGTAAACCATTTCCACATTCCCATTTTGAAATAGTCTTTTCACTGATATCCAGTTTTTCTGCAAGCTGCCTCTGCGTCATATTTCTGTTCCTGCGAAGCGCAGCAATAAATTGTCCTGTCTTTTTCTGATCCATAACCTCATCCTCCACCTGATTCGTCCGGTTCCCTTTTACACCTTTATAATAGAGGTAACGATTCAGAAACGGAACCCACGCTCCGTAGAGTTAACTGCTATTCCTTCGCACTGGTTGTGGATCCTTTATCCATTCTGTTAATTGCATTCTGTAAAATTTCTTTCGCCCGATCGACATTACCAGTTTCAAGAAGTGCAAGAATACTTTCCAGCAGAATGCATAATTCCTGATTTTGCATTTCTTCCATCCTTCTACCGCCTTTCCGATTCTGCATTGTTTTATACACAATAGTATAGCGGATTTACTCTCTGTTTACAAGTTCCATATTCACTTTTTATTAGGAATTAGTTTTTGATATTTTGTATAAGCAATGTTTTCAGAATACACCATTTGTAAGAATTATAATTCAATATAATTACTATATCCCTGTCCGCTATATTTGTAAAGAAAAAGAACAAACTCATTTTACAAAATGAATTCGTCCTTTTTAAAAACAAACAGTTCCAGTTTCCTCATTGCTCATTCTAATGGATCAGAAAGAAGCTTCCTCTTCCGTTCCATCATTTCTTCAATCTTCTCAATATAAAGTCCCACATCCTTGACATTATCGCATCTTTCGATCCGTCCGTCCGGATAAACCCGCTTGGTGATGGAACCTGCGCCAAGAGCCACGATGGTCTGTTTCTCTTCCATGATCAGAATATTATAGATCCCAAAGTTTCCCTCTGTCGCATAACCGACATTTTCAAAGTTGCCGGACATGTTTTTCTGGCGGTAGAGGTAATATGGAACCATCCGGAGCTGCTTGGCCCCCTCCATGGCAATCTTCATGGTTTCCTCTGTATTGTTCAGCATGGAAATTCCCTTTTCCTCAATCCACTGACTGAGCTTCGATGCCCGTTTGACGGCAAGGGAATGCACGGTCAGACTGTCCGGCTGCATCGCCACAATTTCATCGATGGTATGGTGCACCTCTGCTTCTGTCTCTTCCGGGAGTCCTAAGATAATATCCATATTAATGTTGGTAAATCCAATCTCTCTTGCAAGGGTAAATGCTTCCTTTACCTGCTCCACGGTGTGGCGTCTGCCGATCAGATCGAGGGTCTTCTGATTCATGGTCTGCGGATTCACGGAAATTCTGGTAACTCCATGCTTCCTTAAAACCTCCAACTTATCTCTTGTAATGCTGTCCGCTCTTCCTGCTTCAACCGTGAATTCCTGCAGATGGGACAGATCCAGCTTCGTTTCAATATAAGAAAGAAGCCGCTCCAGCTCCGGTGCCTTTAATGTAGTCGGCGTACCGCCTCCAATGTAAATTGTATCCAGAATCTTATCCTGATAAAAGCTGCTTACAAAGTCAATTTCCTTTTCCAGTGCCGTTAAGTACTCCGATACCCTCTTTTCCCAGGAAAAGATCGGATAAGAGGTAAAGGAACAGTACAGACAAGTGGTCGGGCAGAACGGAATCCCAATGTAAAGACTGTATCCGTCTTCATAATGAAGGGTATCAAGCAGAGCCTTTTCCCTGCGGGCAATTTCAATGGCAAGCTCTCCCTTCTCCTTACTGATGAGGTACGTATCCTGCATATACTGCATGATCTCCTCATCCGAAACATCCTCTTCCATCATCGTCATTGGAATTTTCGTTGGGCGGATTCCGGTCAGGGTTCCCCAGGGAAGCTGCCTGCCGGTATGTTCGGAAAGTGCTGTGTAAATCAGTTTTTTTAAGCAGTTCTTGATGTGCGGCCGGTCCATGCCGTCTTCCAGCTCTACCTTGTATCCACCAAAATCAGCTCTTCCCCTGCCACCATCCACAATGCTCATGCGGATCATTTCCGGTTCAAAATCAATTTTCAGATCCGGAAGTCCTTCATCGGAGCTCACAATATCCTTTTCATCAGAATCCGGCACAAAGACCTTGACGTCCTGTGCCGGATAAAATGCTTTTACCAGAGAATGGATGTCGTATTCATATCCATTCTGATTTACGATTACACTTAATAAATTGCTCATCTCTTCCTCTTCTCATTTCGATTAAAGAAATGCGTTATATTTTCTCTCATGTCCGATACTGGTACATTCCCCATGTCCCGGATATACGGTCACATCATCGGGAAGTACCATGAGCTTCTCGCGGACCGATCTCACGAGTGCGCTCATGCTGCCTGTCGGAAGATCCGTTCTTCCCACGGAATCCTGAAACAGTGTATCACCACTAAGCAGCACCCCGGCTTCTTCAAAATAGTAACAGCAGCTCCCCTTTGTATGTCCCGGTGTTGCAATCACCTGAAACTGCATCCCGGCAATTTCAACCTTTTGTCCATCCTTCAAAAGAACATCCGGGGTAACTGTACATGGTCTTCCTACGTCCCGTGAAACATTTAAGGAATCGCTTTCACACAGCTCTTTTTCACCTTCATAGGCATATACCCTGGCACCACTGCACTTTTTCAAGCCTTCCACACCCCAGATATGGTCAAAATGTCCATGGGTAAGACAGATTGCTGCCACGTGAAAGCCTTTCACTGTGAGCTGCTGATAAAGAAGCTCTCCCCGGTCAGCCGGATCAAAGGCAATCACATCCTTCTTTCCTTCTTCATATACATAGTAAAAATTCGTCTCACACACACCTAATGTAAATTTATCAACCTTTAACTCTGCCATAAGCTTCCTTTCCAAACCGTCTCATTACCTGTTTCATTACCAGTTTCATCAGCCCGTGGTTCGCTCGATATCCATCACACTTTCAATGCTGCGTAATTTATCCACCAGCGTATTCAGCTGTTCCCTGCTGTTGATTTCAAATGCAATAGCAAGTGTTGCATAACCCTGTTTATTCACTCTCGTATTAAGACTCCGGATGCTGATGTTCTTCTCGGTAAGAATCTTCGTAATATCTGCAAGAAGTCCGTTCCGGTTCATTGCATAAATCTTAATTTCCGCAATATACTTCTCATCTACGGCATCCTTCGCATTGTCTTCCCATTCGGCATCAATGAGACGCACTCTTTCCATCTCCGGAAGATTAATGATATTAATGCAGTCGGTACGATGAATGGAAACACCGCGTCCTCTCGTTACAAAACCAACGATCTCGTCTCCGGGAACCGGCAGACAGCACTTGGAAAAACGTACCGCCAGATCATGCATTCCCTTTACAACGATACCGCTTTTGGATCTCATATGCGGGATGTTCTTCTGCTGGTCATTCTCTGTAACAGCTGCCAGAACCTCCTCATCCGTCAGCTCCTTCTTATGATCCTTTTCATAAAGCTCGAGCATCTTGTTAATAATCTGCCCTTCCTTTAAACCGCCATGTCCGACGGCTGCAAGAACGGACTCCCAGTCATGAAAGCCATATTTATTCATGATCGCATTCATATATTCCGGCACCATGATTTCATTGGTGTCGATCACCTTTGCCTTACAGTATGCCTGTAAAAGCTCACGACCCTTTACAATATTTTCTTCTTTGAATTCATTCTTAAACCACTGGTTGATCTTACTCTTGGCCTGGGTACTCTTCACCACATTCAGCCAGTCCCGGCTCGGTCCCTTGGAATTCTGGGACGTCATAATTTCCACCCGGTCACCATTCTTGATCTCGTAATCAATCGTTACGAGCTTTCCGTTTACTCTTGCACCAATCATCTTGTTTCCGACTGCACTGTGAATGCTGTAAGCAAAGTCAATCGGCGTAGAGCCTGCCGGCAGATTCTTTACCTCCCCGGTCGGGGTAAAGCAGTAAACGCTGTCGGAAAACAGATCAAGATCGCTCTTTAACAGGTTCATGAATTCCTTGTTATCAGACATATCCTGCTGCCATTCCAGAATCTGACGCAGCCAGGACAGCTTCTCTTCCTCGGAGTCCTCAATCTTCTTGCCATCGGAAGCAACCTTATATTTCCAGTGTGCTGCAATACCATATTCCGCAGCCTTATGCATTTCATAGGTACGGATCTGGATTTCAAAGGGCTGCCCGCTCTTCCCGATCAGCGTCGTATGAAGGGACTGGTACATATTCGCTTTCGGCATGGCAATATAATCCTTGAAACGTCCCGGGATCGGCTTATACATTTCATGAATAACACCAAGTGCTGCATAGCAGTCCTTGACAGTATTTACAATAATACGGACCGCGAACAGATCGTAGATCTGTTCAATGGATTTATTCTGGTTCTTCATTTTCTTATAGATACTGAAAAAGTGCTTGATACGACCGTCAATATGGGCTTCGATTCCGGCATTTTTAATGTGTTCACTGACTTCATCCACGATATCCTGGATGTATTTCTCACGTTCACTTTTACGGATTGCAATTTTATCTACCAGATCGTAATACGCCTCCGGTTCGAGATATTTTAAGGATAAATCATCTAATTCTACTTTGATTTTGGAAATACCGAGACGCTGTGCAATCGGGGCATAGATTTCCTGTGTTTCTCTTGCAATACGCTGCTGTGCCTCCGGCTTCTGGTATTTCAGGGTACGCATATTATGAAGACGGTCTGCCAGCTTAATCAGAATCACCCGGATATCCTTCGCCATGGCAAGAAACATCTTACGCAGATTCTCTGCCTGCATTTCCAGCCGGTCGGGCTTGCCGTCCTGATCGGTTGACAGATGCAGATTCTGCAGCTTTGTAACACCATCTACCAAAAGAGCTACCTCCGGTCCGAATTCCTTCTCAATTTCTTCTCCGGTCATAATGGTATCCTCCACCACATCATGCAAAAGTCCTGCAGCAATGGTTTCCTGATCCATCTCAAGGTCTGCCAGAATGATCGCGACGCACAGGGGATGTACAATGTAAGGCTCTCCGGACTTCCGTACCTGATCCTTATGTGCCTGATAGGCCACATGGTATGCCTTCTCAATCAGGGAAATGTCATCGGAGGGGTGGTATTTGCGCACACGCAAAATAAGATCCCGATATAACTGCTCCGGACTTTGAAATTCCTGAATGGATTCAATCCGACCATCGTCGAACACCATCTCACTCTTAACCTGTTCACCTGTTGTCTTACTGGTATCCTTTTCTTCTGTCATGTCATCACCCTTTGGCATTTTAGTAAAAATTACCTGCTGATTTTAACTTATCTGTTATTATTAGCAATATCCATATTATTATATATTTATTTATGAATGTAGTCAATCCGTGAAGAAAATGGATTCGATTCAAGTACCCTTTTTGATTTTGTATATAGATGTAAGCGTATAAACAGGCCGATGCTTAGCCACATAAAGAGGTGATACCTCTTTATGTGGCTACCGCTTACAGCGGTATGATAAAAATAAAAGGTGTATCTCCTTCCAAGCAAGCTTGGGGAGATACACCTTTATTTTTATCGCATCGGCTGTTTATACGCTTACATCATTCCCATTCCGGCGCCGCCTGCAGGCATTGCAGGGGTGTCTTCCTTGATGGAAGCAACTACAGATTCGGTTGTAAGTAAGGTAGAAGCTACGCTTGTTGCGTTCTGAAGTGCACTTCTTGTTACCTTGGCAGGATCAAGAATACCTGCAGCAACCATATCTACGTATTCTTCTTTTAATGCATCAAATCCTGTTCCTACAGGAGATTCTTTTACTTTGTTGATGATAACGCTTCCTTCCAGTCCTGCGTTTGCAGCAATGTGGAACAGAGGAGCTTCCAGTGCCTTTAATACGATCTGTGCACCGGTCTTTTCATCACCTTCAAGGCTGTCAGCAAGCTTTGCAACTTCCTTGGACGCATGGATATATGCGGAACCACCACCACAGATAATACCTTCTTCTACTGCGGCTCTGGTAGCTGCAAGTGCATCTTCGAGACGAAGCTTTGCTTCCTTCATTTCGGTTTCGGTTGCAGCACCTACACGGATAACTGCTACGCCGCCTGCAAGCTTTGCAAGTCTTTCCTGTAATTTTTCTTTGTCGAAATCAGATGTGGTTTCTTCGATCTGTTTCTTGATCTGGCTGATTCTGGCTGCAATTGCCTCCTTATCACCTTCACCATCAACGATAACGGTATTTTCCTTCTGAACCTTAACAGATTTTGCACGGCCTAACTGAGCCATGGTAGCTTCCTTAAGGTCAAGACCAAGCTCTTCACTGATTACCTGACCACCTGTCAGAATTGCGATATCCTCAAGCATTGCTTTACGTCTGTCACCATACCCGGGTGCCTTAACAGCAACCACATTGAAGGTACCACGTAATTTATTTACGATCAGAGTGGTAAGTGCTTCGCCTTCTACATCTTCTGCAACAATTAAAAGCTTTGCACCGGACTGAACGATCTGCTCTAACAGAGGAAGGATTTCCTGAATGTTGGAGATCTTCTTATCGGTAATCAGGATATATGGATTGTCAAGAACTGCTTCCATCTTATCCATATCGGTTGCCATGTATGCGGAAATATATCCTCTGTCGAACTGCATACCTTCTACCAGGTCAAGCTCGGTCATCATGGTCTTGCTTTCTTCAATGGTAATAACACCGTCTCCGGATACCTTTTCCATTGCATCTGCAACAAGCTTACCAACTTCCTCATCACCTGCGGAAATGGCTGCTACTCTTGCAATATGCTCTTTACCGTTTACCTTGGAGCTCATCTTTGCGATGGCTTCTACTGCACAGTCAGTTGCTTTCTTCATACCTTTACGAAGGATGATCGGGTTAGCGCCTGCTGCAAGGTTCTTCATACCTGCATTTACCATTGCCTGTGCAAGTACGGTTGCGGTTGTTGTACCATCACCGGCTACATCGTTGGTCTTGGTTGCTACTTCCTTAACGAGCTGTGCACCCATGTTTTCGAAGGAATCCTCCAATTCGATTTCCTTTGCAATGGTAACACCATCGTTTGTGATTAACGGAGCGCCATAGGACTTATCCAGAACTACGTTTCTTCCCTTAGGTCCAAGTGTTACTCTTACGGTGTCAGCTAACTGATTAACACCGGCTTCTAATGCTGCACGGGCTTCTGCCCCATATTTAATTTCCTTTGCCATGATTTTTTCCTCCTGAAAATCTACTAAATTATTTCTCTTTCATTTCCATAATGAAATGCCTTTTGATTGAAATACTTCTTAAGAAGCACTTCAGAAATACTTCTTAACCACTGAAATTTTAAACAAAGCTTCTTAAGCAGATGCTTCCTACTGGATCACTGCAAGAATATCACTCTGTTTTACAATGATATATTCCTCGTCATCGATCTTTACATCAGTTCCTGCATATTTGGAGTAAATAACCTGATCTCCAACCTTTACTTCCATCTTGATTTCCTTGCCGTCTACAACTCCGCCGGGGCCTACTGCAATAACCTCTGCCTGCTGGGGTTTTTCCTTATTCTGTCCGGGTAATACAATGCCGGATTTGGTGGTTTCTTCTGCAACTAACTGTTTCAGAACAACTCTGTCTGCTAATGGTACTAATTTCATGATTTACTGCCTCCTTGTTATATCTTAAAAATCTCTATGTTCCTTCGTCTTATTAGCACTCATTTATACTGAGTGCTAACATCTAAATCATATATTAAATTTATATGCCTTCCTTTGCAAATTGTATCACGATTCTATATATCTCTTTTTCTTGTAATATCTCACTTTTTCTCTTATTTTCTTATGTTTTTGTATCTAATGTGTTTAATTTATATAAACTTTGTGAATAAATTATATAGAAAATAAAAACAGATGACCACTTTCTTTAAATGGTCATCTGTCTCACTCATTTATAACTACACCTGTTATTACACCTATTATACAGTCACAGCGTTACTTTCCTTTGCCCTCAAGACGTTCCCGGTAGCCCGGCGCCTGTTTCATGGCAAGCTTATCCTCAAACATTTCATACTGTGCATCGGAAAACAGCTCCTGTACCGACTGCTCAATGTTATTCTTATACACAATACCGATTGCTGCAGACGGTGCCAGCTTCTCATCCTCATAGCTTACGCAGTGTTCCTTAATTCTGCGTGCATAATCCTCCGCTTCTCCCTCTTCTACCATCGGAATCAGAACTCCGAATACATCTCCGTCAATTCTACCGATTACAAAATAAGGGTTTGCCTCTTCCCGTACGATATCCGCAATAATCCGGATCAGACGGTCACTTTCTTCATCTCCGTAATGATCGTTTGCATACTTCCAGTCATTGATGTTAATTTCAATTACTGCTACCGGAACAACTTCGGACCGGTCCACAATCTGCATTCTTTTTTCAAAATAATCATTCGCAAATACGCCGGTCAGTTCATCCATACGTGAGGACTGCTCCTTCTGCTTTGCTTCGTCCTTCCCTTCCAGCTCTTCCATGTACTCTACAACCAGCCGCATATCCTCCGCACTGGAAATCGGGAAGCTATTCATACTCTCTTTTCTCTTCTGATCCATAAAACCTGTATTATGCTCCATGCCAATACCCCCGTATCGTTGTTTTTCATTTGTAGCATATACGATAAGTATATCCTTTCCCGATGCGGAACGCAAGACCTTCCATTACTTTCTTCCCATCGCTTTTTAACTCGCTTTTAACACTCCAAAAGTCAATTCGTAAATCCGCTTCCGGACAGGAAAATACCCTTTCTGAGTGATCCTCTGCGTATACAGATGGGTCACTCAGGAAGGGTATTCTCATTTATATATATCCCCTAAACCTTTTACTTACGATTATTATTTTACATCAAAATTCTCTCTTTGTGGGACAGATTACGTGAATTACAGATTTTTCGACATGAATTACAGATTATTGGGATATGCGGGTTCTCCCACTCCATGTTATAATGTAATGAGCCTCAGAGAAAACCAAGCGACTGCTAAGCAGGCATTTGGTTTTCTGGGCTCATTAACGAGCAAATATCCTGCAAAGCAGGATGAATAGCACGAAGTGCGGATTTGCGAGTTATAACTATAAAAATCCCCCAAGAGGCCTCAACATGCGAATTGCCATTTGTGATGATGATCCAATCGAATTACAGAACATTTCAGCTTTTATAGAAGAATATTTTAAGAGCAAAAATCTTCCGTTTAACTGCAGACCCTTTTCAAGCAGTACTGAACTGGCCAATACCACTCCCGGTGAGTTTGACCTTTATCTGCTTGATGTCTTAATGCCTGCTCTTAACGGAATCGAACTGGCGAAAGAAATCCGCAGCTTTGACCGTGCTGCCCATATTATTTTTCTGACCTCTTCACCGGAATTTGCTGTTGAAAGCTATTCGGTGAAAGCGAGTAACTATCTCTTAAAGCCGGTTTCCACAGAGCTCCTTGCTGCTTCCCTTGACGAGCTTTTAGAAGAAGCGTCTCTCAGGCAGGAAAAGTATGTGGTTCTGCGAAGCTCCATCGGAATCCGTAAGCTCCGGCTGTCCCAGATTGTATATGCGGAAGCGCAGGAGCGCCGTATTCTGTACCATCTGGAAAATGGAGAAGTCTTAGAATGTACCGGACGCTTTTCTTCCGTCTGTGAGGATCTGCTTAAAAACCGGGAATTTTTTCTTCCGCACCGATCGTTCCTCGTAAACATGAGTTATATCAGTACCATTGGAAATACTGATATTCAGATGCAGACCGGACAGATCATTCCCTTAGCCCAGCGCCGGTTAGTTGAAATCAAGGAATATTATCTGGCCTATCAGATGGAGGATATTTTAGGATGAACGCTGCTGACATTGCAAATTTGATCAATTATGCCTTTGTTTTATTCTTCGGAATCATTGCTGCTTTTTATATGGCAGATCTTCCGTTTGAAGAACACCACCGGCTCTATGCCCTGACACTGCCCGGATTCAGCGCCATACAGCTTGTATGCTATCTGCTGCTTGGTCAGACCGTTGTCTATAAATGCTATCCGCTTCTTATCCATCTGCCCTTAATTCTGCTGATCCGCTTTGTGTGCCACAGGAACACCTATATTTCCATCATCGCCGTGCTCGCAGCCTACCTGTTCTGTACACCGCGTAAATGGTTCGGTACGCTGATCGCTTCCTTTGCAGGCAACGATCCTATGGTTTCCAATATTGGCGCCATCCTGATCACGATTCCGCTCCTGCTTTTGATTATCCGTTATGTTGCCCCCTGTATCACCCGTCTGCAGCATGAAAGCAAGATGCTTCTTAGTCTGTTCATGCTGTTGCCCATTATATATTACATTCTGGAATACTCCTTTACGGTATATACCGATCTGCTCTACACAGGAGGCGCCATTGTTGTGGAATTCATGGACAGTGTAATCGTTATACTGTACTTTATATTCTCCATGCTTTCCCTTGAATTTTCCAGCCAGACACATAAAGCCCAGCAGGCAAATGTCCTCCTCACCGCAGCTACTACACAGGCTCAGAAGGAAATCGCCCAGCTTTCGAAATCCGAGCAACAGGCAGCAATTTACCGCCACGATCTGCGGCATCACATGAACTTCCTGCAATCCTGCATTCAGGAGAATCGGAAAGAAACTGCTCTCAACTATATCAATGAAATCTATGATGATCTGGAGCGCAGCCGGTTCACACGGTACTCAGCGAATGAACCATTAAACCTGATTCTCTCTTTTTATGCAGACAAGGCTTCTGCAGGTAATATACAAACTGACATCCGGATTACGGCAACAGACTTCACCCGTTTCCAGATTATGGATTTATGCAGTCTGCTTGGAAATGCATTCGAAAATGCCATTCACGCCTGTGAGCAGATGGAACACCCGGACAATGCCTACATCAAACTTAAAATCTACGAAAAAAGCAACCGCCTCTGTATTAATATGGTCAACACCTACTCCATGGAACCGGTCTTCGAGAATAAGATCCCCGTTTCCCATAAGAGCAATCACGGAATTGGTGTCATCAGCATGATTTCTATTATTGAAAAATATGGCGGCGTATATGGCTTCTCCGCCAGCAACGGGGAATTTCACTTTCAGGTTTCCATGTAACATACGCATTCACACAATGTTACTTTTACTTTATAGGAATTTCCTATAAAGTAAAAATAAATCCCGGCAAGAATTTCTCTCACCGGGATTTCATTTTACATTTTCACAGTAACCGTTCGGCCATACCCGTTCATAAGCTGCCGAATTGTTTATGCGTATATCTTCTCAAGCATCATATTCCCGCAGTACTGCTAATCACGAAGAACAAACTTCTCTAACAGCTCACTTAAAGTAGAGGCAGATGCTGCCAGTTCTTCGCTCGTAGCAGAAGTTTCCTCTGCTGCTGCAGAATTGGACTGGATAACATCGTTGATGTCTTCCACACCCTTACGGATCTCTTCTACAGATGTAGCCTGTCTGTCAGATGCGGTACGGATGTTAGCTACTTCCTGAATAATCTTATCCAGCTCATCCATAACCTTCTTCATAGCTTCTCCGGTTTCCTTCGTTACCTTGTTACCATCATCTACCTCACTCAGGGACTGCCCAATCAGCTTCTTGGATTCTACTGCGGAATTCGCACTTTCTTCTGCAAGCTGTCTGATCTGATCTGCAACAACAGCAAAGCCACGTCCTGCTTCTCCTGCACGTGCCGCCTCAATCGAAGCATTTAAGGAAAGTAAATTGGTCTGGGATGCAATATTCTCAATATCTGCAATGATCTTCTCAACATTCTGTGTGGTTGTATTAATCTTCTTCATTGCTTCTACCAGTTCATCCATCTTCTTCTGGCTGTTGCTGGCTTCAATGCCAACCTGTTTCGCCTTGTCATGGACAATATCGGTAGATTTCGTATTCTCTAATACCTGATTGGTTACTTCATCCACGGTAGCTACCAGTTCTTCTACGGCTGCTGCCTGGTTCGTTGCACCTTCCGCAATATCCTGTGCACTCTCTGCCAGCTGACCACTTCCTGCAGATACCTGTTCACCGGATTCCTGAATGCCATGCATGGTCTCACTGATCTTCACTACCATTTCATTCAATTTATCCAGTACACTGCGTAGCTGTCCGACATAAGCCTCCGGGCAGCTGCTTCTGACATTGAAGTTACCTACTGAAAAACTCTCTACGATCATTAACAGATCGGAAACCACCTTCTTTAATACACCTGCTGCTGTCTCGAAGGTATCGGAAAGACCACCTAACTCATCCTCTGCTTCATGCGGAGTTCCAATTTCAAAATCTCCCTGGGAAATCTTCTCTGCCGCCACCACCAGACTCTCAATCGGTGCAACCAGTAATGCTGCAAGTCTCTTCATTACATAGGCATTAAATGCTATCCCTAAAATGGCAAGTACTAAAATCACGATAATCCCCGGAATATTCTTACTCATAACCATCTCTGCAAGAGATACAACAACAAGTAATAAAAAGGAAATCGTTACCATCCGGAACACCAGATTTAATTTATCCTTGATGGGTCTGTCTCTTAACATTTTGTCAATTTTGTTTTTCACTATGCCTCTCCTCCTGTGTATTCGTATGAGTTATATTATAACTATATAAAGTGCATAATTCAAGTGCTAAACTTGTATTCTGCCTGCAAAATCCATGTAGAACAACGAATTGCATGACCATTTTCTGTAAATTAAAAGAGACATCCATCACGAATGTCTCTTTAAAAATCTGCCTCTGAAATTCAGTTTATCAATAAGTTCAAATCAGAGTCTATGCATTTACCTTTTTGCCCTTCTGATTCTTCAGTGTCTGTACACCTTCGATTACCAGAACGACTGCAAGGACAATTAACAGAATACCTAAAATGGTCTGTGCATAAGGACCCCAGTCAGCTCCGCCTGCTGCAATCATACCGATCTGGTTCTTCACCGTGATTGCTAAGGAAGCGATGGTTACTACGATCATGAATGTCATCGGGATTAAGAACATTCTGTTATTCTTTCCTGCATTGCCAAGCCATGTAGCTACAGCAAGAAGTCCGATACCTGCAAGAAGCTGGTTGGCTGCACCAAACAGACCCCAGATCTTTGCATATCCGGTCATACCAAGCAAGATACCGAGAACTACGGTAAGGATGGTTGCAAAGTACGGATTTACCATAACCTTCTTGAATCCACCCTTGATATCCTTCGGTGTCTGTCCGGGTTCAAGCCAGAACTCCTGGAACATGAAACGTGCAAGACGTGTTGCCGTATCCAGAGAGGTCAGACAGAATGCGGAATAAGTTAATACCAGTAAGGAATTTAAAATCTTGTAGCTTCCCGGAATAATATCATCGATCATGTGGGCGATACCACCACCAAAAATTGCGGTTGCACCAACTAAAGCGTTGTCCGGATTTGCTGCATTCCACTTGTATGCATATCCGATTGCACAAAGGGTAAGTACGGCAAGTACACACTCTAATAACATACCACCGTAAGCGATCGGCTTAGCGTCCGTTTCCTTATCCAGCTGCTTGGAGGTTGTTCCGGAAGAAACCAGTGAATGGAAACCGGAAATTGCACCACATGCAACGGTTGTAAACAATACCGGGAACAGATACTGTGTACCGTTGCCATTGTCTACTGCAAATCCGCCAAATGCAGGGAAGCTGGAGTCAAAGGTAGGATGTGCTACGATAACACCAAATACTGCTACGCCAAGCATTGCATATAATAAGAAGGAGCTTAGATAATCACGCGGCTGAAGCAGAATCCATACCGGTGTTACGGAAGCAATGGCAATATAAAGACCAACGATCCACATCCAGGTCTTCGTAGACAGGTAAATTGGATGGAAATTCATGCCGATTGCCATAATTGCAACAATTGCAAGTACACCGATTACGGAAGCAATCCCCATCGGCATATTGCGACGGTATACACAGAAACCAAATGCAATAGCCACAACAATAAAGAGCAGGGAAATCATTGCTACCGATGCAGGAGTCGCAGATTTGACCATATCTACCGCACCACTCTCATCATATACTGCACCAAAGGTAGTTGCTACAATAGAAGCAAATGCAGCTACCACAAGGATCAGTGTCAGATAAGAGAAAATGATAAACAGTCTCTTGGCCCGTTTGCTCATATTAGCAGAAATAATTTCGCCAATGGACATACCTTTATTGCGGACAGAAGCAAAAAGCGCACCAAAGTCATGTACACCACCGAAGAAAATTCCTCCAACTAAAATCCAGAGGGCTACGGGCAGCCATCCGAAAATTGCTGCACCAATCGGTCCTGTAATAGGACCAGCACCCGCGATGGATGAAAAATGATGTCCCATCAGTACCGGAGCCTTTGCCGGTACATAGTCCACACCGTCTTCCATAGTATGTGCAGGTGTTTCTTTGTTTCCTTCGCCTACGCCCCACTGTTTACACAGCCAGCCACCGTAAAAGATGTAGCCGATTACCAGAATGGCAACGCAGATCAGAAGAAGTACTAATGAATTCATGTTACTTATCTCCCTTCATTCTTGATGAATATAGTACTTTTTTCAAAAATTTCGCTGTATGACGGCCGCCCGGATTCGCGTCAATCTGTCCTGTTGACAGCTCCACCAGAGCCGTATGATGATCCATCCAGCCATGCAGTGAAAAATGAAAACTTTTGGAAATGCGGCATTTCTTCAATGCCCGTCTTGCGTCCTCCTCACACGTGTCACAGATAAAAACAGGTGTAATAAAAGAAGACATATGTCCCGGCCCGATGTGGAGCCTTTCCATCCCATCCGCATGTACATAATCGCGCCACTTCTCATACAGTTCACGTGTTAAATGCGGAATATTTATCAGATAAAGAAATTCTTCGTTGTCTGCTGTCCACAATTCAGCCTTTTTCGATATCACATATCTTCCTGAATGCTCAAAAAAATCACAGCGAGCTGTGATTGGGTTCCGGTCATCTTCGGCCGGATGAATGTCATAGCAGGAACTGAAGCTTTTTATTAACCGTGCAATTGCGGTTTCTCTCGTATATTGCATTCCTAATCGATTCACTCCGTAAAAATTAAATTTCTGTAAAATTTCTATTACATTTTTATTATTTTAATACGTTGTTTTCATTTTCGCAACCCCTTTCGACATTCTCCGTCCAAACAGTTCCGCTATAATACAGATCCGGTAATGCCTGCACACCAGGCATTACCGGATCTTTGTTATAAAAGCGAAGCGCCTTCCTATAAATTATATAAAAGAAGCAACACAATATGCCGCATATATGGCAAGTAATGCAATTCCCTGCACCCTGGAGGATTTCTTCCGAATCAGAATCGGTATCAGCAGCACTGCCATAACAAGCAAGGCAAGCGGCATGTCGATCAAGACCGTGGATCGTTCCAATGGAATACCTGCGATTGCAGAAGGAATACCAATTACCAGAAGCATATTCAGGATATTGGCTCCAACGATATTGCCAAGTCCGACATTTCCATAGCCCTTAATAATCGAAACCAGGGAAGTGACCAGTTCCGGCAGGGAAGTTCCAAGCGCAATAAATGTAACCGCAATGACACGCTCCGGCACACCGAGGGCTTCCGCAATCAGAATACCGTTATCCACGAGCAGATTAGCACCAAAATAAAGAAACACGGCACATACCACAAGAACAAGCAGATGCTTCCAGATCGGGCCTCCTTCTTTCTTCCCATCCTCTCCATTCTCACTCTCTTCGCCTTCAGATCCTGCCTTCTTAATATTAAGGTACGCATACACTGCAAACAGCAGGATCAGCACAATACCTGCCGGACGATTGAATTTCTGTGTAAGATAAGCATACAGGTTCATGCCGATCAATACCGCAAAGAAGAAAATCCCTCTCCACCGGATTGCCGCTGCCTCAATCTTCTTTGATGGGCGAATCGTCTGTGTCAGCCCGGCAATCAATGCCGTATTACAGATGATCGAGCCAAATGCATTTCCTGCTGCGATTGCGGCAGATCCATCAAATGCTGCCGTTGTGGATACCAGAATTTCAGGAAGGGTGGTACCGAGACTTACTATGGTTGCTCCTACAACAATCTCCGGAATCCCCAGCTTTTTGGCAATTGCTACTGCCGCATCCACTAACCGGTCACCCCCAAGACAGATCAGAATAAGTCCCAGAATAAATAGTAAAACTGTCTGTATCATTTTCGATATCCTTTCTTTGCACAGACCTTTTTCTTTGGTAGTATTTCCTCTTATGTCTGTTTTTATTTCAAAGTATCACACACCACAATTCATCTGTCAACCGTTTCCGGCAGCTTATGAATAGGCACGGCTGAACTGCTACATCTGCAAGCGTATGAATTCTCACAACCAGTGATCCGGACGGTAATGAGTATCATCATCAGCAATATGAACCATCTTTTATCGCACGATTCTCCCTTCATATACTAACTGCGATTCAGCCTCTGGTTCCTCATAAACAGGTACCTTTCATCCACTTCATCATAATGCTTACGCCCGGATCCCGAAAAAATCTGCATTAATATGGAGCATGACTGATTATAAAACTCATCCTCATAATGGACAATATGAGCACCACCAAGCGGAAATTTATCCGACGCAAAATAATGCTTTGAAATATCGATCACATAGCATTTCGTCAAATCCTCAAACATCTTTTCATATTGCAAAATTGCCTGCTTTCTCTTTTCCAGATCTTCGCTTCCGCTGTTTAACTTTTGCAGCCTGTCATCCAGATCAATATAGGTATCCTTCAGATCTGTCTTTATAAGAATTATGTTTTCTCCATATTTTCCGAGCAAAAACCGGGCAAGCCTTGTCATTTGTTCACCGGCATATTCCATATCATAGTTTTCAAAGAAATATGTATTCCGGCTGCATTCTCCTGATACCTGCTTATAAAATCCGGTTCTTTGAACAAAATCATCTATTTCCCACAATTGTCCCCTGAACATTACGGCATTACAGATCAAATCATAAAAATCTATCACGATCCAGTCAGCTGATGATGCTTTCAGGACATCTATTCCCGAATGCCGGAATGCTTCTTCAATGGTCCTTCTTCGCCAGGAATTGTTCTCAAATAAACTGTTATCCTTCGGAACATCACATGGAACCGGAGCTTCAAAGGCAAGTAAATGCGGCTGCTTGAAGATATATTTATTCACCACTATATCCTGCTTATTTCGATTCATTATCTCCCTGGAAATACAGCTTCCCCAGATATCCACCTTTATTTTGTGGTTAGCGGATAAATATTGCTCCAGGGCTTTCCCATTATTTTTTATCAGAAAGAAAATTTCACACTCGTCCTCACAGACATTGAATCCGACCATTTCCGAGAACTGTAATGCCATCTCCTTCAGAATCTGCATTTTCCATATGAATAATATCCGATAACATTCATAAGACCCGGAAAGATCCTTCTCTACGATCATCTGAATTGCTTTGGCTGCACTCAGCAGTTCGTTATTTAATTCATTTTCTTCCAGATAAAGTACTGCTTCTTCAAGGTCTGCCACATGGTGTTTCATCAACTCCATTATTCCATGGTAATGTGACCGGATAAATTCCTTAGACGAATACATGATGATTTTATCTGCCAATTGCTCCTGATTAAGCATTCTGTTTTGATAGCCGCGCGCCATCAGATTATCATAATACTTTAATATTCTATCCATTCTGAATTCCTGATTCTCTTCAGAATAATAAAATTGATGACTCTTACTTTCAAAAATATTTCTCAGCTTATGGGCAGTATCCAGATAAAAATGTTCCTCAAATGCAGACGGCGAAGTGGACTGTGCATCTCCGAAATAATGCCCTGCTATATCAATAACGACCGGATTCACAATAGAAATAAAATAGCTCTCCAGCTCCCTGATACGATTATTTAAGGCGCTCCGGTTTTTACCGTTTCTCATCTCTCCCTTTACTACCAGTGTCTCAGAAAAGCTCAGTCGAACTAATACAATCTTTTCTTTAGGATAATATTTCAGTAAAAGTCCGGCATATTTCCTAATCTGTTCTTTCCAGAAGCTTTCACTAAACGGAGGTGTCTGTTTCTCAAATTTGTCTTTATTTGTTTTGTAAAAATCAGATAAAACAAAAGCATCGGAGGCCGTGTAATAATTATCATCCATTTTATAAAGAGAAATTGCTGCAGCAGCATAAAAATCAACTATCATATATTCTGCCCGGTTTTTTGAAAGGCACTGTTCAAGGTCTTTTTCTATATCTATCCTTACCCGCTCTGCACACCGTTCCTTCAACTCCTGTTTTTTACCGTTCAGTATGGATAACTGGGAAATAATACACGCATCCTGATTTATCCGGCACTCCGGCAAATAAGAAAATATTTTTTTCAACACAACAGAGCCCTGCAGCATCACGTCCGGCTCCGGCACTGAGGGTATCATCCGGGCATTCTCTGACAGGAGCTCCGCAATTCTTTCCCTCTCTTTTCCACCGGCAATTCCTATCTTTATACCACAGGAAGCATCGTCTCTGCTTATTGTCGGAATAAACGATATTGCAGACGACACTTTACCCTTCGGACTCTTATGCAGTTTACAGCACATAACCGCACCGAGTCTGTTTTCACTGAATTCATTCATTGATGTGAGAAAATTTCCCAATGAATAAGCGCATGGCACCATTCTTTCATCGGAGGTGGTAAGTATTTCATAATTCTGCATCAAATGAGGATGCGATGCAACAATCAGATCAGCTCCTGCTTCTGCCATTTCTTCCGCCGTTTTTCTTTGAGCGGATTTTATCTCAGAGGAATTCATCTTTCCCCAATGCTGATATGCAATAATGAATTCCGCGTGATTTTTTCTTGCCTCATCAACATACTGTTTAAATAATTCTGTTTTGTACCGGCCAAGCTCCTCCATCCACAAATTCATTTTAGCTTCGTGTCCATTATTAATCATACACAAAGCAATCACGGCAATTTTTATCCCCTTAACGGAAAAATAAACCGGATTATCATTAAGTGTTCCTATGTTTTGCATACCATTACTTCTGATCAACGAAACTGTATTTTTCAATCCTCCAGCCCCCGTATCGCAGTTATGGTTATTTGCTGTAACCAATGCATCAAAGCCCGCATCCTTTACAGCTCCGATAAAGGTTGAAGGTGAATTACAATTAGGACTTCCGGATGAAGTTCTCAGTTCTTCGCATTCATACGGAGAATGGTCATCACACATGGTTTCCAGTACACCAATTGCCAAATCTCCCTTTTGAATAATCGTGCTGATATCGTCAAACGAACCTGTAAAATCAAATTCCTTATTTTGGACTATACGCTGATGATTTACCGCACACATCAGATCTCCCATCAGCATGATCATGGCATCTGATTCCCGTGTTCTCGACAGGTCGCGGCCGCACACGATCCGGGTTTTTGTACATTCTCCATTCTCCATTTGGCTGATGACTTCCGTCATGCCCTTTTTTCTGGCGGTCACCATCCCATCTTCATCCACAGCAGCAACATCTTCATCCACCGATTCAAAACTAACGGAAGGAATGGTATTTTTGTATTCTACTTCTATTTTTTTCGATTCATTTTCAGATAAGCAAATGACATTTTGAGCCTTTAATTTCATTGAAACAGGTACAAATGGAATTTTATCCGATTTGTTCCCCCTGATTTCCACACCGTCACAAAATTGATATGCACACACATCCGCAAGATATTCCACCCCGTTTCGAAAACCCAGAATGGTTTTCTCCGGTTTTTGTGAATACCTGGTTTTAATGCACAGCTCCGGTTCACCGGCTCTGTAATAAGACAGAATATAACCGTCTGCATTTTTCACTTCATTCCAGGAAGAAATGGCTCTGCCATCTCCCCCTTTTACCTTAAAGCCATCTGGAATCCCAATACGAGCTTCCAAATCATTATTCTTCATTCTCCACATATAGCAATCATTCTCCATTATGCAAAATTAACTTATAATACTTGGCATAGCCATCAATAAAGTGCTGGTTGTCATCAATTCGCGCCCTGAAATCATCGTGACGTACAAAGAATGAACCAAGAATTTTATCCGGCCTTTCCATATACATCGCATATTCCGGATAAAAATATCCATCCAGCATATGAAATGCCCTGTGCTTGATAATCTCAACAAATTCATCCTCATCAATCTGATTTATATAATCCACTGAAATGTTCTGTTCTTTTATTCTCAGGTAGATGTCATAGGTTTCCATCAATAATTCAAGATAAGTATGATATGAGGTTTGTTGTTTTCTAATCCTCTCGCGATTCTCCCATGCATTTCTGAGTGCAAATGTATAATACTTTTCTTCATGTACAAACCTGGTAAACTCATTCATTGCATAAGCCAGCCAATGATCTCTGTATACCACGTAATTCTTATTTATAAAATAATCAATACTCCGTCTTGCAGCATCAAGATAAGCATTATTACCGGTAATATCATAGGCCTTTATCAGGGCATATGCTGACTCTCCATCGTAGTATACGGTACGGAAGGCCTCTTTTACCTCAAAATTGGCTGCGTCTAAAACATGAGTCATTTTTCCGGTTTCTTTATCCTGCAAATATAAAATTCCATTTGCCAGAAGCGTAATCATATCCGTAAAGTCACGATCCCCAAATACTTCCATATGCTTCGTCAGCGCAATAACAGCAATTCCATTTCCCCCAAGCTTAATTTCCCTGCTTCCTGCTTCAACAACAAATGCCGTCTCATTATCCTTATAACTGATTTGTGTGAGAAGATAATCGATTGCTTTATTTATCGTTTCCAGTAAAGAATTATCGCCTGTAACCTCATATGCACACATCATAGACCATACCGTTCCGGTATGTCTCAATATGTTATAGGAAGTCATTACCGCATTAAATCGTGAAAAATAACCATATATAAATTTATCTGACGGTAACATCTGCCTTGTTAAATACTGAGAAGAGGTTGTGAGAATTTCCCTTACAAACTCAGGAGTAAGCTCTCCGATCGTTCTTCTTCCACAATGCATTCCCGCATTATAAAGCATATATATTTCCTTATCCGTGTCCATAAAAAAGCTTTTGCAATTAAAGAAATAAACAAATGGCAGGATGACAGGAGAACACGGTCTTCCATTCCAGCCTAAGTATTTTTCCACCTGTTCTGTGTTAATACAGGGAACATTCTCATGACCGGGCTTCGATGCCTTCATAGGTATGACGGAATAATCATAAAGTCCATAGGAATTAGCCTCTGCTTCCAAAAAAGCTATATCCATCCATGGATCCAGCGAAAATCCCATTCTGAAAAAATCCTTATATTTTACTGACAGAAAAATTTTCTTTAAATTCGCAAATGGAACTTTTTGAACAAAATCCACAACATCAATTTTAATCCACACCGGCGTAAGGCTGTATTTATCAATAACAGTCCTTACCTTTTCCCTTACTTTCATAAAGGAAGCTTCAAAATCCGCAGCCGATGCATGACATACCCTGGCTCTTTTCTTCCCATCGGAGACGGAAACAAACACCGTATACTTAACCTCATCCTGAATATCCTTACACTTAATATCAATCGGATTGCTTTTTAAGTATTCCTCAACATAGCCTTTCATTGCATCCAGCTTCTTTTCAAATAAAGCCTTGGAAACCAACCGGTTTTTCTCCTGATTATATTTATTGCTATGTTTTGTTCTGGGTATTGTTTTCATATGGTATCCCCCATTAATCAATATATTTTTATAAGGAAACCGGCAAAGGTAAACAACCTTTGCCGGCAGGTTTTAATGAAATAATTCTATTCCTCAGTTTCTTCCTTTTTACGGGATTTCTTTAAAGCCTTACCTGATGCGCCAGCCGCACCCAGTGATGAAACCAAACCAAAAAGCCAACCTGCTAATGCCATGCCATCACCGGTCTCAGGTCTACGTCTCTTACCAAGAACCGCTTTTTCAACACCTCTTCTTGCTCCCAGAACTGCTGAACCATTACCTCTTCTTGCTCCCAGAACCTCACCATCATCATCGGTGTCCGTATCCGTATCCGTATCCGTGTCAGTATCCGTATCAGTGTCGGTATCCGTGTCTGTATCGGTATCGGTGTCAGTATCCGTGTCTGTGTCGGTATCCGTGTCCGTATCGGTATCGGTATCCGTGTCAGTGTCAGTATCGGTATCCGTGTCTGTGTCTGTGTCTGTGTCTGTGTCCGTATCCGTATCTGTGTCTGTGTCGGTATCCGTATCCGTATCGGTGTCTGTATCACCATCACTGTCAGAATCGCTATCGCTATCTGTGTCACTATCAGAGTCACTGTTGCTATCTGCAACATTTCCATTGGAACTGTTCAGATCAACGGCATTATCATTTCCATTGTCATTATTGGAATCCGACATCTGTGTCTTGTTATCTTCTTCTGCTTCTTCCTGATCATCCGATCCGCATCCAACGCTTTCAACAATTTTTCCGCTTTCCGCATCATACACTTCAGCAGCGTGTACTTCCATATCAGAAGCGAGCATTACGCTCATTGCCGCTCCAATCGCTATTCCCAGCGCTTTTAAAGTGTTGTTTTTCATAAAATCTCCCTTCCATTAATAATTCCCTTTTTACGTTACCTGTTACATATTATATTAAGGTCATTCCCTGTGAGTACTTTATTATATTATTCTGCGATATGCTCGAACAGATATTTGAGGACTGCCGGTGTAAACTTCCGTGCCTTAATTCCCAACTGGAATTGTCCATCTTCCATTTTTTCCTGTCTCAGAACATCCGCATTCATAATTAACGTATCCGCTACGATGATAATCTGTCTGCCAACAAGATTCGGTGTACCTGCCGGTGCCAGCAATCCCATTCCAAGCGGACTTACATTAATTGCATCAACATAAAACTTCTCAAATGTATCGCATGTAACTATCACACTCTTTACGCGATAATCCACACGATTAATACCTCTTCTTTCCTCCATGATACACCCTCCAACCAGAGAATTAGCAATTATAAAACATCATATACATTATAGCGGTTTTTTCCTCAAAGAGTCAATAATTTTATGAAATTTTGTACTGTATTTCGCATATTTGTAACATTTAAACAACATTATGGCAATGGTGTCACAAATAAAAAAGTGCCTGAAAAAATTTCCTTTGTTTTCAAGCACTTTTTCTGATTTTATATCATTATTTTCGCTTTTTTTCGTTTTTTCATAAAACTATATTGATCTCAAACAGCTATATTTTCATTAATTATGTTGCTATTTTGCTCTGATTGTTGTCCTGCGGATTACCGCAAATGACCTCTATGCTGGATAATTTGTGCATTTTTGCCAAAAGGCTCCGCTTCATACGTCAGAATACATTATTCTTGAAGCTTATGCATGAGAAAGTTCCGGGAAATAAAGCTTATCCTGTTCTATGCTTTTTAGTTCCTGCCCAAGATAAAACAACCGGTAGTCATCACTTCCATTATAAATTTGAAAACAGACACACCCATCCGGACACACATAATCTTTTGCCAGTGGCTCTGATCCACCGACCAGTGTCAGATCTCCTCCACTTCTTACCGCCTGCATATCTCCATAAAGAAGCTGCATCATCTTGGAACAGATTCCATACCACTGTTCATTGACCGGGCATCCATAGGTACAGACATACTTATCACCTATCTCTTCTCCGTTTCTACAATAATTCTCCGTATGATCACTTCTTAAAAATCCTGTAACTTCGATTTCAAAATTATATTCCTCTGCATACCATTTTTTCATAGATTTTCTCCTTATCATTAAAAACGAAAGTTTTACATTCACCGGAATAAATTAATTTCCCATGAGCCGGCTTTGGGCAGAATGGAAACACCATTCCACTGGTAATTGTCCAGTCCAATATCCTCGGGTGTGACAGACTGATATTCTCCTTCTACGCCATTAATCTTTATTTTAGAATCATCAATTTCAACTATAACCGCAAAAGGCTCTTTATATGTTAAAATTCCGTTAAGATGACTATATTTTTCTTTTAGCGTTTCCGAACTGTCAATTTGCGAACCAATCCAGACATTGGATGAGGAATTGACAGTATAATATGTTGTGCCGTTCTTTTCAATTACTGCATCGCCATGATCATGTCCATTCATACACAGAAATACATTCCTGGCAGAAAACACATTCTGTATAGTATCCCTATTCCGAACTCCCCGTTTTGCAAATTCATTCGAAAAACTATGATGTGAAAAAACAATATGCTTTTTATGATCATTCAGTTCCTCTCTTAGCCAATTCAACTGCTCTTGTGGCAAAACAGGATATACGGATCCTTTTACCTTATAATTATTTTCATAAAATGCTTCTTCAACACCATCTTTACTATAAAAACATGTATTAAGAACGATAAATTTGTAATTTTCTAATTCAAAGGAATAAAATGGAGATTTCATATCATAAAAAACAAGAATCTCATCCAACTAATGTCGATCCGTCTCATGATTTCCAATGGTATAGTACATAGGAACCCTAGTCTGTAAAAACGCATTTACCAATCTTTTATTTTCAAGAACAGGTTCACAGAAATCGCCTAGTGAAATACAGAAATCAAGCTGATTCTCTTTTACTTTCCTTATAATTTTGCTTATTCGTTCATCTCCATCTTCCACCGTATCATAATGCAGATCGCTAAATACAAGAAATCTTATACTCATTTTTTCACCGTTAACCTATAACTTATTTTTTAATGTATCTCTTACTCACTGATGATTGAACTTTTCTTTCTATCATATGATCTCTTTCTGAAATTCTATCGCAAAGAATTGGTGAAAAATTATCCTTTATGGAAAGAGCTTCTTCTATCCTTCCTTTTCCCTTTGTTGCATAGCAATAAACACATCCATTCCTGCAGGTATTATATGTACCGATGTCCAGACTCTGCACACACCCGCAGGCTTCCCTTTGTCCCTTATCAGCAGAAAGTGAAAGTGGCTTTCCTACAATTCGTTCAATCAAAGTCTTATCTATACAGGAATTATGTTCTATGCCACATTCCTGCAAATCCATCTTCTCCGCACAACTGGCAATCGTAATTCCATTTTCTTTTCCGATCTCAGCCATTTGCTTCGAAAATGCAAACAGTTCTTCCCCATCTGGAAAATACACTCCCAGACGCTTATTTATCTCTGCACAATTATAGTAAGGATCGAGAAAACTAATTACACACTTTTCTGTTTTACCTCCAAAATCAGAAGCCAGCTCCCCAAATGTCTGCAAGTGCCATTCCTGTGTGTATTTAGCCGAGAATAGAATTGGATCATATCTCCAGATCACCTTCATGCACCCGATTTGATCAGATAATGCTTTAAAGTTTTCCCTGATCCATTTTTTATCTGGAAGATTCTGCTCAATATCTCTGTCATATCCCGTGACTGTATATTGAAAGTAATACTGATATTCCCTTAATCCCTCCAGTTTTTCTATCGCAGGAATCGCATTCTTTGTCCAAAACACAATGCAATCACAGGAAAGGGGATGAATGGGTGTTTTATATAATTGTTGTGGGAACATAGGATTTCGATTGATTACATACCCTTCCTTTACTCTTTGTAAAAACCAGTCAAAATGGAATGCCGGAATATCTGTCTTTCTCGAAACACTTAATATCATTTTCTCAATCCCCCCAGATTATTGCTAAACGCAGAAACGCTTCCTATTGAATATTCCTGCAATTCTTATCAGCCAACACATGGCTGATAAGAATTGCCACTCATATACCATTTAATCCCAGGCTGCTATGTACAAGACATATCTAATACTTATAATACATAAGAAATTTTTTACAATTAATGTCCTAAAGCCATAACCAAAAACACTCCCGATTTTCTATCTGGAGTGTCATTAATTATACCTGTTCACTTAGCCTCTACAACAAACGCTTTACATTCTGCTTGTTATACAAAAATCTTCTCACTTCCATAATCTTGTCGTCTCCCTCATCATCTATTACAACATAATAGACAACAAAGTTATTCACATAACTTCTGTAATATAGATAGCGTCGTTCCCTTAGAGAACGATATGGTTCAAATGATTCTGCCACCGTCTGACGCTCCAATATTGCATTTTCAACCTCATCTAACAAATCATTTGCAGCCTTTTCATTATGTAATTCCTCTGCGATATATACAACCTTTTCCTCTAGATCCCTATAGAACAATGGCAAATATCACAGCTTATACTTTGTATTAGCCATTTACCCTCCTTCTAAGGTTAGAGAAAACTTCTTCATGCATATATCTTCTGTCATCTTCTTCCGCAGCTTTATCAGCCATATCAAGAGCTGCTTCAATGCCATCTGTTAATCTTGAATATGCTTCCAGACTAAGCACAACCATTGCACCGTATCCGTTTTTTGTTAAATATACCGGTTCATCACATGCAACTGCCTTCTCTACATCCGGAAATTTATTTCTTAAATCAGAAACTGGTCTAATCTGTATCATAAAAACCTCCTTGCATTACTTATCATAATTTTATCATCATTTTATCTTTAAATATATAATATCCGATAAATCACGATTTTACAACAAGCAGCTGTAACTAAAATTTTCAAATGTACACAAGGTTCACAGTACGCAAAATTTCTTATTATTTAAGCCCAAAATATAAGGAGCCTTTGCAGACCCCCTATACAATGTATAGCTTCAATTCCATCTTTTGAGAAAATCGAAATACATTATCTTCATAATAGAGCTTTGCACTCTTTTTCATGAAGTCCTTGGATATTTCGAATGTCCCTAAAAACGTTGCATCTTCAATTAACGTGCCTCGCTGATAGCAGCCTGTGCTGGGACAGGCCTGTAACGTACATTTATCACTCAAAGATTGCAGATGCTGTTTTTTTCCCAATCGGAAGCATCTTGCTTATATACCTCATTACCGTATACCGGATTCAAATACCAGATAAATGCTCCGTGATCAAAAACAATCTGATCAACGAAATTATCAATCACAGTATCAGGTATCTTAGCCCTGGCATCAAAAGAAGTCATCTTGATAAACTCAGAAAGGCTATCTATGCGTCTGTCCTTTGCGCCATTATCTTCCAATTCTAAAACCCGTTGTCTGCATTCATCATTTAATTTCTCTAAGTTTGAAATCTGATCTTCTAATTTCTTTTTCTTGCTTCGGAAGACTTCTCTGGAAATATCTCCATCAGCACACATATTGACTAAATTATCAATCTGTCGCTGATTCTGTTCAAGCCTTTCCTTATCGTTTCTTTCTGGAGCTTTTACTTCAGCAACATCCCAGGCCATAGCCATAGCTTCCTTATAGATAGCATCTTTATTACCAAGAAGCTTCTTAAAAACGAAATCAGCCTGAACATCAAGCTTCCATCCCATAAATGACGAGTTGTCACAAACACCTTCAATATCCAGTCCCTTTTTCAGTCTTCCTGCAGGAGTTCCTGTCCGAAGCTGACCATAACATTGAAACACAAAGGAATCTGTACCATCTTTTGCCTTATGAGCAATCCTTCTGTTCATAGCATGCCCGCAAGTACAAACTACTTTGTTACCCCAAAGATGCTTGCAGGGTGACTGTCCCTGTGGCCTGCCATTTTTGTCATACTTATGCATTCGATGCTGATCCCTTATCTCCTGCGCTCTGTCAAAGTCTTCAGGCGAAACCAGTATTTCATGTGTACCTTCTACATACACCTTATCCACAGCTCCATGATTATTGATTTTCTTCTGAACCAGATAATCAGGAACATACTGCTTCCGGTATACGATTCTACCGCAATAAAAAGGATTCTGTAGAATTCTGTTAACATTGCCGGACTGCCATCTGGTAAGCCCCATCGCTGTCTTGCGCCCTTCCTGCTCCATAATGTCCTGAATCTTACGAACACCATTACCCGCAAGATAACGCTCAAAGATTCTCTTTACGGTATCAGCCTGTTCCGGATTAACCACCAGCTGATCACCTACTCTGTCATAGCCTAAGATATTGCCATTGCCATAAAGTACCATTCTTAAATGAAATCATCTGGCCAGCTTTTACTCTCTGAGAAATCTTTTTACTTTCATTCTGGGCCAGCGTAGCCATGATAGAAAGTCGAAGCTCTCCATCCTCATCATTCAATGTCCAGATATTGTCTTCTGTAAACCACACCTCCACGCCATACGTTTTGAGAGTTCTGGTCTGCTGAAGTGTATCTACTGTATTTCTTGCAAACCTGGATACCTCTCTAGTTACAATTAGATCAAATTTCTTGTCTTTTGCATCTTTGAGCATCCTCATAAAAGACTCACGCTTGTGAATCGATGTACCGGTGATACCTTCATCAATATAACGATCCACCAGGGTCCAATCCTTATGTCTGCTCAATATATCATCATAGTACTGCACCTGATTCTCGAGTGCAGAGATCTGCGCCTCATGCTCTGTCGAAACACGGGCGTAGATAGCAACTCTTCTTGCCATTTTGCACCTCGCATTCCTTCATCAAGCCGTACCATGGATACACGATACAGCTTAATTATAAGATTATTATCTTGTTTACTCAACGGGTAAATTGCGTTTTTTGCAATGTACCTCAGTTCCTCATCTGTAATCTTTCCTTCTTTATTAAGCTGCTTCATAATGTCGAACGCAGCCAATTTAATAGCCATTTCCTCAGCTTCCGGAGGAAATGTAATCTCTTTTAATTCCTTCATGACCATCCCTCCTAAAGCTTCTCAATGAAATAGTTTTCCATGTAGGAAATCAATTCACAATGAATACGGCTTCCTTTCTCCTGACTACAGGAACCGTTACACCAGCTTCTTCAGCAAGTGTATAGTAGTCCTTCTCCTGCTTAAGAAGCGGAATGATAATCTCCTGCTCCTTCACGCTAAGTGCATGCAGGTGTCTTCTGAAAGAAGCGTATTCATCAGCCATCATCACAATGACATACTCTCTTCGCTTGAATTCCTGTACCAGAGCCGAATCTGATAAAGCATCCTCTGCTGAATTCAGTCCATTGATAGCTCCCTCAAGCATTACATCAAGAACCTCTTCATCCGCTGTAGGATTACTGTAGCTACCCAAATTCTGAATACGGACTCCAAGCTCATCTTTGTGATTGCTACACCTTCTCTCCTTCTCAGCCTTGATCTCGTAGATCAATCTCATCTTGCAATCCTCGATGATTCCCTGGAAGGAAGAGTAATTAGAATAGATCAGCTCGGCCCTCTCCCTCGCTGACTTGTCACCGTAGTTTTCATAAAAATTAACCTTAGTGGCCATATACACCTCCTATATTCAGTTGTGTTTATGTCACTAGGCTGCGCGCCGCTTCGTAACTTCTTTACATAATTCATTCTATTGAAACCGGGCTTATGAATCGTTACCGCAAACGTGTACCAAAGGTTCACATACTGTGTACCTTAGCCCTCAAGAATCTGAATCTGCCTAAGCATAGCAAGAGCAGACTGCTTTGCCTTTTCAGTCTTCAGATGGTTTAGAATCTCTATTGCTTCATTCACAATAGGATCAAGATTATCCGGCGTATCGCCGTTTAATATATAATCAGCAGATACATGAAACAGGCGACTCAGCTGGGTAAGCATTTCAGCTGAAACACCTCTGCTGTTGTTTTCATAATTAGAAATAGCAGACTTCCCCTCAAGATGAAGTCTTGCAGCAAGCTCCTCCTGGGTAAATCCTGCATCCGTTCTAAGCTTTTTAATTCTTCCACCAGCTGTTGTTACATCGTAAACGTCAAATCCTGCGCCTTGGCTAATTGATCTTTTTGTGCC
>OMAO01000070.1_pt1 | contig 72963 bp, 54 predicted proteins | sample 1644641 | NCBI WGS metagenome assembly OMAO01 (sample SAMEA103958120, study PRJEB25191) | human gut metagenome | biome: human-associated habitat [ENVO:00009003]; feature: intestine environment [ENVO:2100002]; material: feces | place: Germany | collected 2013/2015
CATTGAAGTTTTTTATTGTACTGGCTTATAATTCAGAAATTTTATCTAAATTTGCGATATTGATATGCATAGCTCGCTTTCTTGTGAAAGAGAATCTCCAAATACTCCACGATTTGCTATCACGAAGTTGCAAATCCATATATTAGCACTTTTTTTCAGTCATAAAAGTTCTACAAAAATCATTCTATTTGCAAACCTTAACCATTTTGAAACATATTTATTCTCAAAAAAGATGTAATTTTGCACCCGAAATTACAACAGGTAAACTCTTATCATAAGAGTTGTATAAAAGAGATTGTATAATTCAAGGATAAAAACATCTTCTGGAAATAAGATAAAGAGGAAAAAACTCAATTCTTTAGTAAAAGAAGATAGGATAATATCCGTTTCAACTATCAATAATACATTAGTACAAGTAAAATTATTCAACTATAATAAGAATATTAGATCATGAAAATGATGAGAAAAAATAGTAACCATCTCTTGATAGAGATTTCTAATTGTGGGGGGGTAATTTTGCTCTTCAACATTTAAAGTCCCCTAATCTTAAATACCAAGATTTTAATTTTCCCTAAATCTATCAAAATTCCGTTTTCTGGAGGTTAGTTTTATTAGATAAAATCCCTTTTTATCTTCTGTCATAAGGCAGAGGCAGGGATAGTACGACCATTTCTAACGTTTTAAACGTTCTATTCTGTTATAAGTAAAAATTTAAATACTTTCTAAGTAATTCCAATATAATTTAGATCTTCAGTTTAACTCATTTATTTGTCTTATGAAAATCAATTTTTTTAAAGCTGCCGTGCTGGTAGCCGTTATCTTTATGTTGCTTCCTTTGAAGGCAGTAGGTCAGGCAAATACCTACTACGACAAGGGACAAGAGGGTGCAACACCAAATCGCACCACGTTGAAATCACGTATGGCACTCGTAGGCCATAACTGTATGGTAAGCCGTCTGTCTGATGGTATTGCCGTTGGTTCAGGTTCCAAAAATCTCTCTTATTTATGTGACGAGAATCTTGACAACTGCTACACAATTCCAAGTGTAGCAAACGTTAACCTTATTATCGGATCGCCTATTGTCGCTGTGAAAGACCTGAAACACTACATCGACAAAGACACAAAGGCTGGTTTCAAAATTTCTGGTGAAAGCAGCTTGTTGAAGCTCGATGTTCTGAAAACAAATTACCAAATTCGTTTCTACAAAGATGGAAAGACTTTGTTGACATCTGATATTGAACAGCTTGGCTTCTCTGTGCTTGAACTGACTCTTGGTAGTGTTAGTTTAGACAACAATCTCGTAGATATCGTTGCTGCCAAACAGCCTACAGAAGACTATGATGAGATTGCGCTCATCGGAAAAAGCGGCGTGAATATTGATGCAGTAAACGGTCTGAAGATTTATTATGCTTTCGTGGGTGATGCGGAATATTCGTTGACGAAAACGAAAATCAAACAATACGACAAGAATATTACATTAAATGCAAAATCAAGCACTCATCCGACAGATTTGCCATTGATAGGTAACCTGAATTACCTAAACAGAGATCTTATAGACGATGACCTTTCAAATGGCATCGCAATTTCTGCACTCTTGCAGCTTGGCTCTTCTGGTTATGCACAAGTCATTGCTAATAATGGAAAGAGCACAGAAACATTCCCTGCAGGAACAGAAGCTGGCTTTGTGTATAGCGATGGAGCTCTGATTGGTGCAGGCGTAACTCCTGTCATTTATCTTCTTGATAAGAATGGCAATAAGATTTACGAAAAAGCTATAAAAACAACCGTGCTGTCTGTTTCTATAGGTGGCGAACAAAAGAAAGTATCCATTAAGGCTCCTGTTGATTTCTCAGGCATCAAATTCAGAACAATGGGAGTGGAAGTTGCTAATGGTGTCACTGCAAATTATGCCTTCATCATTCCAAAGCCCGAATCAGCAGGCCATCAATGCGAGATGAATCCTACTGCCAGTCTCGACCTCTGCAACTGCGACTCTCATTATCAGCTCAAATGGGATAAGGAAAACTTCCCAAATGTAAAATGGGAAGAAGCAGAAACTTTACCAAATGGAGTTACATTCGACTCAAACAACAACACGCTCGACTTCAGCGAAACAGATAGCTACAAGAATGGTACAGGCAAGAAAGTGACTGTAAAAATGAAACTGACGAACCTTGCATGCGAGAATAAATGTTCACAAACCATCACTATCAACTATGGCGGCTCTACCGAGCAGAAGCCTGAAGATAAGAAGAAGGAAACTGTGCTCTATAATGCCGATCCTGCAAATCCTATATATGAATTAGGTGGAGGCACAAGCGCAGGTATCAACCTTCTGACTTTCGTCAAGAACTCATCCAACATCATTTCGTCTAAGCTCAACAGTTATGCCTCTTTTTTCGGAGGTGTTACTATCGGAGATGCTTATATTTGTGGCGTTAAGAAAAAGAATGGTAAAATCTTTGATGAAACAAATGCTCGCCAAAGCGGTGAACGCCAGGTTGGTTTCGTAGTAACAACCAAAACTGCCCTGCAAGCAAACGTACTCAATATGTTTAACGTCAGACTTTACAATAATGGTGAAGAGGTAAAAGGCGGCATTGTTTCATCTGCCATCGCAGCCAATCTGATTGGCAGTCAGGATACACATAAGGTTAGATTTTCTATCAAGGTACCTGCAAGAACTGTCTTTGACGAGATCCGCCTCTATACTTCTGGTCTGTTAGGCGCAAAGCTCAGCGTGATGAACATCTACTATGCTTATACTGCCGATGCAGATGCGATTCTCGACGACCCATTGGAGCACGCAGAAGTCATTTCATTCGATAATACCAATGCCACTATCAACCAAGAAAGAACTCAGTCTATCGCAGTAGCAAATTTGGGCAATGGTCTGAAAGACATTACCAACTGTATTGATAGTGACCCAGACAACACAACTATTTTCCCTGGAGGAGTGAATGCTGTGGGAGGTTCGGTTCTCGCCATAAAATTAGGTGTTACCGCAACGCGCAATAAGCAGCTCGTAGTTGTTGTGGACAAAAAAGCCTTTGGCTTAAATGCTGATGTGGTTAATGCCCTCGTTGTGAAAACTTATAATAAGGGTGGTAAAGAGCCTGTAGAAACATTCAGCGACTGGAGCATACTCGGAGCCAACGTCATTACTTTGGGAGATAAAGGCTACATCTTTATCAATCCGAAATCAGACTACGATGAGGTGGCGATAACACAAGGCGAAGGTATAAAACTTCTTGATGCACTGGCTGTATATGGACTTTATCTACGTAACGACAAGGATGGAGATGGAACACCTGATGATGATGAACTCGCAGAAGACTGCAAGCAGGACCTTGTTTTCCAGGAGACCGTACATCTCAGCGAGAAGAGCCAGAAGAAATACAAGGAAAATCTGACGATGTATTTCCAGCGTTCTTTTGTGGAAGGTGAATGGAACTCTCTCATCATGCCAGTGAACTTGACCAAAGCGCAGTTTGATGAAGCATTTGGTTCAGATGCCAAGTTAGCCAAGGCAAACAAAGTATATGATTCAAACGGCAACTTGGTTATCGGATTCAGTCTGGTAGAGGAAGATAAGAATAATGCCAATAGCGCATATCTCGTAGCCAATACACCTTATATTATAAATATAAGCAAAAAGACTGCGCTAAAAGGCGCCATAACCATTGATGCAGGAACTATCAGCGGTGATATTTACAAAGTAGATAATTCGCTCGCTCCAGGTGGCGTTACCTTCACATACGATGATACCAAAGCTACCAATCCTATTGAGCAGAATTTCCCTGTAGATCAGGCAATCACCACAAAGTGGGGAATGAGTGACTTGAAGTTTATCGGTAGTTATAATAATCACCAGGATCTTGAGGCTGGTAATTATATCTGGAACAATGGTAAACTCTACCTCACCAAGAACAACCATTGGATGAAGGGCTACCGCTGCTGGCTCGCTCCTACTTGGAGTGGTTCTGCTACAGGAAATGCCAAGCTCCTTACCTTCGGTTTCGGCAATGGCGAGACTACAGATATCAACATGTCTTCTATGGGCAACACCTCTGGAAGCACCAAGGTGTATAACCTAAATGGTCAGCGAGTAGATAATATGCTCGGCGTTCAACCAGGCATCTACATTGTGAATGGCAAGAAGGTGGTTGTGAAATAAAAGTGATTTTAGAAACAATGAATTTTAAAAGTATCCAAAAAAATTAGACAGTATGAATAAGAAAGAATATATAGCCCCGGCTATCAAGATTACACTCTGCGATCTGCAGGATAGTTTCCTCGCTGGTTCTGGTAATATGCAATGGCAGCCAGGACAAACTGGTCCTAAACTGGATATTTACGAGGAAAAGGACGGAGAGTTGGAAGAAGAAATAACAGGCTCAAAAGAACATAACGGCAGCTGGAATGACAGCTGGGATTAAAGCAGAATACTGCTATTTGAAAACATAAGCCTGATTTCAGGCTCAACCTAAAAAGAGGGTGTATCAAACGAATTTGTTTTGGTACACCCTCTTATAAATGCGGAGCCGCTTACTTTTTACAAGAACATGGTCATGAAAACAGGTAGAAGTATTGTTGCTTTATCCTTTTTAAGATCCTTGGTATATATCAAGTACCTGTTACTTATATGCTCTGAATATTTTTTGCAAAATTCATCCAACGACTTGTGTGTCTGATAGCCAGAAGATTTCACCTCAAGCGGCCACAGCTTGCTTCCACGTGATAGTAAAAAATCAACCTCGTAATTGTGGTTTGACGTTTTGGAACGCCATGTATGGTAGAAAAGCCTGTTGCCTGTTGCCACAAGTAATTGGGCTACAACATTTTCATATACGTATCCCAAATCTGCTGATAACTTGTCACTAAGAAGCTTCTGATAGATGATATTCTCGGTTACATCTTTATCCCAAAAGGCCAGCGTGACAAAAAGCCCGGTATCTCCCATAAACATCTTGTACTGGTCGTAGTCCGTATGTGCAGGAAGTCCCACACTAGGATTGTCTGAGTGGTGAGCGAAATTCACGGTAAGGCTATCTTCCATGTCACGCAAAAACTCGGCGATTGTTTCCGAGGATTCATTTTTCCCTAAGATGCTGGTTTGTTGGTATCGGCTGGCATTTTTACTAAGCTGGGCGGGTATTGCGCTAAACATCTTGGATATCTTACCTGATGGGTCTATCTTCAAAAAATCATCTATATATATATCCAGGATTTCTCTCTTCTTGTTATCAACCTCTGTCAAGTTATTTGTTTCCAAATAAGTACTGACAGCTTGCGGCATGCCCCCAACTAACATATACAGCCTAAAGTCACGAAGAAGCTTCCTCATAGTCGCATCACCTAAAGAACGTTTACTGTTGAAACATTCTCTAAGCATATCAATTGTAACATTATCATCCAAGGCCCAACGAAACTCCTCATAGTCCATAGGATACATCGTAAGTCTTGTTTCCTCACTTGGTATCACGATGTCCTTGGTGTTCTTCCGGATAGAAAGCAATGACCCTGTCTCAATATAGTCATATCTGCGATCTTTAACCAAATATTTAATGGCCTCACGAACCTTGGGACACTTCTGAACCTCATCAAAAATGATTACGGACTTTCGCTCGTATAATCTTACACCATATATAAATTGAAGTTGCATGAAAAAATGATTGCGGTCAGAGATGTTGTCAATAGCTTCCCACAAGGCTGTTGGTGCATCAGCAAAGTCGACGAGTATATAGCTTTTGTACTCGTTTTTTGCAAATTCCTCGGCTATTGTGGATTTTCCTACACGACGTGCTCCCTTGACGAGAAGTGCTGTAGAACCGTCCCTGGTCTGCTTCCAGTTAAGCATTTTATCATATAGTTTGCGCTTAAAAACTTTTCCCATAATCTATTCTGTTTGATGGGTGCAAATTTACGATATTTATCCTAAATCCCCAAATCTTTTTGGTTAAAAATCAGAAGAATCCCCAAATCTTTTTGGCTAAATACCAGAAGAATCCCCAAATCTTTTTGGCTAAATACCAGAAGAATTCCCAAATCTTTTTGGCCAAATACCAGAAAAATCCCCAAATCTTTATACAGAAATAGCGGGAAATGCTACAAAAACGGAAATTTGAAAAGCGAAACGAGAAAAGCCCTTCACCCTTCACCCTATCAGCATAAACATCTGATAAACAAGTACTTACAAGCACAATAACTTAAAATCACCCTTCACCACCCTTCATCTCAATCTAAAAGACGCATTTAGCCTAAAAACCTACTATGAAGGCTGAAATTGGTCGTCTATTAAGGTAAGTTCTGGTCTTAATAGACGACTGTATAGACTCATAAGATGAAGCTAAATCAGAGATAATATGTATATATTTTTCATAACCAACTAAATTTCAAATCTAACGAATAACCAGTCAATCGTAGCTAACAAAGGGCTAAAAACGGCAAAAAAGATGATGGACGGTGAAGGGTGGTGAAGGGGTGAATTTTACTTTTCATCCTCAAATCCTCTGTGTTTATCAGCATTCCGGGCGAAAAGATGAAGGGTGAAGGGTAAAATCGTATTTCGATTTTAATTTTTCTGCGCTATAAAGATTTTTCCGAACATCTACCACCGCTATTTTTATATAAAAACCAATACAAACATTTTCTATAATAAGGAAATCAGAGAACAAAACGCCAAGCAGATATTCTTGTCTCGCTAAAGTCGAAAAGTGCCTAAAGAAGGGCACTATTGTGCCAAGGTAAGGGCACTTTTGTGCCCGGGCAAGAGCACTTTTGTGCCCCCGAAAAACGACAAAGGAGCCCAAGTAAGACACAACCCGTAAACCCGAAACACAGATTCCTATCTTTCGGAGATACGAGTCGCAAATAAGTCATTCTGATTCGCTACTACCAGCAGCAGAATCAAGATACCGAGTCACTCAGAGGTTCCTCAATGGAAGTCTCACCGTCCATTACATTCCCACCTTATTATAATATAAGAATCGACAAGGCAATAAAAAAGCCTTTCAGCTTGTCGGGGCTGAAAGGCAATATAAAGAGTTACAGAATTTCTGCTTCATTTCTCTTCATGATGAGCGGATAACGTTCAGGATGCTTCAGGCTATCTATCTCCAAATCAACATCAAGCTTTGGCCATTCGATAGAATTTCTTCCACTCATTTTTACATCAAGAGCATCAGAAATACATGCGTGTTTCATCCAAGGAATACGATTATACGATACGAAATAATCGTTACCTTTCACGGAAAGCATGATTCCCTTATCGTTGATCATCAAGACGCTTACCGACATATCTTGTGAATTTGTATTTAAAATCGTCTCCATTTTCTCTAAGTGTTTTTTCAATATAACTTAATTCTTTGCTACTAAATCCGAAGTTCTCAGCAAGTTCAATATCGGGTTCTAACCAATATTTGCATTCGTTTTCGGCTTTTATCACATGAATGTGTATTCGAGATTCCTCATTGGAATAAATCTTGAATGTATATCCATTTTGTTCTTTAAATTTTGGACTCATTTTCGATTTCTTTATTCGTTGGCAAAATTAATATTTTTTTCTGAAACAAACAAGAAAAAAAATCAATTTGTAGGTATTTAGTTAGCGTTTTATCATAGTGTTTGTTCATTAGTGCTGGTGGAAGCCGAGTTTTAATAACGTTAAACGTTATTTCTTAGAATCTTACTGAACACACAACCAGCACTCACCAGCTCTACTTTGGTTACAATATACCTTCCAAAGCGGCTGGTGAGTTTTTATGTAATGTTTTCCTTAAGATAATTTCTTTCCTTTTTACAGGATTCCAAACAGTCGCAAGACATCATTCAGATTCGCCACTACCAGCAGCAGAATCAAGATACCGAAACCGACAAACTCGGCACGCTCCATGAACTTATCACCTGGCTTGCGACCGGTAATGATCTCATACAACAGGAAGAAGACATGACCGCCATCCAATGCAGGAATCGGAAGGATGTTCATAAACGCCAGGATGATGCTCAGGAAGGCTGTCATCATCCAGAACGCATGCCAGTCCCACATGGATGGGAACAGACTGCCCAATGCGCCGAAACCGCCTAAGCTCTTGGCACCCTCCTTGGAGAAGACATACTTCATATCGCCTACATAACCTGCCAAAACATTCCAACCATACTTGATGCCGGCTGGGAAACTCTCGAAGAATCCATAACTGATATGGGTTGGCTGGTAGTCCATCATCACAGGATGATTGTAGAAACCTAACTTCACGCCCTCGTCTGTGGACTCAAACAGTACTGCCAAGTTGAGGGTATCTGCTGCAGAATTCTTATTACCAACGCCTGCACGCAATACAGTCAGGGTGCCAGTAAGAGCCTTCAAACTGTCTTTAGGAGTCTGCGCTACGGAAAGCACATCATCCACTCTGCCCAACTCCTCGGTCAACTCATTATAGGAATCCACCTTCTTGCCGTTGACGCTCAGGATGCGGTCGCCCTTCTTCAGACCAACCTTGGCTGCAGGAGAATCCTGCATCACGCTATCAATCTGCAACGGAACGAAGACCTCTACAAAGCGAGGGGTCTCCTTGATCATGTCGAGCATATTCAGGTCGCCTGGAGTCTGGATGCTCACCTTCTTACCGTTGCGCAATACATCTACACGCTGCGCCTTGGAGAGCTCACGGAACAGGTCGCCATCATAGGTCTTAAACTCGCCCAAGTCTGTAGATAAGAGAATATCATGATCCTGGAAACCTAATTTCTTGGCTTCGGTATTGAACTTCATACCCTGTTTCATGTCCTTGGTAGCCACATAGGTATCGCCCCAATGGAACATCACCATGGAATAGATGAAGAGAGCCAAGACGAAATTGACCAGCACACCACCTATCATGATGAGAAGACGCTGCCAAGCCGGTTTGCTACGGAACTCATAAGGCTGTTCTGGCTGCTTCATCTGTTCGGTATCGAAACTCTCGTCGATCATACCCGAAATCTTACAATAGCCTCCCAATGGCAACCAGCCCATTCCGTAAGTAGTATCTGAATTCTTTGGCTTGAACTCAAAGAGGTGGAACCATGGATCGAAGAAAAGATAGAACTTCTCAACTCTTACACCGAAGAGTTTGGAGAAGAAGAAGTGTCCGCCCTCATGGAGCAGCACCAAGATGGAAAGCGAGAGCATCAGCTGCAACGCTTTGATCAAAAATACTTCCATTAATTATTGATTATTCTGATTATTGATTATACCTTATTATATATGATGCATCAGTTCGGTGGCAATGCGGCGAGCCTCGGCATCGGTCTGCAGATAGACGTCGAGGTCGGGCTGACTGTCGAAGGTGGCTTTCGCCATCACCTCTTCGATGATGTCTGCCATCTGCAGGAATCCACATTCGCCACGACGGAAGCCGGCATTGACGATTTCATTGGCTGCATTGACGATGCAGGACATATTACCGCCCTTGCGGATGGCGTCAAAGCAGAGTTGCAGACACTTGAACTTCTTGTAGTCTGGTTCGAAGAACTGCAAATCCTGTGTCTTGAAAAGGTCGAGACGCTCGCCCTTCAAAGGCAGGCGCTGAGGGAAGGAGAAGGCATACTGGATAGGCAGGCGCATATCTGGCACACCCAACTGGGCCTTGACGGCTCCGTCCATAAACTGCACGGCACTATGCACCACGCTCTGCGGATGGATGAGCACCTGTATCTTGTCGGCAGGTACGCCGAAAAGCCACTTCGCTTCTGTCACCTCAAATCCCTTGTTCATGAGGGAAGCAGAGTCGATGGTTATCTTGGCGCCCATATCCCAGGTAGGATGCTTGAGGGCATCGGCTGCCGTCACCTTCTCCAACTGCTCGTGGGTGAAATTGCGGAAAGGTCCGCCCGAACAGGTAAGGAGTATCTTGTCGATCTCGTTCTGATCCTCGCCCACCAAACTCTGGAAGATGGCGCTATGTTCGCTATCTACCGGGAGGATAGGCGCATGATACTGCTGAGCCAACTGGCAGATGAGTTCACCTGCCACAACGAGGGTTTCCTTATTGGCCAAACAGATTTTCTTGCGGGCTTTGATGGCATGGATGGTTGGTTCCAATCCAGAGAAGCCCACCATAGAGGCAAGCACCATGTCGATAGGGTCAGCCTCCACGATGTCGCAGAGAGCCTGTGCACCAGCATAGACCTTGATGTCAGGTTCGTCGCGGAGCAGATCCTGCAACTCCTCATAAAGTGTCTCATCGGCGATGACGACGGCAGCAGGATGAAACTTGTGCGCCTGGGCAGCCAGTTCCTTCACACGATGGTTGGCAGTGAGGCAATAGACCTCATAAAGGTCGCTATGCTGTTCGATGACATCCAGCGCCTGTGTGCCGATGCTTCCCGTAGAACCGAGAATACATATCTGTTGTTTTTTCATTACTCTTCACTTAAATTACAGTTCCAGCAATCCTTCCGGAATCGCCATTCTGATTTCTTTCTTCTCTGCATTCACTTCCTCGATGAGGTCGTTGCTGGCAGGAATCAGCACTTCCTCCCCCTCCGGGGTAGTCACCTCGAAGAGGAGATTGATAGTGGAATCATCCACATGATCGATGGTGCCCACCACCTTGCCGGTAGGAACATCCACCAGTTGGAAACCGATGATTTCAGCCCAGCTCATGTGTTCACCATCGCTATCGGAAAGATGGCGCGGGAAATACACCTCGCAGCCCGTATAGTTGCGAGCCTGTTCCTGCGTATCAATATCCTCAAACTTCACCAGTACGTTTTCATCATTCTTAAAGCGGTATTCCTCCATATAGAAAGGAACGAGGATGCCGTTGATGTCGAGCACGAGATACTCCGCATCCACACGGTCGAAAACATCATCTGTGATGGCGAAGGTGATTTCTCCCTTCACGCCATGAGGCTTTCCGAGCTTACCTATCTTATATACGTCGTCACGTCTTATCATATCCCATAGAAATTAATCCTCCACACGGGTAATCTTGGCACCCAATGCGTTGAGGCGGTTTTCGATGTCCTCATATCCACGGTCTATCTGTGCGATATTGGCGATACGACTGGTTCCGTTGGCGCTCATGGCTGCTATCAGCAGGGCGATTCCGGCACGGATATCCGGGCTCGTCATTCTGCCAGCACGGAGCGTGAGCTTATGGTCGTGACCTACCACCACGGCACGATGAGGGTCGCAAAGGATGATCTGCGCACCCATGTCGATGAGTTTATCCACAAAGAAGAGACGGCTCTCGAACATCTTCTGATGGAAGAGGACGCTACCGCGAGCCTGGGTAGCCACTACCAGCAGGACGGAGAGAAGGTCTGGAGTCAAGCCTGGCCAAGGAGCATCCGAGAGAGTCATGATGGTGCCGTCGATAAAGGAATCGATGACATAATGCTTCTGTTCTGGAATGAAGAGATCATCGCCCTCTACCTTGATTTTCACACCCAAGCGGCGGAAGGCATCAGGAATGATTCCCAAATTCTTGACCGATACGTCCTTGATGCGGACACCAGCGCCACACATGGCAGCCATTCCGATGAAGGAACCCACCTCGATCATATCCGGCAGAATGGTATGTTCGGCTCCATGCAGACTCTCCACGCCCACGATGGTGAGGAGATTGCTGGCGATACCGCTGATGCGTGCTCCCATCGCATTGAGCAGATGGCAGAGCTGCTGGATATAGGGTTCGCAGGCTGCATTATAGATGGTGGTAGTACCCTTGGCGAGCACGGAAGCCATGATGATATTGGCGGTACCCGTAACGGAAGCCTCATCGAGCAGCATATAGCAGCCCTTCAAGTGGTCTGCCTCTATCTGATAGACATTGCGCTCGTCATCATGCATAAACTTGGCTCCCAAATATTTGAAGCCCAAGAAGTGAGTGTCGAGACGACGGCGACCAATCTTGTCGCCACCCGGCTTGGCAATCGTAGCCTTTCCACAACGGCCCAAGAGCGGACCAATCATGAGCACGCTGCCACGAAGAGAGGAGCATTTCTTCACAAACTCTATGCTGTCCAGATAGTCGAGATTGAGTTCATCGCTCTGGAAAGTATAATCGTTGCGACTATTCTGTGTCACCTTGACTCCAATTTCCTTCAGCAACTTGATGAGATTGTTGACATCAAGGATGTCCGGCACGTTCTTGATGCGCACAGGATCCTTGGTTAAAATCGTGGTACAGATGACCTCCAATGCCTCATTCTTGGCACCTTGTGGGACAATCGTTCCCTTGAGCGGATGGCCGCCCTCTATGATGAATGACTCCATAAGCTACTTATTATTCCTTTTCTTGTTATTTTTCTGAGAAGCATTATTATTTTTCTGAGAACCGTTCTTCTGAGCATTATTTCTCTGCCCATTGTTGTTTTTCTGCAGCACATTATCGTGAACCAGCACCAGTTTCTCAAACTTGAAGTTCTTCAGGTCGAGATGGATCTTGCCATCGGTAAAACGGGCCAGGTCGGCAGCCACCTTTTCCTCATCACAGGAACCGTGGCTCCATTGTGCCAGGTCGCGTCTCATCTGATTGGCAGTCAGCTTCACCAGTTCATCACGCTCCTTTCCCGGCTCCATATTCTTCAGTCTGTCGAAAAGTTCAAACATCATGGAGCCATAGTGGCGCACAGGGATTCTCGTCTTCGGATAATCCATCGGATCGGGTCTTTTGGCAATATCCTCAGCCTGCTTCACGGCAAAGGGATAATCGATATCGAGCTTGAAACCGCTCATGATGGCGAGATGGTCCCAGAGTTTGCGATGATGTTCCTCGGCATCTGCACCATCAGGAAACATGTGGTCCATGATGGCGATAATAGACTCCGCACAATGCTGGCGCTCAGCACGGTCTTTGATGCCGACGGCATGATCGACCATACTCTGAATCTCCCTGCCATATTCCGGCAAGACCAACTTTTCGCGTTGGGTATTGTAATCTAATCCTTCTATATTCATTCTGATGATGATTGATGAATGTTCTTTTTATATTATAATATGAGAAGCCCGCCGTTAGAGCAGATTCTTCCCTTAGAGCAGTTTCTTCGGCATCTTGGCCACAAAGTCCTTCAGATAGAAAGGAACGAAGTAAGCCACATCCTCGAACTTGCCTTCCACGAAGCGCTTCTCTGCCAGCGGAGCCATGTTCTTCGCCAACGGTTCGATGCCCTTCACGAGTCGGGCATTCGGATGATTGATGACCTCCATACATTTCTCGGCTCCATTTCCGAAGAAATAGACAGTTCCACGGTCGAGATACTCCTTGTAGGTTTCAGCATCCACGACATCAGCCTGGATAGGGCGCACCTCCTTCAGGGCACGATCCATCACCTTGGCATAGACTTCCATTCTGCGGGCATCAAGCATAGGAACGATAAGCGCATCTTCCTCAGCCGGATGCTCACCGAGCAATACAGGAACAGCCATCAGTTCGAGCGTAGGGATGGAGATGAGCTTCACATCACGGCCATAGCAGATTCCCTTCGCCATACTGACTCCGATGCGGAGACCGGTATAAGAACCAGGACCACAACTTACCGCCACAGCCTCCAAAGAAATACCATGGGCATCTATGAAACTAAGAGCCTCATCTACGTAAACACCTAACTTAACTGCATGGTTAGGACCACTGTGATCTTCCTTGTTGAAAACCACCTGTCCATTATCACTAATTGCCACTGAGCACACATCGGTACTCGTCTCAATATTCAATATACAAGACATAATTAAAAAATATATTCTTAAATAAGGTGCAAATTTAATCATTTTCTCGCTTTTTTTTGTACTTTTGCAGAAATTTAACGTGAAAGATTATATGATACAGTCAATGACAGGCTTCGGAAAAGCTACCGTTGCCTACAAAGAAAAGAAAATTAATGTAGAGATAAAGTCATTAAACAGCAAGTCTTTTGACCTCTCTACACGTATAGCACCTCTCTATCGTGAAAAGGAGATGGAGATTCGCCAAACCATCGCTAAAATACTGGAAAGAGGCAAGGTTGACTTTGCTATCTGGATAGAGAAAAGCGCGGGTGCTGATGCGACTCCTATCAACGCTGCACTTGTAGAGAATTATTACCACCAAATCAAGCAGATTTCGGCTCAGACCGGTATTCCTGAGCCTACTGACTGGTATGGCACACTTCTTCGTCTTCCTGATGTAACAACACGAACTGAAATGGAAGAATTGACTGAAGAGGAGTGGGAAGCTGCTAAAAGTGCAATTTTGCAGGCCATCGGTCATCTGGTGGACTTCCGCAAGCAGGAAGGTGCTGCTCTCCAGAAGAAATTTACGGAGAAAGTGGATAATATTCAGGCACTCCTTGCCAGCATCGAACCATACGAGAAAGCCCGTGTGGAGAAAATCCGTGCCAGCATCGTGAGCGGTCTGGAACAGATTCCTTCAGTCAACTACGACAAGAACCGCCTGGAGCAGGAACTCATCTACTACATCGAGAAGCTCGACATCAGCGAGGAGAAGCAGCGCCTTACCAACCACCTGAAGTATTTCCGTGAGACCATGAACGAGGAAGGTCACGGCGTGGGCAAGAAGCTCGGTTTCATCGCTCAGGAGATGGGTCGCGAAATCAACACCACCGGTTCTAAGAGCAATCAGGCTGAAATGCAGAACATCGTGGTGAAGATGAAGGACGAATTGGAGCAGATTAAGGAGCAGGTGCTGAATGCACTATAATTGGAATCACAAAATTAATGATATAATTATGAAGAACGGATTGTTAATTTTCAGCGCTCCTTCCGGCAGCGGAAAGAGCACGATAGTCAACTGGTTGATGAAAGAACACCCGGAATTGAAGTTGGCCTTCTCTATCAGTTGCACCTCCCGCGCCCCTCGTGGTACTGAAAAGAATGGTGTGGAATATTTCTTCCTCACTCCTGAGGAATTCAAGGCTAAGATTGCTAATGAGGAGTTCCTGGAATACGAGGAGGTTTATCAGGACCGTTTCTACGGCACGCTAAAATCTCAGGTGGAAAACCAACTGAATGCTGGCGAATCCGTCATTTTCGACGTAGATGTCAAGGGTGGCGTTAATATCAAGAAATTCTATGGTGAGCGTGCCTTGAGCATCTTCGTGCAACCTCCTTCGGTAGAGGAATTGCGCCGACGTCTGAATGGTCGTGGTACGGATGCACCAGAGGTGATTGAGCAGCGACTTGCCAAGGCAAGCTATGAGTTGACCTTTGCTCCACAGTTTGACCATGTAGTAGTAAACGACAACTTGGAGAAGGCGCAGCAGGAGGTTTATCAGCTCGTCAAGGATTTTTTAAGTGAAGAGTGAAGAATTCAAGTGAAGAATTTAAAGTGAAGAACGAAGAATGAAGAAAGTAGGAATATTCGGAGGAAGTTTCAACCCGATCCATACCGGTCACATCGCTCTGGCCAAGAGCCTCTGCGAGAAGGCGGGTCTGGACGAGGTGTGGTTTATGGTTTCACCACAGAATCCGTTCAAGCAGGCGGCAACCGACCTGCTTGACGACTCCTTGCGCTTCGAACTGGTGGAAAAGGCGCTCAAAGGGGAAAGCCAGCTGAAGGCTTGTAACTATGAATTCCATCTTCCGAAACCTTCCTACACCTGGCATACGCTCCAGGCGCTGAGCAAGGATTATCCCGACATCGACTTCACCTTATTAATAGGTGGAGACAACTGGGCCGCTTTCGACAAGTGGTTTCATCACGACGACATTCTCGCCCACTACCCTATCGTGGTCTATCCCCGTCAGGGAGCAAACATCGGAGCCGTTCCGCAGGGAGTAACCATCGTGGAGACGCCTCTGCTCAACATCAGCAGCACCCAGATACGCCAGGCGATTCTTCAGGGGAAAAGTATCCACGGAATGGTGCCGGAAGCCATCGAGGACTTGGCATGCAGATATTATGAAATGAGAAATGAGAAGTGAGAAATGAAAAATTATAATATGGAAGATATGAATTGGAAGAAATACATCAAGAAGGCTTTGTGCCTGGCATTTGAACCGATACGACGTAATGCCAACTTCTTTACGTTCATGTATATTTTGGGCATACTGACTGCCGTGGTAACGCTCCCGAGATGGGGTGAACTCTACGACAACCTGTATCTGGAACTGTTTTTCGACCTCTACATCGTTTGTGCCGTCTTGGCTTTGATTCCTAAGAAAGTACGCTTCTGCATCAGAGGTGTGCTCTATTTCATCTTGTATGCCGTGGCGATAGCTGATGTCTATTGCTTCGTCAATTTCGGCTCCACGCTCAACCCTTCCATGCTCATGCTGGTGGGCGAAACCAACAGCAGCGAGGCAAGCAACTTCATCGCAGCCTGCCTCTCTACCGAGGTTATCTTCAGTAGTGTGGGCTGGGTATTGCTGCTTATCCTCGTGCAGATACTCACCGCCTTCCGCCGTTTCCGCCATTTCATCTGGAAAGTATCGGTACTCTTTGCCTCCTTCAGCAAACCGCTCTACGGTTGGCTTACCATTCATATTGATCGCATCACCCGACTCCTGCCTCAGGTAGCCGGCATCTGCTGCATCGCCCTCTTCATCTGGAGCGCCTGCACTTCCTGGCACAACAAGATGGCCATCCACAAGCTGATGACGGGCAAGACCATCGGCGAGGTGGAACACACCCTCACAGAGAAAGACTGCGCCAATCTCTACATGCCTATCTACCGTCTCAATTTCAGCATCTATGCCAATAAGTTGGCAGCCAACCAGATTACCCAACTGATTCATGCTGCCGACAAGGTGAAGGTAGATACCTGCACCTACCGTTCGCCACAGATTGTGCTCATCATCGGCGAGAGCTTCGGCAAGCATCATTCCCAGCAATACGGTTATTTCATGGATACGACTCCTTATCAGGTGGCATTGGAAAAGACCAAAAAACTGACCAAATTTACGGATGTCGTGACCTGCTGGAATCTCACCAGCTTTGTTTTCAAGAACGTATTCTCCACTCATGTCATCGGCGAAAAGGGCGAGTGGTGCGACTATCCTCTCTTCCCGGAAATCTTCCGCAAGGCAGGTTACCACGTCACCTTTATCACCAATGAATTTCTGCCGCAGGCCAAGGAAGCCGTATATGACTTCAGCGGCGGTTTCTTCCTCAACAATCCGAAACTCAGCAAGTTGCAGTTTGACAGCCGCAACACGGAGCTGCATGCCCTGGACGACGGACTGTTGGAGGACTATGACAACGAACTGAAGGAAGCAGAATCCAACAGTAAGTATAATCTCACCATCTTCCACCTGATGGGTCAGCACGTGGATTACAAGACCCGCTACAAGCACAGTCAGACCCATTTCTGGGCGGGCAGTTACGAGGACAAGCGACCTGAGCTGAATGACAAGCAGCGCAAGATGTTGAGCCATTACGACAACGCCACACTTTACAACGACTCTATCGTGGCGCAGATTGTGAAGCGCTATTCCAAGAAGAACGCCATCGTCATCTACATGCCCGACCATGGCGAGGAGTGCTATGAAGGCAACCGCGGTTTCATCTGCCGCAACCATTCTGCCAATATCGACTGGCCTTTGGCTCACTACGAGTTTGAGATTCCTTTCTGGATTTTCTGTTCCCAGAAGTACATCAGCAGCCATCGTGACATCTACCGCCAGATTCGCAAAGCGAAGGACAAGCGTTTCATGACCGATGCCTTGCCTCACCTATTATTATATTTAGCAGGCATCGAGACTCCTACCTACAATCCGAAGTACAACATCCTAAGCCCAGAGTATGACGAAATGCGCCCTCGCATCCTGAAAAACAGCGCCGACTATGACAAGTTGAGGGATGCGGAAATGGAGAAGCAGAAAAGGCTGAAGGATGCAGAAGCTGCCATGGGACATAAAAAGAAAAAGAAATAGGAATATTGCATATTCAAAACAAAATACGTAATTTTGCACCCATAAAAAAGAATATGCCCCTATCATTAAATAAAGAATAGGAGAAATAAGATATGAATACACCCACTTTAAGTCGTTCGGAATGTAATGTGCTGCGAGGACTTGCCATTATCGGCATTTTCCTGCACAACTACTGCCATTGGATAGGTTCTATCGTCAAGGAGAACGAGTATCAGTATTTTCAACACAACGTGGACTGGCTGAACCAGGTATTGGTCAATCCAGACCTCAATCTGCCGTTCCATCTCATCTCATTCTTCGGACATTATGGCGTACCAGTATTCCTCTTCCTGAGCGCATACGGACTGGTATTGAAATATGAAGCAAAGCCACATCTTGATGCCTCGACACAATTTGTCAACATCAACGGAAAGACGATGTGGAACTGGAAAGAGCCGCTTCGCTTCATCCGCTATCATTATCTGAAACTCTTCAAGATGATGATTGTGGGATTCGTGGCCTTCACCATGCTCGACTACATCACATACGGTCCGCACAAGTATGCCACACTTGATGTTGTGGCGATGTTAGGTATGTTTAATAATATATTGCCCGACCCAGACCGCATCATCTGGCCAGGACCATTCTGGTTTTTCGGATTGATGCTCCAACTCTATATCGTCTATCGTCTGTTTATCTATCGCAAACATTGGGGATTCACCGTAGGACTGATGGTAGTCTGCATAGTGATACAGATAGCGTTGGGATGGGACAATCCAGAGAGCGAGGCGATGAACCGCTACCGCTATAATTTCATGGGAGGAATGTTGCCATTCGGGTTAGGCGTACTCTATGCCCGATATGGCGAGAAGATATTGATGACTTTCCATCACAACGTGACGAATTTCTTCGGCATCATCTTCTGCTGCTCCATCATCTACAGTCTCAGCGGCAGCATGATGGGATGGACCTTCGTGCCCCTCTTCATCTGTCTGCTCAGCGTACTGACCGCCAAATTTCTTTCAGGAGTCAACTGGTTGTCAGGAGTCAACAGAATATTGGAATGGATGGGCGGCATTTCGGCGGCACTTTTCGTCTGCCACCCTATCACACGAAAGATTTTCATCCCTATCAGCCGACAGGGAGATATGTATGCAGGTCTGCTCCTCTACATCGTATCGAGCATCTGCCTGGCTTGGTTGTTCACGCAACTGATGAAGAAAATACCAAATCCGAAGCTTTAGAAGCTTTTTTCGTTTTCCACCTCATCATTATCAAGAAATATAAACAAGAAGACAAGAGAATTCTTCACTCTTCGTTCTTCACTCTCCACTTAGCTTACGCCTATGAAGATAAAAGATATAGAACTGGCGAATATCAGCCGATTTCGTGGTGAACTGATGGGAGCAGCCATGCTCTTCATCATCCTCTTTCATGTGGGATTGCCACGTGAAGATGCTTTCTATGGACTTCGCCGAATGGGAAATGTGGGAGTAGATATGTTTCTCTTCCTCAGCGGAATCGGTCTGTGGTTTTCATGGGTCAAGAATCCTGACGTTAAGCGTTTCTTCATCCGCCGTTATCTCCGCATTTATCCTGCCTGGCTCATCATCGCCTGCCTCTTCTACATTCCCCGTTTTCATGGCGGAAGTACGTGGGACTGGATTTATCTCTTCGGAGAGATTTCCATCAACTGGGGTTTCTGGCTGCACGATGAGTTGAACTTCTGGTACATTCCTGCCACGATGATGCTCTATCTCTTTGCTCCAGGCTATATGGAACTCATCAAGCGCCATCCTATCTACCGTTGGCTGCCCGTGGTCATGGTGATGTGGTGCATCCTGGTGCAATACGTTACTCCTATCCATCAGGCAGTTGGTCATCTGGAGATTTTCTGGAGCCGCGTACCGATATTCTTCATCGGAATCAACATGGGCGAGATGGTTCGCCGCAAGGATACGCTCGACGGGGCAAGCATCTGGATGATCTGGATCATGTTTCTGATGACGCTTCTCTCCAGCATTTTCCTGGAGCAGGTGAAGCATGGTCATTTCCCGCTCTTCCTGGAAAGAATGCTCTATATCCCGCTCACAGTAACCAGCATTCTGCTGCTCAACCGCATCTTTCGCCGCACTCCGAAATGGGTAAACAAGGCATTCATGTTTGTGGGCGCTTTGAGTCTGGAGGCCTACCTCATCCACATCCACTTCGTGCTCTACTATATCGAGAAATGGCATTGGAGCTATTGGCCTACCTTCTTCACCTGCATCGCCATCACGCTCCCTGCCTCCTGGATATTGGCTAAAATCGTGGGCTGGATTTCTAAGAAATTAGAAATGAGAAATTACAAATGAGAAATGAAAGGGAAAGAATTTAAATAAAAATAGGAGTTTATGAAAGAAATAGATAATATAGAAAAGGACAGTAAGGGGTTGTCTGCCCTGATGCGTCTCATTCGCCCGAAGCAATGGATTAAAAACGGCTTTATCTTTATGCCGCTCTTCTTTGGCGGAGAACTTTTCAATACCGGTGCCCTGCTGGCAGGAGTCATCGCTTTCTTCGCCTATAGTTTTGCTGCTTCCAGCATCTACTGTTTCAACGACATTTACGATGTGGAGGCAGACCGACGTCATCCCGTGAAATGCCATCGACCGATAGCTTCCGGAGCCGTATCGGTAAAACAGGCGTATGGACTGATGTTTCTGATGCTGATACTCTCCATCGGTTTCAGTAGTCTGTTGGATGGTTGGAAAACGATGGGCATTATCCTTTTCTACTGGTGCCTGAACTTAGGCTATTGCACCAAGTTCAAGCAGTATGCCATCATAGACGTTTGCATCGTAGCCTTCGGTTTTGTGCTCCGTCTGCTGGCAGGTGGTGTGGCAACGGGCGTGGTACTGAGCAAGTGGATTGTGCTGATGACCTTCCTCATCACCCTCTTCATGAGCTTTGCCAAGCGCCGCGATGATGTGATAAGAATGGAGAAGACCGGAGAGGCTCCACGTAAGAATACGAGCCGCTACAATCTGACTTTCATCAATCAGGCGATTACCATTACCGCCTCGGTCACTCTGGTCTGCTACATTATGTACACAGTAAGTCCGGAGGTTCTGGAACATTTCCATACCGACAAACTCTATCTCACAACGGTTTTCGTGCTGGTAGGACTCTTGCGCTACATCCAGATAGCAGTTGTTGACCAGCAGAGTGGCGACCCTACCAAGATTCTGCTCCGCGACCGCATCACCCAGGTTATCGTAGTAGCCTGGCTTGCCGCCTTCCTGTTCCTCATCTATATCGCATAAGGCATGAAACGGAATACAGATTTAGATTTCATCCGATCCATTCTCATCATACTGATGATCCTCATCCATATCGTGAGTTTCGGGAATGCTTATCCTCATCTAAAGGCAGGCATTCTCTCGTTCATGATGCCTACCTTTCTCATCATCACGGGTTATCTGGTGAACATCGGCAAAACGGGCAGGCAGTTTGGCAAATATCTGCTTTGTCTGGCCCTGCCATACATCATCATGGTGACGGGATTTTCCGTGCTCTCCTATTTCCTGCCAGTAAGAGATGGCATTACCGAACTCTCCCTGTCGCAAATCGCCCAAAAAATCTTCGTCACTTCCATCGGTCCATATTGGTTTATCCAGACCATGATTATCTGTGGAATCTTGTATTACGGGAGCTTCCGGGTTTGTGATATAATCAGCAAATACAGGGGGCGTTGTTCTTGCAGGAATAATAAAGAGAATGATTCTTGCAAGAATAGTAAGGAGAATGATTTTTGTAGCAATAGTAAGGAAATTGAACCTTACTGCAATAGTAAGGAGAATAATTCTTACAGCAATATAAACAAGGGAAAGACGGAGGAGGAAACCCTGTCTTTAACAACCCGTCTTTTTCTCTTGGCGATTCTGATGCTGCTGATGAGCAAGACCCCTGCCCTGAACATCACGGCTGCCATTTATTATTTTGCCGGAGTCGTTATCCGCCAATGCCGCATCGACTTCAACAAGGTTTTCCACCCTACTCCCTTGGCGTTCATTCTCTGGCCTTTCATCCTCTATCGGGAAGACCTCTATGACTGGGGGAACATGGCTGTTGCTTTCTCCTGCTGGTGCTGCATTTCTGCGCTTATGTGGTTGAACCAATATTACAAGTCGCAAATGATAGGAAAGTCCACCTTATTATATATAGGTAAGAACACGTTGCCGATTTATCTCTTCCATCCCATCTTCACAATGGCGGCGAAATTCTATCATCCTCTGTTCGCCTTCGATAAGAGTGAAATCCTCCTGGCTGCTTTTACCATTATCCTTGCCATCGCAGGAAGCATCGCTATTGCCAAGGTTATGGAAAAAACAAAATTAGCTTATTTCTTCGGGAAAAAGGAAATACTGAGATAAATGAGAAATGACAAATGAGAAATGAGAAATAAAATGATGAAAAAAGAAAAAATATATTGTTTCGATTTTGACGGAACGCTCACAAAGAAAGATACACTTATCGAGTTTATCAAATTCAGCATGGGGAAGACGCGCTTCCTCATGGGTTTCCTGCTCTACAGCCCCATCCTCGTGCTGATGAAACTGCATTTTTTCCCCAACTGGAAAGCGAAGCAGATCATTTTCAAGCACTTCTTCGGCGGTATGAGCATCGAAGATTTTGATGATTACTGCGTCAATTTTGCTGCTAAGAATCTCTATCTGCTGCGCCTGAGTGGTATTGGAAAAATACAAGAAGCCAAGCGCAAGAAAGAACGAGTATTGATCGTAAGCGCCAGTATCGACAACTGGGTGAAGCCTTTCTTCGACTTCCAAAACCTAACTGATGTGGAAGTTCTCGGCACCCAGATAGAAATAGCCAACGGTAAAGTAACCGGCTATTTCAAGACCAACAACTGCTATGGCGAGGAGAAAGTTCATCGCATCTGCGAAGCCCTGACCCTTACCATCAATAATGGAAAGGGAGCCTCAACACTCGATTTCGACCGTACACGATATGAAATCGAAGCGTTCGGAGACAGTCGTGGCGATAAGGAAATGCTCGACTTTGCCGACCAAGGACATTATAAGCCGTTCAGAGATTCTCTCTAAACGGCTTATTTTATTCATATTAGGAATTTATCAATTCCCATGATTGACCCAACTTCTTTATTCATCAAATTCCAGGATTGATCAAGCTTCTTTATTGACAAAATTCCAGGATTAACCAAACTTCGTTAATCATCAATTTCTATTAGATTTTATAAAACTTTGAGAGGATGGATAAGCTCCCCATCTGAGATGGATGTTTTATCATTCCTGCACAAACGTAGTAATGCTGCGAGGTGCGAGAACTGCCTTCTCCATACATTTTCCGACAGGAGCCAAACTCTCGGAGGAAACATCGCTGGTGCGGTACATTTCCCACTCCATCCGGCTCATTCCTGCCACCTGCAACGTAATAGGTTTGACGTCCTCAGAATAATTGATTGCCACCATCACCCATTTTCCATCCACATTTCTATAGGCAGAACACATCACGCCCCGAGGGTCATTATATCCCTCCTCCACCTGCTTTCCAGCTGCATCAGTAGCTGAAATGTCGTAGCGCTGGGCACCAGGACGGATAAAGCGAGAATAGTTGCCCAAAGACCAGAGGAGTTTGGAATCGACTGCCCAACCGGTTTGCCAGCCATCCCTACTGTAGATGCGGAGCAATCCGTCGCGATAGTCGCCACCAGCAGCACGCCACCAGCTCCAGCTCTCGGCGTTGGCATAGACCAGGTCGTGATGGATGATGCGGGCTACGTAGAGAGCGGTCTTCATGGAGAAATCATAACCTCCACCACCGCCTATTTCCTCATCATTACCCATGATGCAAGTCTCGGTCTGCCAGAACTTAATGCCCTTCTGTCGGCAGGCTTCCCTTATCTGCATACGCACTTCACGCATATAAGGTACTGGCGTATTGGTCCAATAACTGTGACCACCTATAAGCATCGGCACCTGCTTTACGTTGCCCAAGTAGGTTTTCGTACTGTCTTTGGTAAAGAAAGCGTTGATTTCATAACCCCTCTGCCAGTCGGTCTCATGCGTAGCCAACATACAGCGGTAATCGCTCGACTCGTTGATGAGGATTTGCGTATTCATTTTTTCTTTCACCAAGGCCTTGCTCAATTCTCTTACCACCCGGGCCACCTCACGGTTGGTAGCAGGACTTCCCTCCTGCTTCGGTCCCGTCCAGTTCCAATGTCCATCGGGTTCGTTGATCGGACTCATATAGTTGATGTGGATACCGTCGTGCTCCTCAATTCCCTTGAGCGAAGTGGCGATAAACTTTCCAAACTTCTGATAGCAGTCGTCTTTCAGGTTGATGGTTCCTCCCCGTCCGGTATTCGTGGCGAGTCCATTTTGCGTATAAAAGACGGGAGCAGAATTGCAGAAAGCCAGCAAATAAGGAACTCCTCTCTGCTTGGCGAGTTTCAGGAAGCGTCGTTGCCCCGCCTGCTTATTCCAGTCATAGGTTCCATCGGCATTCAGAAAGCATTGGGTTCGGGTACCTCGCTGAATCTGCGAAGCCTCTCCCTGTTCCTCGCTTCCTGCGCCCAGATTGAATCTCCAGAGCGACAGACCAATTCCCTTCGGTTTCCCCATCTCATCATTTTCCACGGAAAACAACCAGTCTGCTATCTGCTCCTGTTGCTGTTCCGACCAGAGACCGAGAAACTGCATACTCCACGCATCACTTGCGCCAAAGTGCTGGATATGCTGCTCTGGCGAAGTAGGAAGAATGGTAAAATGAACCGCCTCTCCTTGCGCCGGCAAGAGAGAAAGGCAGAACGCCACAGTTGCCATCAGGCATTTTGATCCCCTCTTCCAGGGCATCATCTTCTTGTCTTTTTTCATATCTGATTTTCTGTTATTCAATTAAACTTATGCACGTCTCCAAGTTTTTTTTGAAATCATGCACGTTTCCAAGGGACTTTTTGCTTAATCCACCACTTTTATAAAGGTAGTTTCTGCTGCAAAGATAATGCAAATGAGCGCAATGAAAACTTATTTTCAAATTGCCGAGTGCAGCTTATCTTATACAAAGATAAGACTTTTAGCGAAATTCTCAAAATATTTCTGAATAAATATATCGAAATCCGTAAATTGTTAGATTGCAATCTACTGTCCAAGAATTAGACGGTTATGTCTAATTATTAGACAGCTTACTTATTGACTATTTCACCTAACAACCTGATTATCAGCATGATTAAAATATTGGCACGGCTCTTGCCCTTATCATGCCAAAATGAAGAAGATTATGAAAAGAATAGGAATATTGATAGGATGGTTGGTTTGGGCGGCTGGAGTCTCGGCACAGAGTTGGAGCCTTGACGACTGCATGAAATACGCCGTGGAGCACGCTACGGAGGTGAAGCGGGAGGTGGTAAACGCCCGCCAGCGCAAGCAGGATTACCAGCATGCTGTGGCAGGATTCCTGCCTACCGTTACGGGCGGCGTGCAGGGACAGTATGCCTGGGGACGAAACATCGACCCGGAAACCAATACTTATAATAATGTAACGACATTCAACAACTACTATCAGCTTTATGCCGAACTGAATGTCTTCGATGGTTTCGCCACCATCAACGCCTTGAAGCAGGCTAAGTTGAGCCGGGATTATTCAGCCACGGCGATGCAGAAGATTCAGGACGACCGAGCCATCGACGTGATGCAGAAATATGTGGATGCAGCCTATGCTGAGGCAAGCATTCGGATAGCAAGCGAGAAAATGAACGAAAGCAAGCGGATGTTAGTTAAGATGAAGCGCCTGTATGAACTGGGCGAGAAAGGCCGACCGGATGTGGTGCAGATGGAATCGCAGGTGGCAGAAGATGAATACAATCTTACGCATCAGGAGAATGTGGCAAAACAGAGTCTGCTCACCTTGAAATCGGCGATGAATTTTCCGGTGGATGAGGAACTGAAAATCCAGATTAAAGAGGAACAGAATTTGAAGTTAACGTCTGATAATAAAGAGGTTCCTGAATCTGGAGTAAACTACGAAACCGTTTACCAGGGTTTCCAGAATATCTCTCCCGATTTGAAGTCGGCAGAATACGAAGTGGAGCGGGCACGTTATGATTATAAGATTGCAAAAGGCAGATTGCTGCCATCACTCTCTCTCGGTGGCGGCATTTCTACCAACTATTATAAGAATCTCTCTCAGAAAGGGCAATACGATGGGTTTGCCTCGCAGTTTCACAACAACCAGGGCGAATACCTCGCATTGACCCTTTCCATACCTATTTATAATAGCGACCGCTGGCACAGCGTGAAGAAGGCACGCAACGACTGGCAACTGGCGCAGGTGAACCTGGAGGAAACCAGGCGCAAGCTTCACGACCTGATAGCCCAGGCGGTAATGGATGCAGAGGGTTACGCCAAGGAGTTGCATCAGATGCAGAAGAAGGTGGCCTCAGATTCGCTCGCCTATCACATGTCGAGCCGGAAGTTTGAGGAAGGAATGCTTTCCACCTTCGATCTTCATACCGCAGCCCAGACGCTTCTGGAAAGCAGAATCAAGGAACTCCAGATGCAGATGCTGCTCATTATCAAACAGAGGCTGGTTGCTTATTATCAGGGAGAAAATTTAATTAAATAAACCAGGAGAATGCAAGTGAATTCTTCACTTTTCGTTCTTCACTCTTCACTTAAATTATGGATATAAAGATAGAAAAGAAAAAATATCTCGTGCCTCGCAAGTACTGGGCATGGATTGGCGGAGGAGCGGTTTTGATCGCAGTCCTCATTTGGTTGGGATTGAGCAATTTCTCTTCCACCCTGAAGGTGGACAGGAAGGGATTGAGCATCGGAACCGTAGAGAAGGCGCAGTTCAACGATTATGTTTCGGTGGATGGACAGGTGGTTCCTATCTCCGTGGTACAGATCAGTTCCGAGGAAGGCGGTATCGTTCTGAAGAAAGTGGTGGATGAAGGTGCCCACGTGAACAAGGGCGATGTGATTGTGAAACTGAGCAATTCGAATCTCGACCTGGAGATTCTGAATGCCGAAAGCGAACTTGCCGAAAAGCAGGACATGCTTCGCAATACCCAGATTTCGATGGAGCAGGATCGCCTGAACAATAGCAACGAGGAACTGTCGCTTTCGCAGGATGTCATTACCAAGCGCCGTTCCTATCAGCATCAGGAGGCATTGCACAAGGAAGAACTCAATTCGCGCGAGGAGTATCTGAAGGCAAAGGAAGATTACGACCTTGCCGTCAAGAAGCATGCGCTCATCAGCAAGCGATTGAAGAAGGATGCCCAGCTCCGCCGTTCACAGATGGAGCAGATGGGCGATAATCTGGAAGCCATGCAGAAGAATGTGCAGCTGGTTCGTCAGCGCAAGGAGAAACTGAATATCCGCAGCACCATTTCGGGCGAAATCGGTTTGCTCGATGTGGAACTGGGACAGAGCATCCAGGCTGGACAGAAGATAGGTGTCATCAACGACCTCAGCGATTTCAAGGTGCAGGCGCAGGTGGATGAGCATTACATCGACCGGGTAAAACCGGGACTTACTGCCACTTTCGACCAGAACGGCAAGCATTATCTCCTGCAGGTTCGCAAGGTTTATCCCGAGGTAAGAGACGGCAGGTTCCGCATCGACTTCATTTTTAAGGGCGTTCGCCCTAGCAACATCCGAACTGGTCAGACTTATTATGTAGATTTGCAGCTCGGTCAGTCGAAGCAGGCAATAATTATCCCTAAAGGCACGTTTTATAGTGTAACGGGCGGTCAATGGATCTTCGTATTAGACAAGAGTGGCAAGAAGGCTTATCGCCGAAAGATCACCATCGGTCGCCAGAATCCTCAGTATTATGAGGTAATTGAGGGCTTGGAGCCGGGCGAACAAGTCATCGTTAGTGGCTATGAAGCCTATAAGGATAATGAAATTCTAATATTAAATTAGAAATGAGAAATTAGAAATGTGAAATTGGGGCATACGCCCTTATATACAATATACGATGAAACATATTATTAACGCATTCAAGAATCTGCCTCGGAGGGGCCAGCATAATTTCGTGAAGATTTTGTGTCTGGCGCTCGGATTGGCAATCAGTTCGGTAATTATTGCCGAGATTTATTTCGAGCAGACTTACGATACGTATTTCCCTGGATGGGAAAGGACGTATCAGATTTCAGAAGTGGGTACTAACCATGGCGAAACCATGGAGTTTACCAATACTTCAGGAGCCACCGCCCAAGGTGTAAAGCAATATGCGCCTATGGTGGAAGCTGCTACCAGTACTCACTATTTTTATGATGATGCCCAATGCAAGATGGAAGACCAGAACATCATTTCTGCCAATATCAGGATGGCAGACAGTTGTTTCTTTGATGTCTTTCCACAGAAGATATTGATAGGCAAGGCTAAACAGATTCTATCCCAACCCTTATCCTGTCTCATCGATTCAGAAACGGCAGCAAAAATTGGCGGTAATGTTGTAGGTAAGCATTTCACGCTTTCTAATTATCCGGGAACCACTTTTACCATCTATGGTGTTTTCGAAGCGTTTCCCTGGGGTTCTTCCTTTCATGGTACGCAGATGATTCTGTCGAGGTGTAGTGTGCCATACGTATATTCCTACGATGGCAGAGGCCAATGGGTGGGAAATGATTCCTATAGGTCCTACATCCGGTTGGCAAAGGGGCATGAGGCAAAAGAACTCAAGCCTTACGTGAATAAGATGCGAGAGGATCATTTCCCTTTGAAGGAGATGAAGAATATGGGAATAGAACTGAACTATGATTTCACGGTATTGAGCGATGTTTACACCCAAAATCCTTATATCAAGAAGATGGGATGGATTATGGGAATTATCGCTTTTGTCCTCCTCTTCACTTCTGTGATGAACTATCTGCTTATCATCGTGGGAAATCTCGTGGGTCGTTCTCGCGAAATGGCTGTCCGTAAGTGCTATGGTGCCGAATCGAAGAACATTCATGCCATCATTTTCTCTGAGGCTTTGGTGCATGTGGGGCTGTCGGTTGTTCTTGCTGCAGGTCTTGTATTCCTTTGCAAGGGAACCATCGAAAACTTCCTCTCTGCTCCGGTAAGCACGTTGGTACTTAATCGTGGCAGTTGGATATTGGTGGCTATCTGTATTCTGGTACTGCTGGTTGGCGGCTTGTTGCCTGGTTGGCTTTACAACAAGATTCCTGTAGCCATCGCTTTCCGTGGCTATAATGAGAATCGCAACCGATGGAAACTTGGTTTGCTGGGCATCCAGTTCGTTATCTCTGGTTTGCTGTTCAGTTTGCTTTACATCGTGAATGGTCAATACCAGCTGATGTTGGGGCTCAATCCTGGGTATGATTACGATCATGTAGCGATTGTTTCGATAGATGCCAGCAATAGAGACCAGCGCAACCAATGTCTGGCAGAAATCAGACGGATGCCGAATGTCAAGGATTGCAGTTCGACTTTTAATGTTCCGCTCGATGGGTATGATCGTAGTGGAAATATGGTTGGAGTACCTGGCGACGAGAAGAATACCTTTAATATCATGGAGATGTCGGGAGTGGACGACAATTTCTTCAAGATGATGAATATTCCTATCGTTCAGGGTTCTTTCTTTACGGAAAGAAATGACAGTTGCCGACAGGTAATTATTGATGAACGAGGTGCTGAGAAACTCATCAAAACGTGGCATTGGAAGGATGGCGTAGTTGGCAAGCAAATTACCTGTACGGGACATGATAATAATATCTTTACCATTTGTGGCGTGTGCAGGAATATTCGCTGGGGTGCTGTGGAAACCGGGGGTGATGGTATGAATGAATTTCCAGATTTGTATTTCTATTCAGCCAAGACGGCTTACTACATGTTGGTTAAGTTTAATGAACTGAAGGATGAATCGTTGTCGGAGTTGCAATCGAAGGTGCAGGCGATGTATCCGAACAATAAGGTCATCGTGAAAAGTTATGTTTCTGAATTGGCTAACCAGTATGCTTCCCAGCTTAATTTCCGCAACGGAATCCTGGTAGCCGGCATCGTAACGATGATTATCGCCCTCTTCGGATTGGTGGGCTATACGAGCGATGAGGTGAACCGCCGCCGCAAGGAGATTGCAATCAGAAAGGTGAACGGAGCGAAGGTGAAGGATATTCTTCGCATCTTCCTAAAGGACATCATAAAGATAGCCTTGCCTTGCATCATCGTGGGCGACTTGGGGGCTTGGCTGATAGCCAGACAATGGCTGATGTCGTTTAGCGAGAAGATTACGATGACGCCTTTGCTGTTTATCGGCGTTACCATCATCTTGCTCGTCATCATCGGGCTTTCCGTCGTCATCAACTGCTACAAGGTGGCGAATAGTAATCCGGTGAAGTATCTCAAGGATGAATAAGTCTCCCACAGATTTTCACAGATGACACAGATTTAAGGGCGTATACCCTAATTTAACACTTAACATTGAACAAAATGATAAAAGTAGAGAATCTTTGCAAGTCATTCCGCACAGAAGATGTGGAGACGATTGCTTTAAATAATGTATCTTTCACAGTAGAAGACGGCGAGTTTGTCGCCATTATGGGACCATCAGGTTGCGGCAAATCCACCTTACTCAACATTCTCGGTTTGCTCGACAACCCAACTTCGGGAAAATATTTCCTGGGTAATCACGAGGTGGCAAACCTGAAGGAAAAGGAGCGTACGGATGTGAGAAAGGGAGAAATCGGTTTTGTGTTCCAGAGCTTCAATCTGATAGATGAATTGAATGTAGAGGAGAACATCGAACTTCCTCTTACCTACCTCAACATTCCGAAGGCGGAGCGCAAGGCAAAGGTGCAGGCGATTATGAAGCGAATGGCCATCAGTCATCGTGCCAAGCATTTCCCTCACCAGCTATCAGGTGGTCAGCAACAGCGAGTAGCCATCGCCCGTGCCGTGGTCTTTGGTCCGAAGCTCATCCTTGCCGATGAGCCTACGGGTAACCTCGATTCCAAGAATGGTGCCGAGGTGATGCATCTGCTTACCGAGCTGAACCACGAGGGCACCACCATCGTCATGGTGACGCATAATGAGCATGATGCCAAGATAGCCCATCGCACCATCCGCCTGTTTGATGGACAGATTGTGGAAACGGAGGGCAATCAGCTTTAGTGCTTCTGTTATGGGATGATGATGCGGAAGGTGGTGATTCCCTGTGCCTTGTCCTGATGGAGCGAGAGGCTGCCGCCGCTTACTCGCATGATCTGGCGGGAAAGGGAGAGCCCGATTCCGCTTCCTTCCGGCTTCGTGGTGAAGAACGGGATGAAGATGTGGGAGGCTACATCTTCGGGGATGAGACCAGCGTTGTTGCTCACGTCGATGATGATGGATTCCTGAGCGTTGGCGTAGGCTTTGAGACGGATAAATGCCTTCTTGCTTGCCACGGATTGCAAATCTGCGGAGCGGCATTCCTGCTTATCTTCTCTTTCCTTTTCCCTGAAAGCTTCTACGGCATTCTTCAGAAGATTCGTTACTACGTGAGAGAGGAGGCTCTCATCGGCGTAGGCCAGCAAATCCTTGGGAGAAACCGAAATCTCTACTTCGTGGTTACAGAGCAGCGCCATTCTTTCCAGGAATGGTTCCACATAGAAGAGAGCAGGCTGAGGCTGAGGAACATGAGTGAAACGGCGATAGTTATTGACGAAAGCCAACAGCTCGGTTCCAGTTTTGTGGATGGTTTCCAAGCCTTGCTTCAGGTCTTTATCCTCTGTAACTCGGGTAAGCAGAGTCTCGCTCAGCGAAGTAACCGGCGTGATGGTATTCATGATTTCATGGGTCAGCACACGAATCAGTTTGATCCAAGAATCCACCTCTTGGTTGCTCAATTCGTGGCTCACGTCGCTCAGGGCGATGATGCGCACGTGCTTGTCTTTCAGCATAGCTTGCGTCTCATGCTTTGCCAGGTGTTCATCCTTCAGTTTTCCTTTTACCTGGTTCATGTGGGTAAGCACATCCGTATCGAGCAATCGGAGGGCAGCCTGGTTGTGCTGCAGGATGTTGTCGTGACTATCCACAACCAGGATGCCCGTATCCACCGCATTTAGAATCTGCTCGTAATATTTCTCCCGATCCATCTGCTCCTCTCTCGTATGTTGCAGGAAGAGCTTGATTCGGTTGAGGGATTGATGCAGAATCTTATCCTCCTTAAACCTCTTCTCCGTAGGAAAATTGAAGGAGAAATCCCCATTATCTATCGCATCAAAAAGGAAGGTTACCTTCTTGATGTTGCGGCGATAGTGGCGGTAGAGGCGAATGTAACCCACTACAGACACGAGCAAAAGCACGATAATTATAATTAGTTTATAATCCATATCGCTTAATCTTATTATAAAGCGTTTGGCGAGAAATACCTAACCTTGCGGCTACCACCGACAGGTTTCCCTCACATTCCCTGATGGTTTTCTCTATCATTCGGCTCTCCATCTCGTCGAGCGTCTGAACCTCTTCCTGAGGCTTCTCTCTTCTCTGCTGGTTTCCGCCGTCAATATCTTCGGCAGAAATCATTCCGCCATCAGATAGAATCACGGCTTTTTCGATGGCGTGCTGAAGTTCACGTATGTTGCCATACCATGGCAAACTGGCAAGTTTTTTCTCTGCTTCTTCCGAAAGACGGAGATTCTCCTTATTATATAAATCGCCATATTGATGGAGGAATCTTTCTGCCAATGGAACGATGTCTGATTTTCTCTGTCTCAGGGCAGGCAATTCCAGATGGATGGTATTGATGCGATAGAGCAGGTCCTCTCTGAATTCGCCGTTGTTCACCATCTGCTGCAGATTGCGGTTGGTGGCGCAAACCAGTCGTACGTTGATAGGAATCTGCGTGCTTCCGCCCACTCTTACGATGCTTCTGCGTTGCAGGGCGGTAAGGAGTTTTGCCTGAAGGCCATAGGATAGGTTTCCTATCTCATCCAAAAAGATGGTACTGCCGTCGGCAAGTTCAAACTTGCCCGGTTTATCCACCTTGGCATCAGTAAAAGCACCCTTCACATGACCGAAGAGTTCGCTCTCGAAAAGGGTTTCCGTGATAGCTCCCATATCCACAGGCAGCATCTTTTTCGCACTTCTTGTGGACATACGATGTATTTCATTAGCCAATACCTCTTTACCCGTTCCGTTTTCGCCCGTAATGAGGATGTTTGCATCAGTTGCGGCAACCTTTTCTACAATGCTTCTCAAATTGTTCATCACTTCGCTATCTCCCCAATACATCATGCCAGTCGAATCATTTCCACCTTTTCTGCTGATAGCTTTATCTGTAGGCTTGTTCTTATCCCTTGCCTCTATCAGCGTACGAACCAATTTCTCATTTTCAAAAGGCTTCACGATGAAGTCGGAGGCACCTTCCTTGATGCCTGTTACGGCAAGTTGGATGTCGGCATAGGCGGTAAAGAGCACCACTTCGGTTTTCGGGTTGAGACTCTTGATTTCCCTGAGCCAGTACAATCCCTCATTTCCCGAATTGATTCCGCTGGAGAAGTTCATGTCGAGGAGCACCACGTCGGGATGCTCCTCTCTCAGTTTGGCTGGGATGGAGTTAGGGTTGGCGATGGTGATGATGCCATCGAATATGGGTTCCAGCAGCATCCTCACCGTAGTAAGAATATTGCGGTTGTCATCAACAATCAATATCGTTCCTTGTTTCTTAATCATGGTGCAAAGTTACGAAATATCATAGAAAGTCGGTCCTGATTGTCTAATAATTAGACGAAAAAATGCCGATAATGGCGCCAAAAGTTGCTTTTCCGGCAGCTTTTGGCATCCTTATCGGCACTTGTTTATTCAAAATTCTGATTCCTGATGAGGAATTGCTTATCCTAAAAGGGGAATTACAACTCTATCGGAACCACTATTTTTATGCTGAAGTTGCGGCCCATATTGTAAACGCCTCTTCTGCCCGTAACCTGGTTTACGTCAAGATACTTCAGACGGCTCAGGTGGTTCTGGTAAGCACGGTTGGTAAGGTTCTCGCCCGAAAGATAGAGCGAGAGAAGGCGCTTGCCATGGAGCTTCACGTCGGTACCGGCATACATATTTAATAAGGTGTACGATGGCGTAGCGGTCTCCGTATCGTTGGCTGCGAAATAATGGTTCTGGCGGAGATTGCAATCCATCTGTAGCTTTACGAAGAGATGGTCGAAAGTCTTGCCGTCGCAGACAAACTCATACCTTACATCCGAAACCCAACGAGGAGCTGGGGTGAATGGCAGATACTTCGATTCGGATGGCTGATGCAACTGTACGGAGTTGACATACGAGAAGGTGTTGCCGATATGCAGATGCTCCACAGGGTGGATGTCGATGCTCGCCTCACCACCTAAGATGCGGGCGTCGCCCGAAGTAAACTGATAGGCTGGCGTGTCGTCGATGAGGACAGGCTGATTGTTCTCATCTGCCAACTTCTCGCTATAGATGTAATGGTTGATGCGATTGACAAACAGCGAGAGCTCTGCCGAAATGATAGGCGAAGAATAATCCAAACCAAGGTCGAATTGCCAGCTGTTTTCCGGCTTCAGACGGGTGTTTCCCAACTCATATCGCTGGGTTCCCTCGTGCACACCATTCGAAGACAATTCGCTGATGTTTGGAGCACGGAATCCTCTTGCTAAGTTCAGCTTCAGATTGAAATCGGGCAGGATTTCATAAGCCAATCCGATGCTTCCGGTTACTCCTTCAAAGCTGCGCTTAAAGGCCTGAAAACGGAATGAATCATTCGATTCAGAACGATGCGATTCTGCATCATCCTCTTCTCTCAAAGCCTCGCTGTGCAGATGGCGATGATCGTATCTGATGCCGCCGCTCAGGTTCAGTTTGCCGATCTCCTTGCTCACCGTGGCAAATACACCATAATCGAAGAGATGATAGGCAGGAATTAGGAACTCAGAACCTTTATTAATCGACTGCTGCCACATGCCGTTGATGCCCGTAGAGAACTTCCAGCCATTCATTTCCGGCGAGAGATAATGCAGGTCGTAATTCATGGTATGGAGCATGAAATCGAGTCCACATTCCTTCGGATTCTCTTCCTCCTCAAACTCCTGACGGCGGTTCTGTTGATAACCCAGGAGGAACTTCAGATTGCCGTCGCCCAGGAACCAGGAATTATCAAGTACAGCCTTGTAATGATGAATCTGCTGATAAGGCATCGGCTTGCCGTAACTCTTGGCATCGTAGCCTTCCGGAATTTCCAGTTCGCCCGTTTTCTCATCTCTTTCTCCCTCTACGATGCCCGGAGTGAGATGATAATAATCGAGTGTGAGATGCGAATGCCCCTGTCGGTAGTTCCAGCCGAGAAGCTGCGAGAATGCCTGCTCTCTGAGTGATGAACCGAATACATAACCATCGTATTTATTCTTGTAGGCATGCGCCATCTTTCCGCTGTAGCGGGTGTTCCATACAAATCCGCCCTGGTTGCCGGCAAAGTTGAGCGAATAATCAAAAAGTCCGTTGTTGGTTTGATAACCGGTAGAGAAATTTGCTCTCATATCGCCTTTGGCAAGCGTTGGAGCAGAATGGAAGATGAGTACGCCAGCCATCGCATCCGAGCCATACATGAGGCTTGCCGGACCTTTCAGAATCTCTACGGAATGCACCGAAGCGGGGTCGATTTCTATTCCGTGTTCATCGCCCCATTGCTGCCCTTCCTGTCTGATTCCATCGTTCACCACGACCACGCGGTTATAGCCCAGGCCACGGATCACGGGCTTTGAAATTCCGCTTCCCGTGGTAATCTGCGAAACGCCTGGCTGGTGGGCGATGGCGTCGATGATGTTGGTAGAAGGTTGCATTTCGAGCTGGCGGGCAGAAACGAAGGAGACTGGTGCGGGCGATTGCTTCAGTTTCTGGCTGCCCGTCAAGCCTGTTACCACCACTTCGTTCAGTTTCACGCTCGATTCCGTCAGCGGCTGGTGTTTGGTAGAATCGTTTGCCTCTTCTTCATGAATGTTTGCGTCCTCCTTACCATGATTTGCTCTGTTTATAGCCATAGCAGGGGCTGTTGCCGATGAGCACAGACTCACCAGCAATATTGCTTTCAATATTGTTCTCATTATTTATTTTTATTACCTTATTTTATTCTTTTTCCTATCGATTAGAGATAAATCATCTGGGATTCATCGCGCAGAGCCTATTCGCCTACAACGAATCATATAGAGACTATTCAACTGGGATAAATCGTATAAAAACAATCCTGCTGAGATTCATCGTTTAGAGATAAATCTTCCGGGATTCATCGTTTAGATACAATCAATCCTTTAGAAGAAAAACAATTAGTGAAAAAGATAATAAGGTGGAGCACGGGTAGATTTTACCCCCTTCGCCCTACACAAGCAAGGAGAGCAGTAGGCACGGCGAGGGGAGAAATGAAGCACGGCGAGGGCAACCCAAACCACGAGGGATGGAGCCAGATAAGGAGTGCTTTGCAATTGGCAGAGCACACAGTCGTGCATGGTATTCTGCAGAGCTATCAGATGCCCGTCGTGATGAATATGATGGACGCAATCTGCACAATAGAAACCAGCCTGACTTCCCTGCGCTTCCCCATGATGGTGAAACGTAACGACCAACAGCATCGGCAGGTAAACCAATAGCAGCAGCCAGGAAATTCTGATTCTCTTATGCGTTATCCTCTGCATTTATCTACAGTATATATATTCTGCAATTATTTTCTACAGTCTTCTGTATTTTCCGTTTGCAAAATTAATCATTTCTGCTGTGATTATTCTTTGAATTTCGATAATTTGCTTGTCCATACAGAAATATTTTAAAGTACACTTTGCAAAAATACAAAAATATTTCTAACTATACTTCGAAATAATTCAGAAAAGCTACATGTTTAAGGATTTTTTATGCTTTCCTTTGGGAATATGGATAAGCGCATCCACTTCCGCTTCTCCCGCAGGGCAAACTTGCAGGAAATCATCACGGCGCAGAACGAGATGCCTATTCCATCAAAGTCGATTCCTACAATCGGCTGCAAACGTAGAAACTTTCCTTCTAAAAAGGAAAGAAATCGGCAATTATTTCCTTTTCAAAAGGAAAGTTGTTCTTTCTTTATCCCAATCTTGTATTTTTAATTCAAGTTTCGCATTTCTGAGGGAACATTTGTAATTTTGCTCATGGCTTTGAGCTTTGAGTAATATAAAAAACTATGGAATATCCGCTGAATTACGTCACTTTATTTGTGCCCTGATCCGGCTCAGACTTGCCTGTGTTATGCCTAAATAGGTAGCAATGTTTCCCAACGGCAACCGTTGCAACAAATCGGGTTCTTTCTCTATCAACTCTTTGTACCGTTCCGAAGCAATGGCGGACAACATGGAAATCAGCCGTTCCTCGGTGGCAAGCAATTCCATCTCCGCATAACGCCGTCCCCAATTGGCAATATGTAAGTCTTCCGTAAACAATTCTTTCAGCTTTTTCTTCTTCAATACGTATAAGACTGAATCTTCCATCAGCTCCATCGTCTCATATCCCGGCTCATCGTTCACGTATCCTTTCATAGAAACAAGGGTCGCTCCTTCCTTGCCAACCCAAAAGGTGATTTCTTTCCCGTCCACCGAAGTGTAAGCGCGGACAATGCCGTTCTTGATAAAAAAGATATCCTTTTCTATCTTGCCGTTTTCCAACACGCGGAATCCTTTGGGGTACGAAACCTCACTCAGGCATTGCCGCAATCTATCCAAAGACGCATCCGGCATGGCATATCTTTGATTGATGATTTCCTTTATATCCATAACTCATTATTGTATTTGGTGTGCAAAATTATAAAATTGCACATAAAAACGGAAATGAACGGCTGTTTTTTTGCCAAATGTAAAATCAGTTTTTACCAAATGATAAAAGCAATTAGAGATTATTTACTTACTTTTGCACCTGAATTTAATAAATCATAGGTATGAATTGGATAATCTTATTATTGGCAGGATTGTTTGAGGTGAGCCTTACATTCTGCTTGGGTAAAGCGAGAGCTGCGTCAGGACTTGCTTTTTATCTGTGGGGTAGCAGTTTCTTGGCTTCCACAGTATTGAGCATGACCCTGCTTGCCAAGGCGGTTCAGACTTTACCTTTGGGAACGGCATACGCCATTTGGACGGGTATCGGGGCGGTCGGCACGGTCTTGATAGGGATATTCGTCTTCAAGGAGCCGGCCTCTCCCATCCGTCTTTTCTTCCTATTCACGCTCATTGCTTCCCTGATAGGATTGAAAATCGTGTCATATTGAAAGGAGGCAGAAGATGAAGTATGAATTAAGGGAGAACCAAGGCATTTCGGCGCCTCTGCTGGCGCTGATGGCAGTCGCTACCGGGCTTTCCGTTGCCAACTGCTATTATAACCAGCCTCTGTTGGGCAGCATGGCTAAGGATTTCGCGGTAAGCGATTTTTCCGCCAGCATGGTGGCGACATTGACCCAGATAGGCTATGTGGCAGGACTTGTATTTGTCATTCCGCTTGGCGACCTGGTTTCGCGAAAGAGACTGATATTGACCAATTACATCGTTTCTTCGTGCGCCTTGCTTGCCATAGCACTCGCCCCGAACATCTACTGGGTGTGGGGCGCATCTTTGCTTGCCGGGGCATCTTCGGTCATGCCGCAGTTCTTCATTCCGTTGGTGTCGTATAATTCAGCTCCGGACCACAAGGTGCGCAACGTGGGGATTATACAGTCCTGTTTGCTCATAGGCATTCTTGGGTCACGGGTATTCAGTGGTTTTCTCGCCGATATATGGGGATGGCGTTCTGTCTATTTTGTGGCTTGCGTGTTTATGCTCGGGTGTTTTCTGATGATTCACAAAATGCTGCCCGTGTTGCCTGCCCGTTCACGAGAAAGTTATGCAGGGCTGTGGAAATCCTTGTTGCGTCTATTTTCCAAATACCCGTATTTGCGTATCGCGTCGTTGAGGGCGGCATTGGCTTATGGCTCGTTCTTTGCCTTGTGGAGTTGCCTTGCTTTCCGAATGAAGCAAGAGCCTTTCTTTGCAAGCGACGATATTATCGGAGCACTCGGTTTGTGCGGATTGGCAGGTGCATCCACGGTGGTTTTCATCAGCGGATATATCCAAAAGTATGGCGCAAGATTCTTCTCCATTGTCGGAGGATGCGTCATCTTGCTTGCATGGTTGTTGGCATTTTGGGGAAATGACAGTTACTTGTGGATGATAATCGCCATCCTCTTGATTGATGCCGGAATGCAAAGCATCCATCTGCCAAATCAGACCAGCGTGGTCGCTCTTGACGCATCCGCCATCAACCGGGTCAATACCGTTTATATGACCATTTACTTCTTAGGAGGTTCTGCCGGTACATTTGTTTCTGGTCTATTCTGGCAACATTATGGATGGACGGGTGTGGTAGGGGTAGGAGTTGCCTTTACCGCAGCTTCCTTGCTTGTTAATTGCTTCAACTCTAAAACGGCATAAGGGTGGATGCCAAATATTCTTTCAGCCTGAATATAGTAATGCAGACCATGGTAAATGGAATGGCTACAGACTCATTGCCTGAAAACAAAGAGAATCTTTGTAGGAATAGGAAACAAACCGATAACAATATGGCGACAAAAGATGGTTTTATCATCCGTCCAATCAAGAAGATGGATAATGCTTAAATGCAAATGCAGAATATTGGGTGATAGATTACGAAGGAGAAATTCAAGGAAGTTGTGGCTTCTATCCCACCAAAGGCTTGCCCGACAAATGTGCCGAAATAGTATAGTATTATATTTATCGCCTGCTGTTCGAGGAAAAGGATTATTTTGTATTTTGCAACATATACTTTAAAATATTTCCTCTAAATACATAAAATAAAGACTTGCTGTCCCACGAATTGGCACAAGTGCAAGCTAACTTTGCACACAGAAATCAAAATAGTAAAGTTATGAAGAGAAAAAAGATATTTTTCAAGGAATGTCATCTCGCAGGTCGCCAATATCATGATGCCAATGAAGTTTGGGAAGAGTTGAAGGTCGGCACTCTACTTGAATTACAAAGAGACCAAGAGAACCCATACGACAAGAATGCTGTCGCTGTGGTTTACTCAAAGGTGGCAGATAACAACGAGAAAGAGGAATATCTGCTGGGCTATCTTCCTCGCACTTCCAATACAGAGATTGCCCAATTATTGGAAATGGGGTGGGCATCTATCTTTGAATGCCGCATCAGCAAAATCAACGAAGATGCTCATTACGAGAACCAAATTCGCTTGACCATTCGCATCAAGCAAAACCAACAAGCACAGAATTGTGTCTAAAGTTGACCCTAATATCGGGCCAGGCCGTAGGGACCTGTATGGTGCGACGTGGCCTTGACCTTTCTGTGCTTACCTACAAAGGGACAGGATACGCCTCTCACACGTCGGTCTTCGGATGCAGGCTTCGGGAGGATTTCCTGTCCCTTTTCTTATTTACGAAATAATCAGCAGCTTATTTTAGCTTTTCATGACGATTTTAAGCATTCTTTCTTGATGCTCATTCATATCATCCACATTCCATTCCAATCCAAAAGGACGTTTAGCCGTTTCATTCTTAATCCCATCATCATAATTGTCTTGACATATTTGCAACATGATTCTGAACTTTAGAGATGCTGTACTTACTTGATTTGACTTTGAATCCAAATAACGGTTTTTCTTATCAATTGGATTCCAGTCTGAACCGGAGCTATTAGCATCGGAACCAATCATGGCAAAGTTTCCAAAACAATTGATGTCTTCTGAGCTGATAGGTTTATCACTACCAGCCTTAGCCTGAGGATAATAATGTTCAAGGCTCTTACGAGTTCGAGAGAAATAGAAGTTATTAAATACCTCTAATTCAAAATCACTACATCCCAAATCCTGAAAGAATCCGATACGTTTTGCATCTCCTTTCTTAGCTTTTTCTCCACGTAGCTCCTCCGCATACTTTCTCCATATTTTATAGTCAGTATAATCAAACACATAGAGAGGTATATTGGGCGCTCCCTTAGGATAGATGCGATTAAAGTCTCGTTCTACATTTTCCAGTTCTACATTCAGATGTCCATTTCGTATCATCGTGTCATCAAAGCTATTCGGCTTTGGCTGGTTTCTTTCATTGAGTTTTTCCGCATTCAGATACACATCAAAGAAATACTTATCAGCCAAATCTCTCATAAAGACGAGATAATCACTCATATTATCGCTCTCAAACAAATGGTACAGACAATAGAACAGGTAGTTCTTGCGTTGCTTCGCCGTAAAAGTTACCTCGAACATAGATAGCAACTGTACCAGCTCTGCCTGCACGGGTTTGTCTTCCGACAAATCCTTCAGATAGACAGCATTTCCATTTTTATAGTAACGCTGCAACTTCCACGGATTTTCAGAAATACGGTCCTCACCAAGCGTATGATGAACCACATAATTATCCAAGAAATACTTAGCCTTCAACAGATTATAAGCAAACCGTTTTACGAAATCAGCCGTGATGGTAATCTTCTCAAACTCATTAAGCAGTTCCTTGTCATCAAGAGATAATTTCAAAGGATCAAATCCTTGTTCCTTCATCCTCGTAATCTTCAACACAATCAAGAGGAAATTAGGAAAGTCTATGATTGGTTGAAATCTATCATTTTCATCAAACGTCGTACTCTGGGGCACAGGCTTAACAGGAGTATTCAACAACTCTGCAATCGTTTTTCTACCCAAAGAATTACCTGCATTAGCTGGCATGTCGGCAAATGCATCAAACGACTCTAAGACGAAACTATCCATGTTCTCACCAAAAACAGTTTTCATATCAGACATTTTTTGCTGAACGTAGAAGCACATATCACTACATGCTTCCCAGATACGGCTGAACTTCTCCATTGAGGTATTATCCCCGATAAATTGCTCACTCAATTTTGCCTTAACAATCTCATGCTTCTCCAACTGTTCGCCACGAGAGTTCATCACCTCAAAATAATGGTTCAAATCCACATCCTTCGGCACTCGATAATGTATGATATGGACATGATTCAAGAAATACTCTTTGAATTTATCCACATCAGTTTGAGCCAAACCAACAATCTCATTCACTCCTGCTTTTGCGAAATCGAAGCCATTCTTGATACCAAGGTCAGGCATCTCGCCAAGATCCTTTTTCTCTCCACGCCCTGATAATGCCTCTATCGTCGAAACAGAAGCTTTTCGTGCCGAATAAGTCAAACTATTATAAATGTTCTGCACTCCCAAAGCTCTAAGTATGAGGTAAATCGTAGTCAAACGTTGTTGCCCATCTATCACCTCATATTTGTTCTCATCACGCTTATAAGTGACAAGAGTACCTATGTAATAAACCGTTTTGCCCATATCCATAGAATCATGGACATCTTTGATCAAAGCACAGATTTCATCTCGTTCCCACGCATAGTTACGTTGGTAGATAGGAATTACGTATGTAATAGGTGCTCCGTGATTATCACAATAGATTTCCTTGATAGAACACTCTTTCAAAATACTTTTCAAATCTTTCATTGTCTTCTACTATTTATAAAAACGATTTACTTTAAAGAAATAGAGATAATTCAGATAGACTTCATCGCCATCATGCCCATCCAAATTCTCGGCATTTATTCTGCCATTCTTTTTCCCATCCTTTATGTCGCTATAAGACAAAGGAGTTAGCTTGTCTGCCAACACGCTGAGTAATGTAGTGGGGGTATCCTGTCTGGCTATCAACTTGTACATATTAAATGAATTCTTCAAATTCTCATTAGTTCCCATAATGAAATTCTGAGCAGAAAGCCATCCCAGATTTGTATATTGCGCTCTAAGCGAATAAGCCCAAACAAAGGCATAAACGACAAATTGCTCAAACAGCTCCATATCTTCTTTGGTTGGATATGACTCCGGACAAAACCTATCTACATACAGGAGAACAGAAGTATCAAACAGCAACCGGGCAATACCATTGCCTTTTCCATTCTTGAAATAGCGATCCAATGTCTTCACTATAATATTGTCGTTGATATAGAACCCCTCGTACTTGCTATTATCTCGAATGTCCTTTAGTATGGCATAATAATGCTTCGTATATTCAAAGAAAGGTTTGCCTGCTATAATTGGAGCGTCCAATTGAAATGCATTGATATTGCGAGTTCCAGAAACGAATGGCATCGCAGAAGAATTTACCATATCTGCATAACAATAAGCACTCTTATAGAATTGAGCATAAGGAGTCCGTGCAGAACGAGTAATCCCCTTGAACATGTGGATATTACGTTCATCCAACACTTCTGCCCTATTGCCATTTACCCATTCTTTGATACGATACAGATAGTTTCCGAAAAAATCTGCCAAACCACTTTGAGATATTTGTTCCCATCCCTTGACGATTCTTTCAACTTCATTCTCTTCTATATCAATCATCTCACGCAAATGATAAGCTTTCAGCAAATCATGTGGATATAAGGCTTTGCCACGAGCATTCTGAGAGTCAAAGAACTGAAAGGCTTCAGAAACGTCAGATGTGACAACAACAATAAGTTCACATCTGTCCTCAACAAATTCTATCAGTCTTCTACACTTCTGTTCCTTTACATAATACTCTTCTTTCTGTTGTTGGCTTTCTTCCAAATCAGGTTTGCTGACGCGTCGTTCCAATGCTCGATAATTATTGGAAATATTACGGGCATTATACTCATTATCATATAATTCTTGTTGGAGAAAAGCTATATCGTTCTTCCCCAAAGCCCTTAGCAACAAAGAAAACGTAATGATTCTCTGCAAGCCATCAACTATATCATACGAGTCTTGGCTTGATGCTCGATGAAGAATCAGAGTACCTACCCTGTAACTTTCTTTATTTTCATTCATCGCTTCGATAATATCATCAAGCAACTGTATTGCATTACGAGCAGTCCACTTATATGGACGCTGATAGATTGGAATCGACAGATTCACACCATTAATGTGTTCCCCACCATTTGAAATCGTTTGACGAAGAAGCAAATCACCAATAGTAGTTATAGACAACGTAAGTTTATCCTTTTGGGATTGTTGTTCAACTGATTGTTGTTCAACTATATGTATTTGCGAATTATCGTCTTTCGCCCTATTGATAATGGTAGTATTCTCTATGGTATCTCCCATCGTCCAATACTTATACCCATCAATATGCAGATAAGGGAAATTATATTTCCACCATTGTTGTGGAACACCAAATTCTCTTTGTGACTGGACAAAAAAGACAAATTCCTCATCAGACAAGGCACATTTATTCCTCACAATGTACTCATGAGGACACGTAGGCATTGTCTTGGCAAAAGTCCATTGACATTTGCCTATTAAACGGCGTAATTTTACTTCATCATAGTTCATATTTTATGAAATTATTTGTTATGTCGGCACAAAGATAAGAAAAACTTGTATCAAATCATAGGACAAGTTCTTTTTTAAAAGAAAAAAAGTATCATAAATCAATAAAATCACAAAAAACTCGTTATTTCATGTAGATAAAATCGTATATAACATGAGAACTCAAGCGAAATTCAAAGAATACATTTGGTTGGTAAACACCATCAACAAAGCCCAATCTATTTCTTTTGCAGATATTCAAAAGAAATGGCTTGAAACGGACATGAGCGAAGGAATAGAATTGGCTCGTTCAACCTTCAATCGACACAAAGATGCCATAGAAGACATTTTTGGCATATATATCGAGTGCAACAGAAAAAACGGATATAAATATTCTATTGGAAATCCTGAAGCATTAGAGTCTGACTCCATACAAAACTGGATGTTAGCCACACTTGCATCCAATAATATTATTAGCGAATGTGTATCGCTTCAAGATAGGATCGTGCTTGAAGCTGTACCATATGAAGGCGAAAACCTCAAACTAATCCTTGATGCCATGAAACGAAACATCAAGATAACCATTCTTTACAAGAGGTATGGCAATACAGATGCCAAAAGCTATACTATCGAGCCATATTGCATAAAATTGCATAAGCAACGTTGGTATGTATTGGGGCACTTCCATTATACAGAAGCAGAAACCCAAGAAGTAAAGGATTACTATGCTCTATTCTCACTTGACAGAATCAAAAGCATAGAATCCACAGATACCAAATTTGAGATAACTCAAGACTTCAACGCTCAAGATTACTTCAAGGAATATTACGGAGTGCTGATTGGCGACGGAACTGCTGTTGAACGAATTAGATTTAGAGCTTACGATTTCGAACAGTATCGAGTAAAAGACTTACCTCTCCATTCAACTCAAAAAACTATCGCAAAAGGCGACAACTATATGGATTTCGAAATTACCATGCGCCCTACCGTAGATTTCTTTGGATATTTAATGAGCCGGGGAAGCCAATTGAGAATCCTCTCACCAGAATGGTTGGCTGAACAGATACACGACTTGCATCGAGATGCAATGAGAATGTATGAAAAAACAGAATAACAACAATCCAAGTTTCATACATATTTCTCGGATTTGAGCATTTTAACGCAAATTATTTATCGGATTTGGTTAGATAGTACAAAGGTAGTACAATATATTAAAGTAGAAAAGAGATTTTAGATAAAAAACAGATAAGGTTCCTTTTCAAAAGGAAAACTTATTCTTTCTTTATCCCAATCTTGTATTTTTAACTCCGATTTGCTTGTTGTTCTCAGAATTTTTGCTAAACTTTGTGCAAAAATCAAAACGGTGCAGATTATGGCAGCAAAATTCTATCCTGTAGGCATTCAGACATTCTCGGAGATTATCACCAAGAATTATCTCTATGTTGACAAGACCGGTTACATCCATCAGATGACCCATTCTGGCAAGAAATATCTTTTTCTAAGTCGCCCTCGTCGATTCGGAAAGTCGCTTCTTGTCTCTACCTTGCAAAGCTACTTCGAAGGAAAGAAGGAACTTTTCAAGGGATTGGAGATGGAAAGGCTGGAACAGGATTGGGTGGAATACCCTGTCTTGCATTTTGATCTGTCGGGTGGCAAGCACATGCAGGAGGATACGCTGGTACGCTATCTTCTCTTTATTCTGAAACAGCATGAAGAGAAATGGGGAATCATGACGGATGCGCCCGACCCAAATGTAAGATTGCTCAATCTCATCAGCCAAGTTTATAAGCAAACCGGCAAGCAGGTGGTCATTCTCATCGACGAATACGATGCGCCCCTCCTGGATGTGGTGCACGAGGAAAACCAGCTGGTGGCTCTCCGTCAGATTCTTCGCAATTTTTTCAGTCCCTTGAAGGATTCTGACTCCATGCTGCATTTTGTATTCCTCACGGGCATTACCAAGTTTTCGCAGCTCAGCATCTTCAGCGAGTTGAACAACATCACCAATATCAGCATGCTCCCCGATTATGCGGGCATTTGTGGTATTACCAAGGAGGAGATGCTTACCCAGTTAAAAGAGGGAATACAGGAACTGGCAGAGGCAAAGAACTGGACGATAGATGAGACGCTGAGCCGACTCAAAGATTATTATGACGGCTATCATTTTGCATCAGAATCGCCTGATATCTTCAATCCGTTCAGTTTGCTCAGCAGTCTTTCGCTAAAGCGGGTAGAACCATTCTGGTTTTCTACGGGAACTCCTACCTATCTCATCAATATGATGAAGAAGTTTGGTGTCAACTTCAGCGATTTCGCCGAATCCATGGAAGCGGGCGTTTCAGACTTTGATGCGTCTACAGAAACAATGACAACTCTTACGCCTCTGCTCTATCAGAGTGGCTATATTACAATCAAGGATTATGAAGAGGCTTACGATTCCTATACTTTGGGTATTCCGAACAGAGAAGTGCGGCTGGGACTGACCAAGGCGCTGATTCCTTACTATGTAACGCCTAACACGCAGAATGCCAATAATACGACACGCAATATGGCTCGTGCCTTCGATAAGGAAGACCTGGGACTGGCCTTGCAGTATTTGCAGACTTTCCTGGGCACGGTTCCATATTGTGCCCATACGGACTATGAGGGGCATTATCAGCAGATGTTTTATGTCATCTTCTCGCTTCTTACGGCTTGGATGGTAGATGTAGAAGTACATACTCCGAATGGCAGGGTTGATATCGTGGTTATGACGAAATCTCGTCTTTACCTGATAGAGTTGAAACTTAATCAGAATGCCCAGGTGGCGATGCAGCAGATCAATCTCAAGAACTATCGCCAGCGTTTTGCCTTGTCGGGTCTTCCTATAACCAAGGTCGGGGTGAATTTTGATAGTGCTACGCATAACATCACGGATTGGGTCGTGGAGTGAGAAATGCCTTTTAGAGAAAAGGGGATTTTCAAGGGGTGGCGTTCCAGTTACCCTGCTAAATCTTCCAGATTCCAGTTCTTCCAATTAATTTTAAGAGGGTATGCATCTTTAGTTTGTCCTTCTTCTTTACTTCTTTGTGTTATATAACTTATTGATTATTAGTTAATTATATATATAATATATATATAAAAATAGAGGTAGGAGGGATATGCAGAAAAAATAATTGGAAGATTTGGAATCTGGAAGATTTTCTAATTTGCTTTCTTCTAAAAGGCTTATTATCAGATAGTTAATGAAATCATAGCGTTCCAATTAATTGCCAATCATTCCAAAGACTTTATAAAAATACTCTTTTCTGGTCTCCCGAAAACCACAAAATAGCTTAGTTTTTGGCTTTAAAGTAGATAGAAAGCTTGCTGAAATACATCAAAATAAAAAAATATCTTCTCCTAAGAAATGCAAGCAAAAGCGAGATAACTGAGATTGTTTGCCGATTTAGAGCTGGGAAAAGCAGAAAATGAGTCTCAGCTGCCTGTTTTGAGCCATTTTCATCCCGATTATTTTCCCAATTAGAGATTTTTATTTTCCTAACTGGATTTTTTATTTTCCCAGTTAGAAATATTATTTTTTGCAAGTAGTTCTATAACGGCAGAACCAATCGTCATCGGTCAAAACGGAAAGCCCAAAACAACTTTTTCACGTATAAGACACGTAGATTGCGTTGAAAAAATGATGCTTGTCGTCTATAAACGATAGAATTGATGCATTTTTGTCGTCTATAAACGATAAAAAGTTGTTGTTTTTGTCGTCTATAAACGATAAAATGCGTATTTGGATTACTGATGACATGCAAAAAGGCTGAACTTCGGGTTAGGAAGTTCAGCCTTTTGCTTATTTGTGATTTCAGGAAAATATAAAACTATTCTATCTGATACCATTATCTCTATCGCTATTGTTCAGCTTACGGCTGCCTGTATGGTATCTGCGGCCATGGCTGAAGTTGAAGCTGGCAGTAAAGACAAGCATGTTGCCCTGGTCAGCAAGGCGTACCTTGTTCTTCTGCTGCACATACTTGTTGAAAAGTTCATCCTTATACACGCAGCCATGAGGATAGAATACGAATAATCCGAGAACGCCAAACTGCCAGTTCTTATAACTGTAGGTTACGGCAAGATTGGAGGTTGGCTCTCCGCCGTTTGTCTTTTCTCCCCAAAAACTCTTTTCCACCTTATAGGCACCATAGCCAATGTTCCAATTGCCCGTCATGTACCGAATTTCTGCTCCATAACTGAAGTAATTGAACTCGTGGGAATAATCCAAACCCTTTGTCTTGACATTCTGATACTCGCACATAAGGTTCAAATCCAGATGATCCTTGATGAGGTGAACTTCAGGAGTCAACAGCAGGTGCTTGTAATCATGACTCCTCTGATTCTCCGGTTTGCTCACAAAGAGATAAGAGCCATCCTCCCGCTTTTCGGGCAAGATAGAAGTGGCTATTGGCTTGTCGTAATACGTCCAGTTTCCCTCCAGGTACACAGACATCAGCGGAATGTTCCAGGAAGCCGACAAGGTATTGTTGTAGCCGGTAAATGGCTTCAGACCACTATTGCCGTCACGCGCCTCAAAGCTGTTGGAATATTGGCGCAACTCGCTCAAGTCGGAAAGGCTTGGGATGTCTGACGTGATTTTGCTGCTCCATTTAAAACTCAGACGGTCGCTAACCTTTGCCTGTAAAGTTACCTGTGGTCGAAACAGCCATTTGCTGTATCCGTTCTCCCCCTGATGGATGGAAGACCTGGTTGCACCAACTCCCACCTGATAACTGAACCACTTCTGCTGTCCCTGTAGCTGGGTGAAAAGATAGAGATTGCTGTACTTCAATTCCGTATCAGCATTACTGCTTCCCACATAGATGTTATCTGTATGGCTGATATTATATTGTCCACCTACCGATAAAGCCATCTGTTTCCAGTTCTTGCTGTATGTTCCTTCACCAATAAGAGAGCGCTTTCTACCAGTTGCATCATAACTGTAATCGGTCAGCGGAGCGTTCTTTACAGATTCATCCGGCGATTTGTTAAACGTATATTCCCTCATACGATACTGGTAATCTGTGCCGATGTAAGTACCCACCAGGTTCAGAGCCAGGTTCTGGTCATGGGGCATGTTGAGCGAATAATAAATATCCAGGGATGGAATCTGCTCCAGCATTTTTCTGTTGTTCAGCAGATACTGATCCGCCTTGCCGCTTTCCTGATAAAGCTGGTTCATGCCTCTCACAGGACTGTTATGATTGTAGAAATTCAACCGTACATTCAATGTATATTTGTCTGGCTCACTAAGATTATAACCCAACTGTACATTATTGGTGGTGTATAGGAACGGAGAATCATAACCTAAATAATTGCGATGTAGAGTTTCTCCTGTGGGCAGATGATAAGTACCGAGACTTTCATAGCTTCGTTCCTCTACCGAGCGATAGGAGAAACTGTAGTTGATGCTGAATTCCGATTTCTTCACATTGTATTTGAAATAACCGTCGCTATTATTGAAACCCGCCTTGGTTCCTTGCATCGTAGAAACTCCACCCACATAACCGGCATAGCGTCGGCGGACCTGGTAGTTGATGACTGCATCCAGATTGCTGTCTCCATATTTGAGTCCTGGAACATTGATGAATTCCACCTTTGTAACTTCATCCGGCTGCAAAGCCAATACATCTTGCATGCTCGCCTTGACATCGTTGATGCGCATTTGCACCTCTCCGCCCTTTAATGACAGAACTTTGCGTTCTGCTCGATTTACGATAATGGTAGGCAAAGACAAGTTGTCCAACAGATCATAACCATTGGAAGCCGTTTTCACCTGCTCTTTTGTAGGGAAAATGATTTGTCTATCTACTTTTTCCACAACCCTTGCGACTTCTACGGTCACACCTTTCAACAGGAATGATTTCGCCTGCATCTTCACATTTCCGATACGGACAATAGGTACCAGCTTGCAAATGGTCTTATAGCCTACAAAAGAAACCTTCATGAGGGCCTGTTTCTGCTGGCAGGGGATGACGAAATCGCCATTGGCGTTGCTCACGCCTCCACAGAGGAAGGAGGAATCCTTCGGGTTGAGCAGTTGGATATTGGCGAATTCTACAGGAAGATTGTGATTGTCTATCAATCGACCTATCAGCTTGCGCTCGCTCTTGCGTATGCATTCTACCGTGATGAGGCTGTCACCTACGGTCATCTGCATCGGATAGAAGCCGATTACCTTGCGGATGGCATCGGGAATATTGGCTGTCTTCACGTTCTGGGTAACTGTGAAGTCTTCCAGTTCGTTGTAGATGAAGCTGATTTTATAGCGCTTGGAAGCCTTGTCGAGGTCGATGAGGACGTCCGACATGCTGCGGTTGTGATAGTTGCGCTGGATGTGCTGTGCACTCATCGCCAGGACGAACGTACACAGCAGGAATATGATGGCTGAAAATCTTCTCATAATGATGTTGCTTTTTATTTGTTATTTTACAATCAGCTCATTTTGTTGCAATTCGATGTTTACATTCTCGAATTGGTTCAGTTCTTTTACGATGTTCTCGATGCTCGAATGACTGTTCCATTCGTAATAGAGGCGGAGGGTCTTGTCTTCGTTATTCTCAAACTTCACTTGTAAATCATAATAAGAAGCAATCTCTGAAATCATCTGCTCGAAAGCCACATTCTCGAAAGTCTTGTGAATGGCTGGCTTTTCTGGTTTCGGATGAGTCAGGGAATCCTTTGCTGCTACCTGCTTTGCGGAATCTGATTTTATGACTTCCGGATGAGTATCTGCGGTTACCTGGGTTGGTTCCTGGCTGCGCTTGATGTAAGTATGGATTGCGGCAAAGGCAATACCCGAAATTAAGACAAAGCCGGCGATGGATGCTGCCAGTTTACGCCAGGAAGTTATAGGATGGGATGCGCCTGCTTCCTGAGCAATAGGATGGGATTCTTCTTGAACAATAGGATGAGTTGCTTCTTCCTGAAGTTGATGCTCCTGGCTGAATTTCTCCCATTCCTCATCAATATTAGGAGAAGAGTTACCCAGAGAAGAGTTAGGAGAAAGAGCATCATCAGGCGAATGAGAAATAGAAGCTTGAGTGTTTAAATTCTGCTGAAGGAGTGCAGAATCCACTTCCACCATCGTCTGATAGAGTTTTCGGCATTCCTCATCCTGCAATATTTCACGAATCTCTTCATCAGAATACTTCTCCTGATGGTCGATGATATCCAGTATTTTTTCAAACTTGTCCATAATAAATCTGCTAAGGGTTAAACTTTTGCTTTAATTTTCTGATGCCTTGCGCCAGATGCTTATAAACTGCCACTTCGCTGATGCCCAATTCCGTAGCAATCTCCCGATATTTCAGTTTCTGCCGAAAACGGAGATCGAGTACCTTGCGGGTTTGTGGCGTGAACTCAGCATTCATATAAGCCAGAATTGCCTCGTACTTTTCGGTCTCCCTGTCTATTTCGACAATCATCGCTTCCTGGGGAACTATCGAAGGCGAAGTATCGGCTTTCAGGAGATGATGAACCCGGTCTTTCATCTTCTGTCGGCTCAACAGGTTGAGGCATTTATGGCGCACACACACCAGAAGGTAGCTCCCGGCGTTGGCGGAAGGCAGGGGCGAATCGCTGGTTATAGTCTCGTTATCAAGACCCAGTTGAGTCTTTCCGTCGAGCACATCGGCAAAGACTTCGCTCACCACATCCTTGCTGGCTGCATCATCCTTCAGAAGTACCCTGGCCAATTGGTACATCCTCAGATAATGCTGCCGGAAGAGCTGTTCTATCGTTTCTTTGTTTATTTGCATTACTTTATTTCTTTTCTTTTGCCTATATTACAATCGAATTTTCATTTTCCTAACCCTTAGCAGAATATTTTTTAATGCAAATTTTTAAAACGTCAAAATTACCCTATCGGACTTGCTCCTTCTTCAGATGCTTGTAAAGCCACAGGAAGGCGGGAATGAGGAAGAGATCTGCCATAACCCACGCCACAGGATCGCCGAAGCAGACACCCGTCCATGCCAGGGCAGGCACCAGCCAGAGACTCACGCCACATCTCGCTATCATTTCCATTACGCCACTCAGCATCGAGAGATTGCTGTAACCCAGGCCCTGGATGCTGTATCTCAGGATGGTGAGCAAACCTAAGCAAGGATAGAAATAGTTGGCTATGCGCATAAACTGGGCAGCATAAGTCACCACTTCTGCCTCGCCCTTATCCACGAAGAGCATCATCATTTCATCGGCAAAAGGATAGATGAGCAGGAAGGTGAAGACGAAATAAACCAGCATCATCCTGATGGCAGCCCTTACGCCCTGACCAATTCTATCCAACTTCCGGGCTCCCAGGTTCTGACCGCAATAGGTAGCCATCGCCACTCCGATATTCTCGAATACGCAGGTAAAGAGGTATTTGATGCGCATAGAGGCAGTAAATGCAGCCACATAAACCGTTCCAAGAGCGTTGTTGGCACTCTGGAGCATAATAAGACCAATGGCGGTAATCGAGAACTGCAGACCCATCGGAACACCATTGTTCAGCAGAATGCTTATCTTCTTATTATCGAATTTTCTTTCTTCTCCCTTCGGAATCAGAATCTGCATTTTCTTCTTGATAAACCAGATACAGAGCAGCACGGAGATTCCCTGTGAAAGCCAAGTGGCAATGCCTGCACCCTCTACGCCTAACCCCATGCCGAGAATGAGAATGGCATCAAGAATAATGTTGATAACCGAGGCTGTGATGAGGAAATAGAAAGGCTGCTTCGAGTTGCCTAAGGCACGGATTTGACCGGAGAGCAGATTGTAGGCGATGGTAAAAGGAATCGCCGCAAACTGTAGCATCAGGAAGATGTAGGCATCATCAAACACCTCCTTCGGCGTATTCACCAGATGCAGAATCTTTCCGCAGAAGATGCAGGAAAGAAAGGTGATGACCACGGCAAACACCACGGCGATGCGGATGCTGTTGCTCACGTAAGCCCGCATCTTGGCATAATCCCTGGCGCCGAAAGCCTGGGCGATAGGGATGGCAAAACCGGCACAGGAGCCGTTGCAGAAGCCCATGATGAGGAACATAATGGAGCTGGATGCGCCTACTGCCGCAAGTGCTCCCACGCCAATCCATCTTCCCACGATGGCGGCATCGATGATGAGGTACATCTGCTGGAGGATGTAGCCCAAGATAAGTGGAATTGCAAATTTGATGATGGCTCGTAAAGGCGAACCCACAGTCATGTCATTAGTTGAGTGCATCTCCTATTTTCTGTTTGATTTCTGCCATTTTGTTGCGGCGCTCGATGGAGAAAGTATCCCCGTGGGCTTCCACATAATCGAAGAGCATGAAAGCCTTGTTCAGGAGTTCATCTCTTGCGGGCTGCCCCACGGTATCAGCCTCGTGATAATAGAGTTCGGCAAGCATGTCCATCTTGGAGAGTCGCTTCTCCTCGTCGGCAATACCTGCCATCGCCTTCATCACATCCTCGATGGTAGCGATGCTGTAGAAGGCGTAGGGACCTACGTATTGGTCGTAGAGTTCCCTGATCTTCTCACGTCTCACCTCCACCTCTTTCTTTTCGAGCATTCTTTCGAGTGCCGCCATAAACTCGCGGATCAACCGCTGGATATAATCTCGTTGTAACATAATCTTATCTTTTTTCTTTTTTACCTTAATTAAAAACGGATGCAAAATTACGGAAAAGTTGCGAAATATATGTCCTACAGTCATGTTGGACGATAATCATTTACGTATGAAAATTCTCCTCTACCCCGTACAATGGAACATTCTTCATCCACTCTTGCTCCTTGTATCGCGACATGGAGAAGCGGATGGCTCGCAAGTCGGGATGGGCGTCAAAGAAGGCGCGCAGTGACTTGGAACGCAGGTTCTCTTCATCCTTACATACATTTTGAAGTTGTTAATGACTTGCTGTTATGATGTTTAAACAGCTCTGTCGGTTGCAAAGATACACTTTTTTACACGAACTTCAAAGGGTTCCCTACACTTTTTTACACGAACTTTCCGCACAAACATACACTTTTTTACACGAACTTTCCTCGTATTACGTTCATGACAACCGCTTTCCCATCTTATTCATAATGATTGATTGCCTCCACATATTCCCACAGTTTCTTATAGAAAGGATGCTTCGTCATCGTGTCCTTGTTAATCAGTCGCTGCGTATAAGCATATAGTACCTGTATTTCGTTTCTTACCTTATTTATCTTTTAAAATAGGTGCAAAAATATGGAAAAGTTGTGGAATAACGCAAAATATTCTCCAAAAAAGAGATTTTTTCATATATTATTAGTATTTTTGCCTTGCCTTTCAGAAATTAAAATATTAAATCACAATAGTGATAGATAATTCCTAAAGTGGTAAGGCATAATTCTGTTTTTTACTGTTTTAAAATATAGTTAATTTAGAATAAATATATAGCTGATGTATAAAAATGAAATAAATAAGATTTGCTCAAGCATTCATACGGGGTTAGTTGATTTTTCTCAGCCTCGTAGTGAGGCATCTATGCCAACTCAGGCATCTTCTGAATTTATCACAAATAAACAGCAAGGTGATTGGGCGGAAAATGTAATCTTTAGAGCGGTTAATGACAATTCACAAAAAATAGTGGCTGTAAAATATGGAAAATCTGACGATCTTGTAGCTGGAGATGTTGGGTTTGAAAGTTTTTATAACTCTTATCAGACAGAATTGGATTTGATAGGTAAACGCCCAGATTTGTTGCTTTTTAAGAGAGAAGATTTTAATGCGGAGTTGGGGTATGACATAAGTTCCTTAACTCATGTAGAAATTGCAGATTATGTGTCTAAAGCTATTGCTGGAATAGAGGTTCGTTCTAGTGCGTTTTTAGTAGATAGATATACGGCTGAGTCTAACCGATTTGTTCAAGAAAATATTGTCTCTATATTAAATAACAGAGATGTTATATTGGAGCAGTATAAAGATTTGCTTGAACAAAAAAGGCCAGAGTTTATCCCTCTGCTACAACAATTGAATGAAGTTTCTGTTAGAACATTGAAATTCAGAACTCCTTCTTGGCGTTCATCTCCAAGACTTCAAGAATTGTCTTCTTTACTTTCGGCTATAAATAAGTGCTTAAAAGCAATCCAGAAGAGGAATACATTGTCAATAACTCCTAAGGTAGAGGATTTGAAAGTCGTTCATAAATGGGTAATGACCTATAACGTTCCGCATTACTATGTACAGGTGTTTTTTGATAAAGTATATGGAATATCTTTTCAAGAAATTCTGCAGTTAATTTCTACTCCAGAATTAGAAGATGAAAAGTATTTTGTAGAGCATGATAATAAAAATCAGAATAAAACAACGATTAAAATTCCAATTCAAGAGGGTATATGTTTAGCACAAAAAGTATTGGAACCGAACCATCATAGTGTAAGAAAAGAGTTAAACAAGGGTCGATTGTTGTTTTATGTGAAATTTGAAGGAGGAGAAGCTTGCATAGATAAAAATGAGTTTGAAAAATTATTTAGTTGTAACTTATGATAACGGAAAGTGAATATTCTAAAATTGTCGATTTAGCGCATAGAAGAAAGTTTGCTCAATTTTTCACTCCTGAGCAAATAGCATTGTTTATGTCAAATTGGGTTTTGGAAGGTTTGAGTAGTGATGCTGATGTGTTAGAACCAGCAATTGGTCTAGGGGTGTTTAGCAGAACAATGTGTAGAATGAAGCCAAACCTTAATATTGTAGGTTATGATATTGATAAAACGATATTTAGCTATGCATTATCAAATTTTGGAGCCGCACATTATAAGATAAGCCTTAGTAATGAGGATTATCTAATGGCATCATGGACTCAAAAATATGATGCCATAATTTGTAATCCTCCTTATCTAAAGTTTCATGATTATGATAATGCGACTCTAATTCCTTTGGTTAACAAAAAATTACAGACCCATTTGAATGGTTTTACTAATATTTATACATTATTTTTATTGAAATCTGTGTCTCAGTTAAAAGAATATGGCAAATTGGCATATATAATACCCTCGGAATTTTTAAATTCTGATTATGGTGTAGAAGTAAAACGAGAATTATTGAAGAGTGGTACACTTCGACATGTAATTATTGTAGATTTTAATCAGTGTGTGTTTGATGATGCGCTAACTACTGCATGTGTATTATTGTGTCAAAATACAAAAACGTCAAATGAGGTGACTTTTTCAACTGTTAAAAATATGGAAGATTTATCATCCTTTATGCGAAATAGTGTGTCTTATAATTTAAAAGAATTAGATCCTACTGTTAAATGGAAGCTGTATTATGAGCAAACTCAAGCTGGTAACTATTCGCATTTGGTTCCTTTTTCTACATTTGCTAAGGTTTCCCGTGGAATTGCAACTGGTGCTAATGAATATTTTACTTTTTCAGAGTCCAAGAAAGAACTGTATAATATACCAGATAGTTCTTTCCTTCGTTGTATTTGCCATGCTGTAGATGTTAAAAATTTGATTTTTACAGATGAAGATTTTTCAGTTTTGTCTAATGCGGATAAAGTTGTATATTTATTTAACGGATGTGCTGATTGTGTAAATTCTCAAGTGAGAACGTATATACAGTTGGGGGAAGAAAATAATATTCATAAGAGGCATTTAACATCAAAGCGTTCCCCATGGTATGCTTTGGAGAATAGGAAGCCTGCGCCTATTTGGGTCTCTGTTTTTAATAGAAAGGGATTACGTTTTGTTAGAAACATAACGCAAGCTTATAATTTGACAACCTTTCATTGTGTGTATAATATAAGTGAATTTAATACGGATATTTTATTTGCCTATCTTGTTACGGATATGGCAAAAGAAATTTTTTTAGATAATTCTCGGCAGTATGGTAATGGATTGATTAAGTTTGAACCTAATGATTTAAATAAAGGAAAAATAGCAGATCTCCGTTGTCTATCAGAGTTAGAAAGACATTTTGTGTTAGCAGTTTATGAAAAACTGCAATATTATGGAGGTGTTTGTTGTAATTATATTTCTTTGCTCGATAAATTTTTTAGAGAAAAATATTCTAGTAAAAAAATAGATTTAAATATGTTTTGGGATGATTTTTCTAAAATTAACCAGAAAGAGAATAATGTAAAGATGAAAAATAAAAATGTACGGGTAAAACAACTTAGTTTTATGAGTCTGTTTGAACAATATGGTGATTCGCCTATTGTAAATAATGGTATGGTGCATGAAGATATAAAAGATAGTAGAACTAAAATTTTATTGGATAAAGGTGAAATTAGTCTTTCGAAAAAGTGCTTGGTGAGTCTTGTTAAGACTGATAATTTTAAGTTGTTTCAAGAAAAATCAGCTAAAATATATTATACAGGAAGGAAATTCCCTGCTACTGTGGCATTAGATGAACTATATTACTTTGTTCCTTACTTAAAAGGGAAGGGCATTAGAGATTTGTACTTTATAAAAATAGTGCGTATTGGTACTCGTAAAGAAGGGCAATTTGATAATGATTCTAAAGATTTTCGGTTAGTATTTGAAATAGAATATATTGGTCAGTTGTTTGAAGAATATAAACTTGTTGAATTGAAAATTTGGCGCACTTTTACCAATCAAACGATTGGTGATTTATTGGTTCGGAAATAGGATGATATAAAGCTTTTGATGGCAATCAATCACAGTGATTTCTATTCACTGTGATTGATTGCCTCCACATACTCCCACAGTTTCTTGTAGAAAGGATGCTGGGTCATCGTATCTTTATTGCCGAGGATGATGAGCTTCATGCGGGCTCTCGTCATCGCCACGTTCATGCGGCGGAGGTCTTTCAGGAATCCTATCTGTCCTTCATCGTTGGAACGCACCAGGGAGATGAGAATCACATCGCGCTCCTGTCCCTGGAAACCATCTACCGTGTTGACGCTGATGAGGCGGCGGTAAGGCTTGAAGAACTCATACTTCTTGATGAGTTTCTTCAGATACTGCACCTGGGCACGATAAGGCGAAATGATGCCAACGTCGATACTATCGCCCAACACACGTTGCTTGCCTATCTTCGTAAAGTATTCAGCTAAGGTCAGGAGGGTAAGTTCAGCCTCCGCCTTGTTGATGCGGCCGAAACTCTCGCCCACAAACTGTTCCTTGAAGTTCAAATCAGAATTTTGATTGGCTGCAGATGAAGAAGATGATGTGGAAGCAGAATCCTCAGGAGCATCTTCTCCTTCTATCGTTATCTGATTCTCCTCGTTTGAAGTATCAATCCAGGATATCGGATGGTCGAAATCGAGAATGCTGCGATATTTGATTTGCGGCGCACTCTCCACCTGACCTCCATAAAACCAGTCGCTGGAGAATCGCATGATATCCTCGTTCATGCGGTACTGTATCTTCAAGAGGGTCACTACCTCTGGCTTGTTTTCTGCAATACGCTCCATCAGGGTTTTGCCCAGTCCAGCTCTCAACGCAGCGATGCTCTTCACCGTAGGCGGCAACTGACAATGGTCGCCCGCCAGAATCACCCTGCTGGCTCTTCTCATCGGAATCCAACAGGCTGCCTCAAGCGCCTGTGCAGCCTCGTCGATAAAGAGGGTGCCGAACTTCATACCTTCCAGCAGACGATGAGCGGAACCCACAAGCGTACAGGCGATGACACGTGCCTCGCCAAAGAGTTCTGCATTAATACGGATTTCTATCTCGGCAGCACGGCTTCTCAGTCTGTCCATCTTCTGATGAAAGCTCTCGCTTCCTTTCTTGCGGTTGGAGCGCAATTCGCGGATAGCCTTGCGTATCGCCCAGAGTTGCGGATAGTCGGGATGGCTTTCAAAACGACGCTCATAGGTAAAACCGAGCATCTTGTCGTTGACCCTTGTCGGATTGCCGATACGAAGCACGTTGATGCCTCTATCCACGAGTTTCTCTGAAATCCAATCCACCGCCATATTGCTCTGTGCACACACTAATACCTGGCTCTCCCTCATCAGGGTTTCATTAATGGCTTCTACCAAAGTCGTCGTCTTTCCCGTTCCCGGAGGTCCATGCACGATGGCCACATCCTTTGCCCAGAGCACCTCGTTCACAGCTCTTTCCTGGGTAGGATTAAGCCAAGGGAACTTCATGGGTTCAAAGGAAAACCTGCCTGCTTTCTGATGAGAATAGAAAAGATCTCGCAGATAAGCCAGACGGTTATTCTTTGCCTTCATCGTACGGTCGAGCGCTTCAAACATCAGTTTATAACTCGTTTCATCAAAGGATAACTGCACGCCGATGGGCTCTTCTGTCTGCAAGTCAAGCAAGGAAACAGAATCAGGCACATTAATCACCATTCTGTCACCATCCACATAGCTGACCGTACCGGTAAAGGAGAAATATTTAATGCTCTTGGGATTGGAAGCAGAAGAGGAAGACGCTGCACCTTGAGACAAAGATATTGTGTTTTGAGATGAGGACATTGCACCCTGAGACGAAGAAGCTGCACTTTTGAATGAAGCATGGGAAGAATTTTCCCCTGGATGATTCTTGACCTGAAAGAACATGACAGGTCGTCCGAACTCAAAATTGTGGTCAATCTCCTCGTCGGAGGTACGGAACACCTCTATGGATTTTTGATTGAGCGAATTATAGAAGTTTTTGCCTATACGTAGTGGAAACCAAGCGTCACCACGTTTCACCTTGCGTCGCATGCCGATTTGTTCCGTCAGTTTGCGAAAAGCCTCCTTTTCAGTATAATACTCCAACTGAAGAAGAGTGCGTTGCTGCAATAAAGCCTGTATAGGAGAAGTTTGTTCCATTTTTGATTCTTTACTTTTCAAATAAGTTATATATAGAGATAAAACGCATTTTTGGGGGAATTATTATTTGAAAGATTCGGATTTTTATGAAATAAACTTTTAAACTTTATAAAATAAGCAATGGATGTCCTTGAGATAAATTGAAATAAGCAATGGATGTCCATGAGATAAAATGGCTTAGCATCAATCGAAACGAATGCGTTAAAGTTGGTTATTTTTATCACGAGTGTGGCTATTATCAAATCAAAAGTCGTAATTTTGCACTTGAGAGCACAAAAAACGAGAAGGTTATTTCATAAAGTCAAAGAAGCGAGATGAAGAAAACTATCATTCTAAAAAATACAACTATCGGCTATCATTCGAGCGGTCAGAATCGAATAGTAGCCCAAAATATCAACGCCTCTCTGCAAAGTGGCGAACTCACCTGTCTGATAGGTGCGAATGGTACCGGTAAATCAACCTTGCTACGTACACTCTCAGCCTTCCAACCGCCTTTGGAAGGAGACATTCTCTTATCGAAAACTTCAGAATCAGACCATCTCCTATCCGTCAGCATGTTTTCCCGAAAGCAACTGGCAAAATCCATCAGCGTAGTTCTAACCGCTCAAATGGACGACATCCATCTGAAGGTAGAAGAAATCATCGGCTTGGGGCGCTCTCCTTATTCTAATTTCTGGGGGTCACTCTCTCAGGAAGACCAGAAGATAGTGAACGAAGCCATTCATGAAGTAGGAATCCAACACCTCAGAGGTCGCATATTCAATACTTTAAGCGATGGAGAACGCCAGAAAGTAATGATAGCCAAAGCCTTATCCCAGCAGACCCCCATTATCCTGCTGGACGAACCAACCGCCTTTCTTGACTTTCCAAGCAAGGTGGAAACCCTCCTCATGCTCAAGCGACTGGCCCATCAACTCCAGAAGTCTATCCTCATTTCTACTCATGATGTAGAAATCGCCCTGCAACTGGCAGACAAGATTTGGCTCATGGAGAAACTTTCAGCCAATCAGGAGAAAACAGAAAATCACAACGAAGAAGATTATCTTGACAAGAAAAGAGAAGGCAATTCCGTATTATCCGTAGGAACTCCCCAGGAATTGGCAGACAAGGGTGCACTCTCCCACTTCTTAGACACCCCGGAAATCACTTTCGACAAGAGAACCATGAGAATTCATTTTTCATGTAAATAATCGTATCCCATAACAATCACTTTATTCCATTTCTATCATCATATTTAAAGCTCTCATATCACACTTTTAGGCGAAAATAGTGCAAAAACTGACAAACAAGTGTATTTTTAACGATTAATGAACCTTTTTTAATGATTTCTATACCTAATTTATATAGGATTTTTTATATCTTTGCAACCAGATATTAACAATCAGACGAAACACTAACTTAATAAAACACAACTGATGAATAAATTATTGACATTACTGTTGATGATGAATCTTTCCTGTCTATTATCAACAAGAGCTCAGGCTCCGATGGACGGAGGTGTATGGAAAGACAATACCGGCAAGCATATCAATGCGCATGGCGGAAACATCTTCAACTACAAAGGAACCTATTACTGGTATGGAGAAAGCCGTTCTGAAGACGGAAAACCTTACAGTTCGTTAGGCGTAAGCTGTTTTACCTCCAAAGACCTCAAAAACTGGACCAATCACGGACTCGTACTTCCTGTTTCCGAAGAACCGGGCAGCGACATCGAGGGCGGTTGCATCATCGAGCGCCCGAAGGTTCTCTACAATCAGAAAACCAAGAAATTCGTGATGTGGATGCATCTGGAACTGAAAGGCAGAGGCTATGGAGCCGCACGCTATGCGATTGCAGTTAGCGACACTCCCTTCGGTCCATTCAAGTTTGTACGCTCTGGCAGAGTGAACCCAGGCATCTATCCTGTAGGCTTCGCAAAACCAGACACCACAGACCTCAAGCACCAGCTCCTCTACCCAGAACTGAAAGAATGGTGGACACCAGAATGGCGCAAGCAGATAGAGCGCGGAATGTTCTGGATGCGCGACTTCAATGGAGGACAGATGGCACGAGACATGACCATCTACGTAGATGATGACGGAAAAGCTTACCACATCTATTCCTCAGAGGACAACCTGACTTTACAGATTGCACAATTGACAGATGACTATATGGCTCACAACGGAAGCTACGTAAGAGTTGCAGCAGGTGGGCAAAACGAAGCTCCAACTATCTTCAAGAAGAATAACACATATTGGATGATTACGAGCGGATGTACGGGATGGGATCCGAACGCAGCCCGCATGTTTAAGGCAAAAAACATCTATGGTCCTTGGGAACAGCTCCCTAACCCTTGCCGTGGCGAGGGAGCCAACAAGACCTTCGGCGGACAGGGCACCTATATATATAAGGTGGAAACTGCTGCCCAGAAAAAGATGTTTCATGGCGCCGAGTATGTTTTCATGGCAGATATATGGAATCCGAAGCACCTGAGCGACAGCCGCCATCTCTGGATTCCGATCTCATGGGAAAACGATATGCCTGTTTTAAAGAAATAACAAAGAACTAACAAACACAACTATCTATGAATTATATATTTAAGACGATTACAATGACTATGCTTCTTGCACTTATCCCATTCATGGGGATAAGTGCCAAGAAGAAAGTGCAAAAGCAGAGCGACCGTGAATATTGGTGCGCTTTGGCTTACCAAATGGCACAACCAGTATTGGAAAACATGGCTAAAGGCGAGTTGCAGAAAAACATGCTGACTGAATTCAGCCCAAGTTTCGACAATCGCAACAAGAATGTGGTCTATATGGAATGCTTCGGCAGACTGATGGCCGGTATCGCTCCATGGTTGACTTTGCCTGATGATGCTACCGCAGAAGGCAAGCAGCGCAAACAACTCAGAGAGTGGGCGTTGGCTTCTTACAAGAATGCCGTAGATCCTAATAACCCAGACTACCTCTGCTGGGGTTCAGCAGGACAAAACCTGGTAGATGCAGCCTATATCGCAGAAAGTTTCCTCCGTGCTTACGATACGCTCTGGAAGCCTTTGGATGATGTGACCAAGAAGCGCTATCTGACGGAATTTGCCAAGCTTCGCCACATCGACCCTCCTTACACCAACTGGTTGCTCTTCTCTTCAACCATCGAGAGTTTCATGGCAAAGGCTGGTGGCGATTTCGATGAATATCGCGTCAATTCTGCCTGCCGCAAGGTAGAGGAATGGTATGTAGGTGATGGCTGGTATGCCGATGGTCCAGTATTCGCCTTCGATTACTACAGCAGCTATGTGTTCCATCCTATGTATCTGGAAACACTTCAGGCGATGGTGGATGCCAAGGTGAATTCCCGTCTCGACTATCAGAAGTACTATGACAGAGAGTTGAAGCGCTGTCAGAAGTACAGCATCATTCTCGAAAGATTCATCTCTCCTGAAGGCACATTCCCTGTTTTCGGAAGAAGTATCCCTTACCGTATGGCTACCATGCAGCCTTTGGCTTTGATGGCATGGTATCAGAAACTGCCTAAGGACTTGAGCAACGGACAGGTACGTGCTGCCCTCACCAAGGTGCTCCATCGTATGTTCGACCAGCAGAACAACTTCAATGAGAAGGGTTTCCTCTCTATCGGATTCTGTGGAACTAACCAGAAGAATGTAGCCGACTGGTACACCAATAATGGTTCTCTCTACATGACAACTCTCGCCTTCATGCCTCTCGGCTTGCCTGCCGATCACCCATTCTGGACTGATGCAGCACAACCTTGGACACAGATCAAGGCTTGGAGCAACCAGCCTTTCCCTAAAGATCACCAATGGAAGGACGAGATTCTCACCAAGGACAAGTGGTAATTTTATAATTAGAAATTACAAATGACAAATTAGAAATGTTCAAATGCAGTATAGCTGCCGATCATTTCTCATTTGTAATTTCTCATTTCTCATTAAAAAAAATGAACAAGATAATAATGATGATGGCTGCTGCAGCCTTGGCTTTGCCTCTGAGCGCAGCACAGCCTGCCAAGAAGACCGCAAAGGTCAAGAAACAGAATAAGAAAGAAGTGAAGGCTTCCAAGAAATGGGACCACGAACAAGTAGTGGAACTCATCAAGAAGGTGAACACCTACTGGCAGACCAATAATAAGGCAGAGGTTCGCGCTTTCTGGGATAATGCTGCTTATCATACAGGCAATATGGAGGTTTACAAGATGCTCAAAGACCAGAAGATGCTCGACTACTCTATCCGCTGGGCTGAACACAACGACTGGACAGGCGCAAGAGAGGCTAATCCTGCCAAATGGAAATACAAACCATACGGCGAGGGTAAAGAGCACGTGCTCTTCGGAGACTGGCAGATCTGCTTCCAGACTTACATCGACCTCTATAATATCGAGGCCGCCAAGGGGAATGCAGAAGCTTCTGAATTTATGGTAAAACGCGCCAAAGAGGTAATGCACTACGAGGCTTACTCTGAACCTACAGATTACTGGTGGTGGAGCGATGCCCTCTATATGGTAATGCCGGTAATGACCAAGATGTACAAGTTGACTGGCGATACCAAATATCTCGACAAACTCTACGACAATCTCCTCACTACCGACGAGATCATGCTTGACAAGGAGACAAACCTCTACTTCCGTGACGGCAAGTATGTCTATCCTAAGCACAAGAGTGCCAACGGAAAGAAAGACTTCTGGGCTCGTGGCGACGGATGGGTTCTTGCAGGTCTGGCTAAGGTGCTCCAGGATATGCCTAAGGACTACAAGCACTACCAGTTCTTCGTAGATAAATTCCAGAAATTAGCTAAGGCTGTGGCAGAAATCCAGCAGCCAGATGGTTACTGGACCCGTTCTATGATGGACCCAGAACATGCTCCAGGTCCTGAGACCAGCGGTACTGCCTTCTTTACCTATGGTATGCTTTGGGGTGTAAACAACGGATTCTTAGTCAAGAAAGAATACAAGAAGACCATCGAACGCGCCTGGACCTATCTCACAGAGACCGCCGTTCAGGAAGATGGCAAGGTGGGCTACGTACAACCTATCGGCGAGCGTGCCATCCCAGGACAAACCGTTGATGCCAATTCTCAGGCTAACTTCGGAGTGGGCGCTATGCTCCTCGTAGCTTGCGAATACGACAAGTATCTGGCTACGAAATAAACAACATTTCTAATAATATAACCAACCTATAATTATGAGACAAAGACTTTTCATTACATTAGGTATGGCAAGTTTGGCAATGGCGACCTTTGGTATAAAGAAACCGAAGGCTGCTATTAAGCCGTTGAATGCGGCGACAGTCCAACAACCAAGCTATACCGAATGGCACGACCTGCAGGTGAATGCCATCAATCGCTTTCCATTACACACCAACTTCTTCACCTATTCCCCAGAGGATATGGTCTATGAAGAGGGTGGCAAACTGGTGAGCAGAGATTTGGCTCAAGTCAACAAGACCATGAGCAAGAATTATCTGTCATTGGAAGGAACATGGAAATTCAACTGGGTAGAGAATGCCGACCAGCGCCCTACCGATTTCTACAAGGTTGACCTTGACGACTCCAACTGGAAGCCTATCATCGTACCTGGCAACTGGGAAATGTATGGCTACGGAGTTCCTGAATACGTAAATGTGGGCTTCGGATGGCGCGGACATTTCGATGAGCAACCTCCTGCAGTTCCTACCAAGGACAACCACGTAGGTTCTTACCGCCGCATCATCAATATTCCAGAAAACTGGGATGGCAAGCAGGTAGTAGCCCACTTCGGTAGCGTAACTTCCAACATCTATCTCTACGTAAACGGCAAATTTGTCGGTTATGCAGAAGACAGTAAGGTAGCTGCCGAATTCGACATCACTCCATACTTGAAGAAGGGCAAGAACCTCATCGCTTTCCAGACATTCCGCTGGTGTGACGGTTCATGGGATGAAGACCAGGACTTCTGGCGCCTGAGTGGTGTGGCTCGTGAATGCTATCTCTTCGCTCGTGATGCAAAATTGCAACTGGAAGATGTGCGCGTGATACCAGACCTCGTCAACAACTACAAGGATGGCGTACTCCATATCTCTACCAAGGTTAAGGGAATAGGCAAGCTGAACTTCATCCTCTTCGACAAAGAGGGCAAGCAGGTGGCTACAGCTACAGGCTTGGCAAAGAACGGAACAGCCAACTTCACGATGAACGTAGAGAATCCACACAAGTGGAATGCAGAGACACCTTATTTATATACCCTTCAGGTTTCCCTCTCAAGTGCGCTGAAGAATGGCAACGAGAAATCAGCAAGCATCACTCCTGTAAAGGTAGGTTTCCGCAAGGTGGAAATCAAGAACAAGCAATTCCTCGTGAATGGTCAGCCTGTGCTCATCAAGGGTGCCGACCGTCATGAAATCGACCCAGACGGAGGATATGTAGTAAGCTTGGAACGCATGATTCAGGACATCAAGATCATGAAGCGCCTGAACATCAACGCCGTTCGTACCTGCCACTATCCTGATGACCCACGCTGGTATGATCTCTGCGACGAATACGGAATCTACCTCGTAGCAGAAGCCAACCAGGAGAGCCACGGTTTCGGTTATGAAGCAGATGCAGCTGCCAAGAAGCCGATGTTTGCCAAGCAGATTATGGAGCGCAACCAGCATAATGTCTCTATCTACTTCAATCATCCTTCTGTTGTGACATGGAGTTTGGGTAATGAGACCGTGATGGGCGACAATTTCCTCCAGGCTTACAAGTGGGTAAAATCACAGGACCAGAGCCGCCCAGTACAGTATGAGCAGGCTCGCCAGGGAGAAGGCACAGACATCTTCTGCCCAATGTATTATCCTGTAAAGAACTGCGAGGATTACTGCAAGAACCCAAATAGCAAGATGCCGCTCATACAATGCGAGTACAACCATACGATGGGTAACTCTGGCGGTAATCTGAAAGAATACTGGGATCTGGTACGCAAATATCCTATCTTCCAAGGTGGTTTCGACTGGGATTTCGTGGATCAGGGCTTGCATCGCAGCATCATGATTCCGATGAAGGTAAAACCAGAATTGCTGACCAATGAGCAGCTCCGACAGATAGAATATACTTATGGTGGCGACTACAACAGTTACGACCCAAGCGACAACAACTTCAACTGCAACGGAATTGTTGGTCCAGACCGCCAGCTCAATCCTCATGCCTACGAGGTGGCTTACCAGTACCAGAACATCTGGGCTACCCTGAAGGATGCGGCTAAGGGCGAAGTAAACGTGTATAACGAAAACTTCTTCCGCGATCTGAGCAACTATGCTTTGGCATGGAGCCTCATCGAAGATGGTGTGGAGACACAGAACGGCACCATCGCTGACATCGACGTAGCCCCTCATCAGACCAAGACCTTCACCCTCCCTTACGACCTCACCAAGGCAAAGGGCAAGGAGATTTTCCTCAACATCGACTTCCGCCTGAAGAAGGCAGAACCGCTGATGGAAGCAGGACAAATTGTTGCCTACAACCAGTTGGTAGTAAAGGAGAAAAAGTGCTGCGGTCATTGTTCAGACAAATTGGCTAAGGCTCAGGACGGCAAGAAGGTAAAGACCAAGTTCACAGACAAGAAGGGCGAACAGGATATTACCGTTTCAACAGCCGACCTGACAGTAAAGGTAAACCGCACAACCGGTCTTATCTCTGAATACACCTATCAGGGCAAGTCATTCCTCGGCGAAGGCGGTACCTTGAAGCCAAACTTCTGGCGTGCTCCAACAGATAATGACATGGGTGCAGGATTCCAGAAGAAATTCAAGGCATGGAAGAACCCTAAGTTGGAATTGAGCGGAATTACCGTAGAGAAGAACAAGAAGGCCAATACCTATACCATCTGCGCCAACTACAATATGCCAGAGGTAAAGGGCAAGCTGGAACTGATCTATCAGATTATGGCAAACACAGGTGCCGTAAAGGTGACCGAGAACTTCATCGCTACAGAAGGCGAGAAAGTAAGCGATCTCTTCCGCTTCGGTATGCTGATGCAGTTGCCATACGAAATGGACAAGAGCCAGTACTACGGCCGTGGCCCTATCGAAAACTACTCCGACCGTGAGGACTGCATGAAGATAGGCATCTACAGCAACGATGCAGACAACCAGTATTTCCCATACATCCGCCCACAGGAAAGTGGAACCAAGGGCGATATCCGTTGGTGGAAACAGACTGATGCTGCAGGCTTCGGATTCATGGTCAAGAACTGCAAGCCATTCTATGCAAGCGCCCTCCACTTCGATACAGACGAGTTGGATGATGGCGATGAGAAAGATCAGCGCCACAGTTTCAACCTGAAGAAGTCAAAATACACCAACCTCTTCCTCGATGGCGAGCACATGGGTGTAGGCGGCGAGAACTCTTGGGGCGCATGGCCTTTGGAGAAATACCGCATTCATTATGGCGACAAGACTTTCAGTTTTGCCATTATCCCATTGAACAAATAGGAAAGAACCCGTTAGATTGAGGCTCATCAGACAAAAAAATAGAGTTTATGAGCAATAATCCAACATATTTAATCAGAAAGTCCACCCCATTTGGAGTGGATTTTCTGTATCTTTGCAAACGCATTAAGCAATACAACTTAATTATTCAATAAGAATATCACAAAATAAGAATAAACCTAAAAATAAACAACGTAAACATGAGAAAAACGAATATCTTCGCTGCCCTTATGATGGCAGCCATGACTTCGCTCGGTGCTTCAGCACAGCATCAGTTTGCAGTTCAGGCAAACAAGCCTGGAGTAGAAATCCAACCTACCATGTATGGTATCTTCTTCGAGGACATCAACTTTGGTGCAGATGGCGGTCTCTATGCAGAGATGGTAGAAAACCGTTCTTTCGAATTTCCACAAAGACTGATGGGATGGAACACCTTCGGAAATGTGACTGTAAGTGATGTAAAACCAGCCTTCGACCGCAACCCTCACTATGTTACGCTCGAGGCTTCTGGTGCACGCGAAAAACAGACCGGTCTTGAGAACCGCGGTTTCTTCGGCATGGGCTTGAAGAAGGACATGAAATACGACTTCACAGTCTATGCACGCCTTCATCTTCTGGACGGCAAGCAGACCAAGATTCGTGTAGAACTGGTCAACTCAAACAATAACGTAATTGCCAAACAGAGCATTACCATCACCAACAACAAGTGGCAGAAATATACCACCACACTTACCTCTCCACAGACAGACGCCAAGGGTCTGATGCGCGTATATCTGGAGAGCGGAGAGAGCGTAGATCTCGATCATATTTCTCTCTTCCCACAGGACAACTGGAATGGACTCCGTGCCGACCTGGTACAAGACCTCTCAGATTTGCATCCAGGCGTATTCCGCTTCCCTGGCGGTTGTATTGTAGAAGGAACAGACCTCGAAACCCGTTACAACTGGAAGAACTCAGTAGGTGCTCCAGAGAACCGTCCGCTCAACGAGAACCGCTGGAACTACACCTTCCCTCATCGTCTCTATCCTAACTATTATCAGACATACGGATTGGGATTCTATGAGTACTTCCTCCTTTCAGAGAAAATCGGAGCCGATCCGCTACCAATCCTTTCAGTAGGTCTGTCTTGCCAGTATCAGAATAGCGATAACGACAAGAATGCCCATGTAGCCGTAGATCAGCTTCAGAGCTACATCGACGATGCCCTCGACCTGATAGAGTTTGCCAATGGTCCTGTAACCTCCAAGTGGGGTAAGCTCCGTGCAGACATGGGACATCCAGCACCATTCAACCTCAAGCAGATAGGTATCGGAAACGAGCAATGGGGACCACTCTACCCAGAGCGTCTTCAGAAGTTCATCGAGCAGATACGTGCCAAATATCCAAAGATCAAGATCTGTGGATCATCAGGTCCATCAGCCGACGGCAAGGATTTCGACTACGGTTGGGAGCAGATGCGCAAGTTGGGCGTTGACATGGTAGATGAGCACTATTACAAGAGTCCAGACTGGTTCCGCAGTAATGCAGGCCGTTATGACAATTACGACCGCAAGGGTCCTAAGGTATTTGCCGGCGAGTATGCAGCCCATGCCAAGCATGATCCAAACTCATGGGAGGCAGCCCTCTCAGAGGCAGCCTTCATGACAGGTTTGGAGCGTAATGCAGACGTGGTTTACCAGGCAACCTATGCCCCACTCTTCGCTCATGTAGAAGGCTGGCAATGGCGTCCGGACCTCATCTGGTTTGACAATCTGACTTCCGTACGTTCAGCCAACTATTATGTTCAGCAGCTCTATGGTCTCAACAAGGGAACCCATGTATTGTCACTCACAGAGAATGGCAAGACCGTGAAGGGCGAAAACGGCCTTTATGCAACCGCTTGTTTCGACAAGCATACTAAGAGTTACATCGTCAAGATTGCCAATACCTCAAATGAGGAGAAGGAAATCACAGTCACCTTCAACGGCTTGAAGAAACTTAACGCTGGCAAGGTAACCGTTCTCCATGCTGATGACATTCAGGCAGAGAACAAGATTGACAACAAGAACGTGGTTGTTCCTGTTGTATCAGATGCTCAGGCAAACGGCAACGTCTTGAATGTGAAGATGAAGGCAAACAGCTTTGTGGTATATAGATTCTAAGACAGTCTATTGTATATGGATTTAAAGTTTTAGTTTTTAAGTTTATATAGTATATTACCATATAAGGTAGAAAGATGACGAATCCCTTGCAGCAGAAATGTTGCAAGGGATTTTTCTTCACTAAAACGATGACTTGTTTTTATTAACGGCTTCTCAATAGGGATAATGCATAGAGAGGTAGTATGGTGACATGCCTTATGGCGTCATCGTCCTGCTTGTCAATGTAATCGAATGCTCCAAAATTCTCTAAGGAACAACGGAAGGCTTCGGTGAGCTTTTTCTCTCTCATGAATAGCCAGAGACTCTTCATGCCGCCTTGGGTGCCCGATTTGATTTCGATAGGGGTAATCTTCATGTTGTGGATTTCCAGATAGTCTATCTCGGCAACACTCTTCCCCTTCTGCTCCCAATAAAACATCTTCTGGCGCTGGATGCATGGTTTGTAACGCATCATCTCGAGTCCAGCAACCATCTCTGTAACACCTCCCTTATTGACAAGTTCCTGAGGTGTGCCGGCTAAAATAAGTTCTATGAGCTGCTGAGACAGGTCGCCTTCCAGTTGAAGCACAGCTAACAGTAATCCTGGGTCCAGAAAGAGAACCTTCATGCTTTTCTCGTCAGCTTCCGCATCCAGCGGAATACCATTGCCCGAGGTAGCAACCACAGGAGTAACGATTCCTGCAAGTGTCAACAGGCGGAGGGCTTCTCTGATTTGTGAACTCTGATAATCTGCTGATATTTGCTTGTATGTCAACTTCTCTCCTGCCTGATGACAGATGCCACGCATCGTTGTACGCAGTAAATCTGGGTTGACTCTCTTTTTATACTTGCTGAAATCATCTTCGTATGTCAGTATGATGTCTTCCTGGATGTTTCTGCATCGGTTGAAATCGTGTGTCTTGGTCCATGCCAGAACAGATTCCGGCATGCCTCCTACAAGCAGGTAGGTGCGGAAGTATTCCACGAGTTTATCATGGAAGGCTTGATCTAAAGACTGGTTTCCGTATGCTTCATTTCGGAGAAGGATGAGTCCTTCTTCGTGATTGGCATACAGGAATTCATCGAAAGTCATCGGATACATGAAGAGCGAGTGAATCCTTCCTACTCCAAAAGTAGGGAGTTCCTGAAGCGTAAATTCCAGAAGTGATCCTGCGGCTATGACATGCAGCTCAGGATAATCTTCCTTGAAGAAGCGTAGTGCCATGATGGCTTCAGGGCATTCCTGGATTTCGTCGAGAAAGAGAAGCGTCTTACCTGCTTCTATAGGGACATTGATATAGCTACTGATTTTTTTAGCAATCAATCGTACGTCAATATCCCCCTGGAAGAAGGTTTTGATTGCCTTGTTACGTTCGAAGTTTACCTCGGCGAAATATTCGAATTGCTTTCCAAAGTTTTTAACTGCTGATGACTTTCCAACCTGTCGGGCACCACGAAGCAGCAAGGGCTTCCGCATGGAATCTTCCTTCCAGGCGATGAGTTCTGAATCTATGTTTCTATGTATATATTCTGTCATAATCGTAACTGTTTGAATAACAGGCGCAAATATAGTGAAAATACTCAAATCTGAGAAATAAATCGCGTTAAAATACTCAAATCCGAGAAATAATATGCGTGAATCAATCTTTGTCCCAAAGTTTTTTTGCAAGGTTTGAATGTTCGAAATGCGTGTGTGATGATAGTAACATCACGATTTCGCTCCTGAAAACCTATATATTTGAGCTTAAAAATAAGGGGTTTTAGTGAAAAAATCCGCAGTTTTGAGCTCTTAAGTGAAAGAATAAGCCGAAAAACGCTCCATAAATAGGGATTTCTTATCATAGTATAAATACACAATAATAGGTCCCTCTCTAATTTACGTATTACTGCCTATGGTTGATTCAACTCCCATGAGTTAGGATTTATAAGTCACTCATAATAAAGTACTTAACTCTGCCACTTGGGGGTAATTCTAATTCGCTCTATATGTTTATCAGCATCTAAAATGTTCCGTATTTCATATCTTTTGGCAAAGAGAATAAATCTTTTATATAATATCGAATTTTATTATTTTTTTTAACGTAAAAGTTATTTTTGAGGCTATTTTTGCGATTTAAGGCCCTCGAAAATGGCGAAAAAATGAAGCAGAAATGCAAAAACAAGTACCCCAAAATGCAGTTTTAGTAAAGAAACACAACAAAATGATAGGCAAGAAATGGATATTGAACATGGATTTTCTTAGAATTTGAGAGACAGGAGCATATAAGAATAAGATTTTTCTGGAGAGAAAAGAGGGTTTCAACAATCATATAACACACTGATAGTCAAGTACTTCTAATTACATCTTATACACTAAGACACTTGCTATGAAGAAAACAAAATCCGGTCATTTGGTCAAAGTCATTTTCGGTCAAAATGAAATTTGAATCGGTCAAAATGGTCTATAATATAATATAAATATTATTTATATTATATTATAGGATGA
>OMAO01000091.1_pt1 | contig 66088 bp, 64 predicted proteins | sample 1644641 | NCBI WGS metagenome assembly OMAO01 (sample SAMEA103958120, study PRJEB25191) | human gut metagenome | biome: human-associated habitat [ENVO:00009003]; feature: intestine environment [ENVO:2100002]; material: feces | place: Germany | collected 2013/2015
GTGTAAGCCTGAATTATGGTATTGACGGATATGCGGTTTATGATTCGGGCTCTCAGGTTGTACTGAATGTGCACACAGATGTGGAGTTTAGCGGCAGGGTGGTCCTTATGCCGGACTATGACGAGGTGTACAGTGACAGTGCAACCATGAAATATTCCCAGGAGATCGACTGGGGAGCAGACTCGGACAACACAGTGAAATTCTATGTAAATGAGCTTGGGTATGGAAGACTGCTCATTCAGATAGAGGATGAGGATGGTCAGGTAGTATATGCTGAGAGTGATCAGCCAAGTGTGAGCGGGTATGAGATGACAACAACAGTCGGAGTACTGTCTGATGACCGGGATTCATTTGAGAATCTGGAAGATGCGAGGGTCAGAACCCAGAGTGACAGTGTGAGTGTCAGAAAACTGAATATGCAGACAGACCTGTTTCCAGATTCGCTTCAGGGACTGGAGGTTGTCCATTATATTCTGATAGATAAATATGATACCTCAAAGCTCTCAGAAGATCAGATGGAGGCTTTGCAGGAGTGGGTTTTCGAGGGTGGTACTCTCATATTGTCACTTGGCAAAGATGCGGACAGAGTTCTGGGCGGATTCAACAGCAAGTTCATCAACTATGAATTAAATGGAAGTTCATCGAAAAATGTCACTGTATGGTCTGATAAAGGCAGTTCAACTGAATATAAGAAAGTATCTGTTGCAGATATCTCGGTATATGGAGCACAGGTAAACGACGCGTTAGGTGGTGTAAGTGTTCTGGATACAGGGTACGGCAGGGTAGTGGTGGTTCCGTATTCTCTGGTATCAAAACCGGTGGCTGGCGGCAGCGGTGAACTGCAGCTTATGGAGATGATACTCAAGGCTGGCTACACCGACAAGATAAACAACCTTGTCCAGGGTTCATTTTACGATAACAGTGCAGGTTATGGAATAATAAATGCGATAAATACAAACAGGAAGAAGGTGGTATCACCGTATATTTTTATAGTGATACTGGTGGTTTACCTGATACTGTGCGGCCCTGTAACCTACGTTGTGTTGAAAAAACTTCGCAGGAGAGAGTGGATGTGGATAACGGTTCCTGCGTGGGCGTTGGTTGGAACTATTGCAATATACATTGTAAGTACCAGATACAGCGTGACGAGACCCCTGGAACTTACATTTGAATCGGCGGACATAAGCGATAACATTATGAGACAGAATGTATATACATACATAATAGGCTCTAAGGCAGATAGTTACTCAGTGGATGTGAACAGTGAGTATGACAACGTACAGGTTATGGATGAGTATTACGGAGATGCCACATATTCCCAGTCTATGAACATTGAGAGATGCGCCAGCGATGATGGCATAACGATGAAGTTTGATACCCATATTCCATTTGGCGGCATAAGTCTTCAGGCGAGCAGCGTGACGACAAATGACATAGGCAGATTTGACAGTTCATTGAAGCTTTACACTGATGGCATAGAGGGAAGTGTAAAGAACAACACGGCATATGATATGCGGGACGTGGTTGTTATGACTGATGGATATTATTACTGTTTGGACAGCCTGCCGGCAGGGGAATCCATGGATATAAATAAGCTCCAGAACAGAAAGATGACAAATGGTTTATCAATAGACTGCATGAAAAACTATTATATATACAGATTTGGAAGCGGCTATAATTATGATGATGAGGCAGATGTCATGATGTCGAGAAATTATTATATGCTGCTCAAGATGGGAGCGTATTCATCGGTTCCATCAGGAATGGGCAGGATAGCTGTGTGGGCCACGATAGATAAGGAGGCCGATATAAGTGATGGTCAGTCATCTGAGAAATATGGTAATTACGTGGTATATGATATACATCCCCAGGATTATGAGGATTTAGACGGTGCATATTACAGCAATATATACACAAGGGATGTCAACAGATTTGAACAGTCGGATTATGACACCGATGATCTTATGATGTATTCGGATCAGGTGGACATAGATATATGCTTCCAGAACGATGACAATATAACTACCGTTACAAGAGAGAGCAGTACGAAGGATGAGTCAACAGCAAATGTGATCGTGAAGGCATATAATTTTTATACAGACAATTACGATGTCATATTTGTAAATGGTTCACAGGAGATAGAGGGAGACAGACTGGCTCCTTATATTGAAAAAAATGAGATGCGGCTGAGATGCATATCGCCACATAAGGGTGAGGATTATACAGAGACATATCTTCCGCGTATAAGTGCAAGAGGGGGTGGACAGTGATGGTAGATATTGTGAATCTGACAAAATATTATGACGGATTCGCTGCCCTGGACAATCTGAATCTCCATATCGACAAGGGGGAAATATTTGGCTTTGTGGGTCCTAACGGGGCTGGAAAAACCACCACCATGAAGATCATGTGCGGACTAATTAAGGCTACATCGGGAGAACTTCTGATAGATGGCGTTAATGTACTGAAAAAGTCGGCGGATGTCAGGCGTAAGATAGGATATGTTCCTGATTTCTTTGGAGTATACGACAACTTTAAGGTTATAGAGTATATGGAATTCTACGGTTCCATGTATGGAATGTCCAGACAGGCTTCAGATGAGATGGCAGACAGACTGCTGGAGCTCGTAGATCTGTCAGACAAGCGAGAGGAGTTTGTGGATGTGCTGTCAAGAGGTATGAAGCAGAGACTTTGTGTGGCAAGAGCCCTTATCCATGATCCTGAGCTGCTGATATTAGATGAGCCAAACTCTGGACTTGATCCGAGAGCTAGAGTAGAGATGAAAGACATAATGAAGAAACTGAGAGAACTGGGCAAGACAGTAGTGATAAGTTCACATATATTGCCGGAGCTTTCGGAGATGTGTACGAGCATAGGGATAATCGATCACGGAAGGATAGTGTCCAGCGGTAAGGTTGATGATATAATGGCGCAGGGACATGCGGAGGCGCCTGTAAAGATAAGGGGGTATATATTAGGACTCAGCGGACACGAGGCGCTTGACCGTATATCCGTGATAATCAGGGAGCGCTTCAGCGTTGACCGCATAACTGAAAAAGATGGAGAACTAATAGTGTATTATCACGGGGACCGTGAGAGTGATGCGGAGCTTCTAAGGAGCCTTGTGGATAACGGTGTTCATGTGCATCAGTTTGTTAGGGAGAAGGAGAATCTTGAATCCCTGTTTCTTGAGATCACAGGAGGTGGTGCAGATGACAAAAACAACACTCATTAATCCGATACTCAGGAAGGATGCGCTTGTAAACGCCAGAAGCCCGAAGATGATAATAGTGGTGACCATGATAAACTGTCTCTTCGCCATCATTGCATCAGTCGCATTTGCCATGTCATTTGGATCGGGTTATCAGGCATATTATTCATACATAGTAAAGCTTTTCCCTATTCTTGGGGGATGCGAGCTGGCTATAATATGCATGGTCCTGCCTGTGATGACAGCTACATCGATAGCGGGCGAGCGTGAGAGACAGACACTAGAGATAATGCTCACAACACCTGTCAGGTCGTTTTCTATAATAGCAGGAAAACTTGCCTCTGCAATGGTGACAACATTTATGTATGTTGTGGCAACTCTTCCATTCCTTGCTGTGTCGTTTGTCGTGGGAGGTCTTGGATGGAAGTCACTGTTTGAGTTTATCGGAATCGTTTTGTATGTTGATATATATATAGGAAGTTTTGGAATGTTTTATTCTTGTGTGCGAAAGACATCGGTGTCAGCCACTATATCAACTATCATAACTGTGGTTGCAATCGTGCTTATATCATACCTTGCAGGAAGAGTTATGATCTCTGCTATGTACATGACTGCAAGTGTTGAGGCTTTTAAGTTTTATCAGGCAGGGATCAGGACAATTTATGCACTGAATCCGTTTTTATGGATATTTGAATTTGCAGATCAGACCTTTTATGCAGACAGCCTGTTGCCGTCACTTGAGAATGCGGGGGGCTATACAGTGTTTATGTCGGACTATATGACATGGATATCTGTTATATTCAATCTGACTGTGGCGGTGGTGATGCTTAAACTGGCATCGGCAAAGCTGCGGTCTGGAAACAGGAGAAAGATACTATCCAAAAAGGAGTTTGACTTGTAGGATAGGATAGTTTATTCTCGTTTATATGATATGTGCTTCGAATGGAGAGGCTGTCCGGAAGGACAGAAAGGAGCACACATAAGACATGTACAGTAAAGTTTTAAGTGGACTTGTTCGAGGTGTGGAGGGAACGCTTATATCTGTTGAGACGGATATACATGACGGTCTTCCTATGATGAATATGGTTGGATATCTGTCCGCCTGCGTCAGGGAGGCCGGAGAACGCGTCAGGACCGCACTTCGCAATTCCGATTTCAGTTTGCCGCCGAAAAGAGTCACTATTAATCTGTTTCCGGCGGATATCAGAAAAGAGGGAACGGCGTTTGACCTTCCAATTGCAGTAGGAATACTTGCGTCTATGGGGATCATCCCACAGGAATCCATTGAAAATATACTTATATTAGGTGAGATGGGCCTTGACGGACATGTAAGTTCTGTCACAGGAATTCTCGCCATAGTTCATCATGCCTATACGCAGGGAATCAGAAAGTGCATAGTCCCATCTGGCAACTCGCAGGAGGCTGCGATCATAGATGGTATGACAGTTATACCGGTGGAGAGTCTCACAGAGCTTGTAGATTATCTCAGTGGAATAAGTGCCATAGAGCCGGAATATGTTGATGTAGACGGACTGCTGGGAGAAGCACCTGACAGAAGGGAATGTGATTTCTCTGAGGTTAGGGGGCATGAGACATTGAAGAGGGGTGTTGAGATAGCGGCGGCGGGAATGCACAATATATTGATGACCGGCCCTGCCGGCGCGGGGGCGTGTGTTAAAATAAGACTAAGTTAGCAGAGACCCTATAAATAAAGGGTTTGCGCTGATTTGGTCTTATTTTATTATACCAGAAATGGTGCAAAATTTATAGCCTGGGAATGAATTTTGTGTAGAATGGGACCGGCGCAGACTATTGATGATAGGAACTCTGGCCGCTTAGTCCAAATTAACTACTACTTTATCATTTCCGGCGGGCAGTCTTGTCTGCAACGGTCTTTCAGGCCGGCAGTATGCTGTAAAAATATAATATTGAGGACTAAGTTGGTTAGATTCTGCTGGCTGGCTTAGTCCTCTTTTGTTTTGGAGGATAAAGCGATGATTAAAGCAATAATTATTGGAGCATTGTGTGTGTTTCTGCTTTTCACTTATTGCCTTGCTGTGGCAGCGAAAAGGGCGGATGAAGACCTTGAAGATTTGTATTACGCTGACGAAGAGCGCAATTCAGGGAAAGGCAGGTAGCAATTATGGATGGAGGTATATACAGTACAGGAAATGCGATTGTAGATGAAAATGCGAAACTGAACATTTCCGGGAATGTGATTCCTCAAATGTGGTATCGCACGATCATAAGGGAAAGCGGGAAGCCGAATCTTACGGCAATCATCATTTTGGCAGATATTGTTTACTGGTATAAGCCTACAGAACTGCGGGATGAAAATTCCGGACAGGTGGTTGCTGTGAAAAAGAAGTTTAAAGCGGATTTGTTACAGAGAAGTTATCAGCAGATCAGTGAACAGTTTGGAATCTCAAAGAAAGAAGCAACGAATGCAATTATCTTTTTGGAAAAACTGGGTGTGGTAAAACGGATATTCCGCACAGTGAATATCAATGGTCTGGTAGTCAATAACGTGCTGTATCTGGAATTGAATGTGCAGAGACTTCGGCAGCTTACCTATCCGCAGGACAATATTAACTGCCCTCCCTCTTTTGAAAGGGAGAGGGGAGAAGTCCAAAAAGAAGAGATACCTACGATGGAAGGCACTGTGGGAGAGATCAGTACATGTGAAACGGGTGCTGTCTCTTTAAAAAGAGAGAGGGTGTCCCCTTTAGAAGAGATACCTGCCGCTTTTGGCGGTATGGACCTCCCGTTTGGGGAAGAAGCAGCTTACTCTTTTGATAACGGGACAAATACAGAGATTACCCAAGAGACTACAACAGAGAGTAGCCCTGTGATTACAACAGAGATTAACTCCAAAGAGTGTACCAATCCTATCATATCCTATCAGGCAGCGGAGGAATTGTTCAAGTACCAGACGGATTATGATGCGATATGGATGGATAGACCGCATGACAGGAAACTGTTGGATGAAATCGTGTCTATTGCGGTTGATGTCCTTACTTCTACGGCTAAGACAATCCGGATTAACCGTGAGGATAAACCGACACCGGTGGTACAGGGGATTTATAAAAAAATCGACAAATTTGCAGTGGAGTTTGTTATGGATTCCCTTCGGAGCTGCGGAAGTAAGGCGGTCAATATACGAGCAGTAATTTTAACATCCCTTTACAATGCTGTAATGACAACAACAAGCTATTTTACGAATTTATATGCTTATCATTCAGCGAATCCCCAAAGTATTAGGGGGTGAAAGGGAGTAACAAGGTTAAGGGAGTTGCGGATTGAGCATGGATATACACAGTTGGAACTTGCTCAGAAACTGGGAATCAGCCTTCGGACTTACCAAAGGATTGAATATGGGGAGCAAAAGCCAAACGTACATGTGGTAATTCGGTTACAGGATCTATTTCAAAAAGATATTGGAGAAATGATTAAGGAGAATGACAAATGAGAAAAGAGATGTATAGTGTCAAGTGCCCGGAGCATATTCTTATCAGCAATCCGTGGTATTGGAAAACTATGAGTAGGGAAAATCTGGTAGTAGATTTTAAACCTGCACAGACCTTTGACGCAGCGGTTTCAATTGAGGAAAGAGGAATAGATAAGATTTTAATCTGTGTGGTCATGTGCTTTGCCCCCAAAGAGCATATGAGTGTTTATCTGGATGGGAGGCAATACACAACGCAGAAATTAAATGTGAAACAAATTGGCATGGATACAGAAGAGTATATGATCAGCGTAGACGAGCGGAGGAATACACTGCACACGGGTGGGAATGGATATCGGGGAAACTTCACGGAAGTGTATCGGGAGATTCGGAAAAAGAAACGGCTGGATGCCGTGATTATCACGCTTGCTATGCCACTTGCCATGAGTTTTGAGGAAATAAAACGAACGATATCATATTTCTTTGAAGATATGAAATTGATTCCTGAAAAAGAGATACAAAAAGGTTCAAATGAACCTAAACGATAAAAATTCAGAAATCCAGGAGGTAAGGATATGTTAGATAACACAGAGATTATTGGGATTGACCACGGAAACAGAAATATGAAAACTGCAAACTTTGTATTTTCAGCGGCAGTACAGCCGCTCCAGACAAAACCGGACAATCTTGAAAACATTCTGGAATACCAGAACCGGTTCTATTATGTAGGAGGGCAGGTTCCGGTGGTGGAAAGGGTGGACAAGACAGAGAATGAAGATTATTACCTGCTTACGCTGGCAGCACTGGCAAAGGAATTAAAGCATCGAAAAATGACCAGTGCCAAAGTGAAAATGGGTGCGGCACTTCCGCCCCGGCGATTCCAGCAGCAGAAAGACGGATTCAAGAAGTATCTGTTTAAGACGAAAGAGCTGCATTTTCGGTTTGAAGGAATCCACTACCATGTTACCCTTGAAAATATCTATGTATTTATGCAGGGGCATGTTGTGATCCATACTCTTTTAGAGGAAGCACCGGGTTTTTGTCTGTTAATTGATATTGGGGGCGGTACGGTGGACCTGGTAGGATTTGTGGACGGTATGCCGGATGGGAAATATGCGATCTCTGATAAAGCCACATTGTATTGCATCAATAAAGTAAATGATGAAATGGTGGCAAGGCTTGGAGCCAGTGTTCCTCCGTACTTTGTGGAATCCTTTATGAGAAATGGAGATTATGACTGCCCGGATAAGTACCGGACGGAGATTACAAGATGCCTGCGGGAGTATTCTTCTGATATTTACGATGTTATCCGGGCAAATCATTATAACCTTGACCTTACCAACATGGTGTTCATGGGCGGCGGTGCCTCCATCATCAAGCATTTTGGCAACAATAAAAACAAGAAAGTGCAGTTTGTGACAGATGTTTGTGCCAATGCAAAAGGGTGTGAAGCCGCAGTAAAAAGTATTATGAGGGCAAAGCAGATGCGTAAAGAGGCCAGGGCATGACAGGGAGTGGGGATGTATGGACAATGAAAAGAAATATACAACTACCCTGCGGCTGTATAAAGAGCGCCCGGTTCATGCACAGGCATACCGGTGTCTGAAAAATTATAATACAGATATCTTCCGGACAAAGGATGATTTCATTGCGGAAGCAATCGTCCATTTCAGCAAGTATCTGAAGCAGGAAGAAGAAAAGAAACAGATAGAGGGATGGAACCGTTATCTGGAACAACAGAACGGACCGCTGCTTGAATTAGTAAAAAGAGCGGTCATGGAAGTACAGATGGAGAAGATTCCCGATATGATAAAAGGGATTGTCGGGGAAGCGGTACAAAAGATTCCTGCCGCTTCCGGGGACGATTCGGAACTTATTGAAAAAACAGAAGAAGACTATTCACAAAGAGATATACAGTTTGCTCAGTTTTATGACTTTGAGGATTAAGGAGGAAGCAGATATGGCAGTTTTACAGAAAATCTTATCTTTTATTTGGACGATTTTATTATTGGTTGGAAAATTGTTGTGTTTGACAGTAAGGTTGGTACTTAGTTTATTCCTGCTGGTATTGCAGTTGGTTCTTGTGATCTTCCATGCAGGAAGCAGCATATAAAGAAAGGAACTTATCAAAAGTGCATTGGATCAGGGACAGACCCCATCCAGTGCCATGCATGAAAACTACATATGGTGTCCATGACTGGAGTTTTTGTGTATGGCTGCGGTTGTGGAATGATAAGCAGGTTTGTGTTGAGCCTGCTTTTTTCTGACGAAAAAATAAGAAAAGGAGCAAAAGCATCGTGAAAATAAATAAAAATCGTTTTTTAGCGGGCGCAATGGCGTTACTGATTGGCTGCTCTACATTGTTTAATGCAGGCGTGACGGTATCAGCAGCGGAAACATCCATACAGGAAACAACAGTAGAAACAGAAGGCATGGCAGAAGAACTTCCGGAACTGTCTGATGTGCTGGATATGCTGGATGCGGATGAAATTGTAACAGCAGAGGATATTGTTTTGACAGTGGGGGATGTTTTCGATGAAGAAAGCGACCTTACCGGCATTATATTTGATGATTCCAAAGTTAAGGTTACATTTAAGGATGCCGAAGACCAGAACGGCCAGAAGTTCGATTCCAGTGTGGCAGGAACCTATCATGCAGTGTACTGTGTGGAACCGACAAGCGGTCATCCGTCCTATCAGATCACGAGAAGAATCATTGTGAATGAGACGGAAGCAGAAACCCAGGGACAGCAGGACCAGGGCGGCAATGATAACACAAAAGAAGATGGCTCCGATGAGGACGGTGAGGCTGACCCTGACCCCGAAGCGGAGGAAATTATTGAAGAAATGATGGAGGATGGTGTATTCCTCTCTGTTGTTCCGGCTACGACAGCGTTAATGACAGCACGGAGCACAAGCCAGAGTGTATCTCTCCATAAAGGGGACCCTCTTTATTATCCGAGTGATTTGGGCAGCTATCTTACCTGCCAGTTTACGGTAAATGGGAAAGTAGCATATTGTATTGAATCCAATAAAACATCACCGCCGTCAGCAGATTATGTGGCGAATATTTATGAGTCAAATCTGAACCTGCAGAAAGTTCTTTATTACGGTTACGGCGGACCGGGGGACTTAACAGGAACCTATTTGAAGCAGTATGATACATCTGTCCGTTATATCCTGACACATCTGGCGGCTTCCTATGCGTATGCAGGGGAAAGCGTGGCATTTACCGGCTGTTATGAATCAGGTATTCTGAAATATGGTGTAAGGAAATATATCAGTTATCTTTTTGGACAGGATGCGCCTCCTACAGCAGCTATCTCATTATCGCCAACAACGACAAAGGCGTATGAAGATGGCGGGGTTCAAAGAACAGAAGTATTCAAACTTACTGGCGATACCAGAAACTATGTTACTTTAACACTTCCGAAAAATGTGACTTACCATAGTGGAAGCACGACAAAGACTGGAAGTGTTAAGATCTATGGCGGGACCAGTTTCTATTTCAGTGCTCCTATGACAGTGACGGGAACATGGAAGAGCGGCACATTGTCAGGGCAGATCGGAAGCCAGTGGAAAACGTTGGTTGTAAGTACAGGGAATGGCGACCAGGACATCGGCTATGGAGATTTCTATGAGGAGGCCAATGGCTCTGTCAATTTTACCGTCACATGGATGGAACTGGCAAAAGTAAAAGTGACTAAAAAGGATGATGCAACAGGCGTAAACCTCGCAGGGGCTGTTTTTGGTATTTATTCGGATAAAGGCTGCACGAACCTTATCACAAAAATGCCTGAAACAGATGCACAGGGTGCAATCGAAGTACAGATTCCAAAAACACAGAGTACGGTATACCTGAAAGAGATTTCCGTACCACAGGGTTATAAGCTGAATACATCGTCATTTAATGTTGCACTGGTGGCAGGGGAAACAACATCTGTAGCAGTTACCAATCAGGAGCAGAAGGGAAAAATTACGGTCCGTAAGAACGGAGAAGTTCTTAAAGGTGTGACTGGTACAGAAGGAAACTTAAATTTTGTTTATGAGAATGCTTCTTATGCAGGTGCAAAATATACGGTTTATGCGGCAGAAGATATTTACAGCCAGGATAAGGTTACAAAGATCCATAATGCAGGGGATGTGGTTACTCAGCTTGAAACAGGTACGGATGGCAGTTCCACAACAGCAGAGTTATATCTTGGTACTTATAAAATTGTAGAACAGCAGGCTCCGTATGGGCTGGTAATCGGAAAGACCGCAGAAGAACGTACACAGAACGTTACCCTTACTTATGCAGGCCAGACCGTGGAACTGGCAACAGGAGAGGCATCTTATACCAATGCCAGACCGGATATTTCGGTAAAAGTTGTAAAAAGATCGGCAAATGATGATGTTACGCTGGAAGGGGCAGTATTTGGCCTTTATGCGGAGAGTGATATTTCTTCTTATGATGGAAATGTCATTGTAAGCAAGGGAACACTGATCGAGCAGGCGGTTTCTGATGTGGATGGAAACGCTGTATTCAAGGCAGATATTCCTTTAGGATTCCAGTACAGTGTGCAGGAAATCCAGGCACCGGATCTTTATTATATGTCGGATGCAGTTTATAACTTTACCTATGAATATAAGGATGATTCCACTTACAAATATACTTTTGAGAATGAATTTAAGAATGAGGAAGTACGTGGGGAAATCCATGTAAATAAGATCGATAAGGATTCCCAGGATTTCATTGCACAGGGAGATGCCAAAATGGTAGGGGCTAAGTATGGTCTCTATGCCGCAGAGGATATCCAGTACCCGAACAAAAAGAGCGGAACTGTTTACAGAAAAGACCAGCTTGTTGCACAGGGACAGATTTCAGGGGAAGGAACCATTGACTTCACGGACCTTTACCTTGGCAGCTATTATGTGAAAGAGCTGGAGCCGGCAGAAGGGTATCTTCTGGATGAAACAGCATATCCGGTAACAGTTGATTATGAGGGGCAGGAAGTAAAGATCGTTCACAGATATGTGACTGTAAAAGAGACCGTGAAAAAGCAGGCGTTCCAGTTGATCAAAATCTCCGAAGATGGGGAACAGACCGAAACAGACCTGGTGGAAGGCGCTGGATTCAAGGTATTCCTGATCAGCAGTCTGGCCGGTGTGAAGGACGGAAACCTGAAACCTGGAAACGGAAGCACCTATTCTGCGGATGATTTTATCGGATATGATTACAGCGGGGATGAGACAGCTTCTTATTATGAAAATGGGAAGAAGGTAAACGTGCCGGAACTGTTCACTGACAGTACCGGATATCTGAGCAGCCCGGAGCTTCCTTACGGCGAATATGTAGTTTTTGAATCTACGACACCGGAAAATCTGAAGAATGTGAATCCGTTTATCGTACACATTACAGAGGACAGCCGTGAACCGCAGGTATGGCGCGTATTTGATGACCGTCCACTGCAGTTCTATTTTAAGATCGTAAAGAAAGACGCACAGACACAGGAAATCGTCCTGAACAACAGTGCATCCTACAAGATTTATGATGTGGACGCAGGCGAATATGTGGAAATGATCGTCCGTTATCCGAAAAAAGAGACTGTATCTGTATTCCAGACCAATGAAGAGGGATATCTGATCACGCCGGAACAGTTGAAGTGTGGCACTTACCGTATTGAGGAAGTACAGGCCCCTTCTTCTTATGTAGTTGCCGGGTTTGAAAATGCCCTTGTTTCAGATGGTATTGAAATCCCTCTGAATGAAGTAACTGCCGGAGGGGAATACCAGAGTGCAGGAAAAGCAGCAATCACGATCACGGTTGATTCCAATACCGTACATCAGGTAGAGGAAGAAACCGGGAAATTTATCGTTGTAGTGGAGCAGTATAACGATGAAGCAGTTGGAAGTTTGACGCTCAATAAACAGGGCGAAAAACTCAAAGAGGCAGTTAAGGTAGAAGACCAGTTCCTTTCAAAAGTAAAAAACAGCGTTGCATCTGTAGTAAATGCGGTATCTGAATTTATTACCGGTGAAGAAGCTATGGATATATCTTCTGGCTATGAGTTCTCCTATGAAATGGGAGGAATCAAGGGCGCAGAATTTGCAGTCTATGCAAAGGAGACCATTTATACACCGGACGGACAGACGGATGCAGAAGGTAATCGTATTGTAAGATACAATGAAAATGATCTGGTTGCAACATTGATTACAGGTACAGATGGGAAAGCGGTCCTGAACAATCTTCCGATTGGAAAATATTATCTGGTTGAAGAAAAAGTAGGACAGAACTGTATTCTTGATACGGAAGCAAAGGAATTTGAAATCAAATACAATGGACAGGAAGTTGCGGTTGATTATGTCACAATGGATTTGGTCAATGAAAGACAGCATATTACTGTCGAAATTCTGAAAAAGGATGCTGTTACAGGCGAACCGCTTGAGGGAGTAACCTTTGGACTTTATGCAGAGGAAGATATCCTGAATGCAGATGATGAAGTGATCGTGGAAAAGGATTCCCTGATCGAAGCCGGGAAAACAGATGCAGAAGGAAAACTGGCTTTTCAGGCAGACCTGCCGCATGGACTGTATTATGTGAAAGAAATAGAACATAAACCGGGATATCTGCCAAATGAGGAAATTTATCATCTGGACGCATCCTATACAGATTCCTCTATAGAGGTAATCGAGCTTTCCTGCGAGATCGAGAATCAGCCGACAATTACGGAATTTACCAAAACAGACTTGATCGGCGGACAGGAAGTGGAAGGTGCAAAGCTTCAGATTCTGAAAGATGGGGAAGTCGTTGAGGAATGGGTATCAGGAAAAGAACCACATACCGTGTATGCTTTGGAACCGGGAGAGTATGTACTCCATGAAGAGCAGGCTCCGACAGAAAAAGGTTATGTGCGTGCAGAGGATGTTGCTTTTGTTGTGGAAGAGACCGGGGAAGTCCAGAAAGTAGAAATGCAGGACGACCATACGAAGGTTTCTATTTCCAAAACAGATATTACAACCGGAGAAGAGATTGAAGGTGCAAAACTTCAAATCCTTGATGAAGAGGGAAATGTGGTCGAGGAATGGATTTCTGGAGAAGAACACTTGATTGAGTATCTCCCGACAGGAACCTATACCCTTCACGAAGAGGCTGCTATTGACGGATATGTAGTAGCAGAAGATGTGGAGTTTACCGTCCTTGAAACAGGAGAAATCCAGAAAGTGGAAATGAAGGATGTGCGTGTAATGGGCGTTCTGAAAATCCACAAAACAAATGCCGAAACTGGGGAAGCACTGGAAGGCGTAGAATTTACCCTGTATGAAAAGGAATCTGGAAAAGAAGCAGCAGTTCTTGTTACAGACAAGGATGGAAACGCGGAAACAGAGCAGCTCCCGATTGGCATATACGAAAATGGTGAGTTTAAAGAAACTACGGTTTATGTCCTGAAGGAAACGAAACCATTAGAGGGGTATGAAGAATCAGAGGAAGAATGGGAGATTACTTTTGAATATCAGGACGACCAGACACCGGTTATTGAAGTTGCGAAGGAGATTCAGAATAAGAAGGCTCCGGTTGTGACAACGGACACGCCAAAAACCGGTGATGATACAAACTGGATGCTGCCGCTTTTGGGAATCCTTGCAGGTGGTATCTGCGTGGCTTATGCAGTGTACCGTAAGAAAAAGATGAAAAAGGGTACTGCAAAGAAAGCGTAAAGTCTGAGAAGTGACGTATTAGAAACAGTTGGGGAGGGGCTGCTTTGTGCGGTCCCTTTTCAATTACATGACGCATGGAGCAGAGGACTATGAGCGGGTAATGTTGGATAGGATGCAGGACGGAAAGACTGGAGGCGTTTATGGAATTAGTGAATCGTATCACTGTTAAAAAAGATGGGGTATATGTATCGTCAAGGGACAGTGAGGAACCGGAGGCTTACCGTTCTCATTACAGTGAGATGCTTACGAGAGTATATGAGGATGGTGGACAGAGGGCATTAGATCAGAAAATCTTTGAAATGATAAATGAAATGGATATTGAAATGCGTGGAAACCATGCCAGTGTACGAAGGTATGAAGAGGCTGCGGAAAGTCCTGAAGGGATGGAGATACGAGACGCATATCGGGTAAACTGGGAAGCATGTTTTAACCGGTTAAGCGAAGAGGATAAACGGAACCGTTGGACCGGGCGGCTCACGCCGGGATTGAAGGAATTTTATGCTAAGAATAAGGAATATGAACAGATCATGTACCGGCAACTGGCTGAAATCTGTTCCCCAGTCCAAAAGAAAGTGAAGGAAATAAAGCAGATAAACAGATAGAAGTTTGATATAAAAGGCAGCGGTGTGCTGCTTTTTTTGATAAAGAAGCCGAGAGGAGATGGTTATTTATGGGCTTGAATTAGTCAATCGGATTACAGTTAAAAAGGATGGCGTTTATTTATCCACACATAGCAGAAATGATACCGCACCCTATTCTTCGCACCGGGTAGGCTTTCTGTCCGATGCATATGCGGAGGGCGGGCAAAAAGAACTGGATAAACAGATTTTCATGCTGCTTTACGACCATGTAGAACTGCGGGGTACGCATGAAAGCGTTGTACGTTACCGGAATGTTTGGGATGGAGCGGAGGGAATAGAAATTCACCATGATTATGAAGATAAAATAAGGGAAAGATTTTCAATGCTGAATCAGGAAGACCAGAAAAATCTCTATATTAACAACAATAGCCCGGGCATTCAGGAATTTTTGAAATATAAGAAAGAAATGCAGGAGATCATGTTCCGGCAATTGGCAGAGCTGTGTCCTCCTGTCAGTAAGCGTGGAACTGTAACTAAGAGCAGATAGTATAGAAAAGAGAGCGGTTTATGCTGCTTTTGAAAAAGGAGGGACCAGAATGGATAATGAAAAAAAGGAAATCCGCTTCATTGACAGCAAATATCGGGAATTGTTTCGGATTCAGGATGGTGATTCCATAGAAATATCTTATCCTGATAGGGAAGATGTGATACGGAAATGTACTTTTATTGATGAATACCATACGCAGGTTGGATTTTCGGTATTTCATATCTGTGAATTTGCAGAAAAAATGGAAGCAACCGGGGCAGTTTACAGGCCGGCAAAAGGACTAGACAGGCAGGAACCGATTCATTCAGGAAAGATGCCGTCTGTGACCGAAAGACAATACGGACAAAGAGATGGCAGTAGGAGGCGATAAGTTGAGTATTGAACGGATTACTACGGAAGACCTCCGCAGAATGGAAGGGCAGGAGGTCTTGATTCTACAGGGCTGTGATGGAGACCTGGAGGAATGGATGGAGGGTATAAACGAAATGCTTACTCAATCCGGCATCCTGCTCGAACAAAATTTGAATATATATTTGCATTTGAGCATGAAGAAGTGACCTGTCTGCTTTTTCCTTTCTGAGTATTGGACGTCTCGCAATATGGCGTATACAGACACATGATGCCTTTATGGGGAAATGGCTGTCTGATTTTGTACCAAATTCTTTGGGAGGATTTATCGCGGAAAAACCGCCGGAGCAGGAAAAGCCGGACTGTGCCTTGATCGGGCAGAATGGCAACACGCATAATCTGGCCTGGATCGCATCACGTACCCTTCGGGAGCATGGCAGGGAAGCGGAAGCAGAAGAGATGGTAAAACGGGTATTTGCTTCCGGTAGTTATGGAGAAGCACTGAATATTATTGGCGAGTATGTCAATATCACGGACTCACGGGAAGAAAAAAAACATACGCCACCGCACACCCGGCGGGGGAGGTAGTGGAATTATGAGAGTTGGAATCATTGATGCGGACCTTCTATACCGTCCGCGCCAGCGTTTCCCGAATCTGGCATGTATGAAAATTTCCGGGTTTTATAAGAGGGAAGGACACCGGACAGAAGAATTTATGGACAGCAGCAGAAAAAAACTGTGTTTCTTGGATGATAACTTCCTTGCGTGTCGGGAATGGGAAAGGCTTCTGGACAGTGTTTTGGAAACCGGAAAAAGATTCCAGTTCCGGCAGGGGCTGAATCTGAGGATTATGCAGGAGAGCCAGATGAAAAAGCTGTTTTCCGGAAAACTGGACGATACGGTACTCTTTGCGTTTGATGATATCCGGGACCGGGATGTGATTGAGAGAAAACTGGATTTACTGAATCGAGCGGTGCCGGTACATAAGCGAATCAAATTTTATGTACTTTGCGGATTTGACCGGGCAGGGTTATGGAAGCCGGATTTTTGGGGACAGGATATCCGGGACACACTGGAGCGTGCGAGGATTCTGATGCGCTATAAGTGTCTGGCTTATATCATGCGTTATGAAAAGTGCTGGCAGTCACCATACCGGGGAATGTATATCACGATCAGCCGTTGGTGTAACCAGCCGGCGCAGTATGCAAAAAAGAGCCTGCGGGAGTTTGCAGCAGAACAGGGGGAGAACAGCGCGGCGTGTCGGTATGTGCAGGAGTTTGAGAAGAAACATCCGGAATTATCGGAATATCTGGATATGAAATATGAAGAGGAGGCATCTCATGGGGCAGTTTACGGATACTGAAATAGATATTGCAAAATCGGTGGACCTTGTAGACCTGGCGGAAAGTGTGCAGATTCCGCTAAAACGCAAAGGCAGGTTTTATTATGTGGATGGAATGGATTCTGCAATGATCTTCAATCGGTCATCCTGGTACCGGTACAGCCGTGGTGTCGGAGGCAGTACGATTGATTTCCTGATGTATTTTAAAGATATGGAATTTAAGGAGGCGGTGTCTTATCTGTTGGATTTTGCCGGTTATATAAAGATGGATGTACCGATGGAGCAGACCCGGAACAGGAGGTTGGAGAAACCGTTTGAGAGTAAACCAAAAGAGAAGGAAAAAGTACCGTTCATTCTTCCTGAGAAGTCAAGGGGCTGCCGTGGGCTGTATGCGTATCTGACAAAGCGCAGGAAACTTTCACAGGATATTATAAACCACTGGTTGAAAAATGACCTGATGTATGAGAGTCAGAAGTACCACAATATTGTATTTCTAGGGAAAAGTGCAAATGGAGAAGTGAAGTTTGCAAGCCAGAGGGGAATCCATGATATGTATGGAAAACCCTTTAAGGGTGATGTGCCGGGAAATGATAAGAAATATGGAGTTAACCTGATTCCTTCGGAAAGTCAGGAGATCAATGTTTATGAAGCGGCGATTGATGCCATGTCGGATATGGATTTCAGAAAAGATTACAAAACGGGAATCCTTGCGTTGGGAATGGTATCAGATGGGCCGCTTCAAACTGTTTTAGAGGAGCATCCAGACATTAAAACTCTGAATTTCTGCTTGGATAATGACGGGCCGGGAAGAAAGGCTGCAAAAAAACTGGCAAGAAAATATGTGCTGGAGGAATATGAGGTTTTTGTCAGGCTGCCGCCTTTCGGAAAAGACTATAATTTCTTTCTTCAATGTGAGCGGGAGAACTGTTCGCTGTGGGAGCAGGTAAACCGTATAGGGACAAGAACGGGGAAGGACCTGCAAGAACCGGAACGCTTGAAAGAAGGGGAAAGGAAGTTTCTGCATATTCCGGAAAGCGTACCTGACGGGAAGCAAATCTTTGTGAACACCATGAATGTCATACCGCAGCGTGCGGCAGCAAGATAAATATGGAGGGCTGATTGTATGGATGATCTGTCATTACAGCAGTATTACCGATTACAAATAGAGGAAAAGCACAGGATAGATGAATATTCCGTTTTTTTGGAAGATACGGTACGGAATGTCCGGTATCTGAATCTCCAGGGAAAAAGCCAGCTTGCCTATTTACAGAGTGTGTACCGGGAGCATAGGAAAGGTGTCTGCCGGGGTGTGCCGGAGCAGAAATTCCTTACAGCGGTACTTGCAGATATGAAAAAATGAAAATAGGAGAAGTATATGGACCGAAGAGAAGATAAAGATTGTAACAATAATGTTTGGAAAAAGAAAAAATCATATGGAATATAGAGAAACAGGAGGAATTATGGATTTTTTACAGTTTAAGGAGGAACTATATGAAACATTATCAGTCTATGTGAAAGAACAATTAAACGGCACACTGCATTCAGATCTCATACAAAAGAATGGAGGCCCGAAAAATGGTTTTACATATGTACAGGGTAATGGGCCGATTGGAATTACGCTTTATGCAGAAAATGCTTATGAATTTTATCAGAATGGAGCGAGCATTGACCAGATTGCAAAGGGGATGTTCAATACCATGAAGGAATATTCAATGGATCAGGATGCAGAAATCAACATCGAGGAGATGTTTAAGCCTGAAAATATTATACCGGCTCTGGTCCCATCTGAGGGAAATGAGGAATTATTAAAAACGATTCCACATATCCCTTTTGAAAATCTTGAGATTATATTTAAGTTTAGCCTCCCAAATTTCAGGGGGGGGGTACAGCCAATGTGCCTAATAGATATATGGAACTGCATGGATGGAATGCGGAAAAGCTGCTTGATATTGCGATGAAAAATTCTGCATATAGGGATGAGATTAGTGTAATGCCTTTGGTAGACGCTATGTTTGGACCATCGTGGATGTCATGGGAGGAGGATTTGATTTTTTTGAGTGAAGTTCCTGGAAAGTCTGTTATCATTTCAAATTCCTCCAATGCGTATGGTGCTGCGGCGATTATGGATAAGGAGGTAATGAAAAAGATAGCAGATGTTTTTGGAGAGGATCTTTACATTATTCCTTCTAGTGTCCATGATTGTATTTTAATGCCGAAAAGTGAATCTACATTAGAAGAATTACAAGAGATGGTATATGAGGTAAACCGTGAAACGGTATCTCGGGAAGATCGCTTGTCGGATGATATATACTTTTTTGACAGTATAACAAAGGAGATTACAATGGTATCCGGACAGAGGGAGATATCCAAACAGCAGGAGCCAAAAGTTACTGGGGAGCAGAGGCGATAAAAAGTAATCATAATATTCAGAAAGGAAAAGAATGTGCATGGAATGGACGGAATGGCTTAGAAATTATCACCGTGACCATATGGAAGAATATCTGCGGGAGGAGATGCAGGAATGTGGGCTGCCCGGGGAAATTCATAAAGAGAAGGCTTTTATGGGTGAAAAAGAGGTAGACCGGTACTGGGTTGAGATTGCAGATGGAATCCTGCTGGAAGGGATTTGCTTTGAAGACATACAGAAACTCTGTGAGAGCAGTGAAAAAGACGTTGAACCGGAAGAACTTATAAAAGTGTTGTGCGAGGGATGGACGGAAGAGTACCGTTTTATGGAAGAAAATCGGGAAGTGTTGTTTCAGAAGGAAGCAGCACAATATCTGTTCCCTGTTATGATGAATACAAAACTGAATGAAGGACTACTGAAAAAGATGCCCCATGTGGAAAAGGGAGAATTTTCTGTAGCATTTCATTTGGGAGTGCCAACGGAGGGAAATAACGGACAGACACTGTTGGTTTCCAACCAAATGCTGGAAGCATGGGAAATAGGGCTGGAAGAAGCATTGGATATGGCGGTCAAGAATCCCTGGTTTTTAGAACAGTGCAAGACTATAAGTGATACAGAAATGCTTCGGATGGCAAATCAGCAGATTGCAAAAGAATGGTGTGGTTTGTTCCAGATCGCAGAACCAGAAAAAGAAGAGGAAACGGGATATACGATTTATGGAAAAAATGTTTCCTGTGCGGCAATTCTTTTGAATTTTGAGTTTGCGCAAAGTATGCATGAAAAGATGGGAGGAGACTTTCTGGTTGCTTTTCGAAGCACCGGGGAAGTACAGATACATAAAAATCAGGGAGACATTGAGGATATGCAGACTGATCTTGAGGTACATACGGAGCTTTGGGGATATTCCTGGGATTATATTTCAGACCAGGTATATCAATATAGCAAAGAACGGGGGCTTGAATTAGCTGTTGCCGCTGACAGCAGGAAAGCGGAGATCGTAAAACCTGCGGAACATGTTCCAAGGAGATAAATTTGGAGTGATTTGCGGGCAGTCTCTGGTTTGCGTTATGCAGGAAAGGGGGTGGTGCAGACCAGACATATTGTAGAGAAACACAGGTTTTTATCATATGTGTAAGGGAGGTGGTTTCAGTCCTTAAATAGTATGGACCAGCAGAAAATATTTCATTGTAGCTATGGGTTCCGGAAATTTTGCATTGGAACAATGGAAATGAAACGAATCTATAAAGAATAGGAGGAAATAAGTGAGTAATCCTAGGTAAAATGTGTAGCTACACCTCATGAAATATGAGGAATGAAATATAGTTTGGTTAATTTTTGTGAGTTTGATAAGTATGCGATAAAGAGTTACTGTGCGATCCATAGCACAGATGAAACATTGAATCTGGGAGATATTACAAAGGTCGATGCGACCACGATACCTCCTTTTAACATGATATGCGGCGGTTCGCCCTGTCAGGATTTCTCGTCTGCCGGGAACCGGAAAGGCTCCGTATGGACCTGTAAAAAGTGCGGGCATCAATATAATCCGCTGCATGTGCATTACAGTGAGCGTGACTGGTGTGAAAAGTGCGGTTCCGATGAGATTGATAAAACACGTTCTTCCCTGTTGGTAGAGTGGCTTCGGATGATCCGGGGAGTAAAACCAACCTGGGGAATCTATGAGAACGTGAAAAATATCGTTGGAAAACAGTTCCGGGATACTTTCCGGATGTTTGAAGAGGAACTGCAGGAGTATGGATATAACACCTACTGGGCGGTGCTGAATGCAAAAAACTATGGGATACCGCAAAGCAGGGAGCGGGTTTATCTGATTCTGATCAGGAAGGAAGCTGACAACGGAAAGTTCCGGTTCCCGGAACCATTGAATACCTTTGTATGCCTAAAAGATATCCTGGAAGACACGGTGGATGAAAAATACTATCTGTCACAGGAGAAAGTGAAACGGCTGATCGAAGATATGGAGGACCGGAAAGCGCTGCTGTTTGAACCAGACGAGGAAGCATTGAAGCGTTGGAGAGAAAACAGCCTTCAAATGGTGGGGCAGGTCAATGAACCGGGAAAATATGCACAGACAGGGCGAGTATATTCTGCGGAAGGATGCAGCCCTGCACTTACAACGTGTTCCGGAGGAAACCAGCAGCCAAAGATTGTCCGGGTTGGCAGCGTGAATAAAGGGCATATGACTGGCGGGGTATATTCGCCATTGGGAATTATCGGAACTCATATGGCGTCCCATGACCAGGCAAAGATTGTGGAAAAATCAATCGGTGCCATCCGAGGAAGATATCAGGAAGATGGAACAATCAAGCAGAGACTGGAAGTCAACGCTTCTGCGGATACCTGTCATACTTTGACTTCTGTAGCAAAGGACAATATTGTTTTAGTCCGGCAGAAATCGAAGAAAGGTTATGAGGAGTGTAAGTGTAACGGAGTGGCAAATCTCTCTTATCCGAAGACATTGAAAAATGGAAGGGTATTGCAAAATGGGGATATCAGCCCTACGCTCACTACAACTTCCGGTGTTCATTGTCTGGAATCTTTAATCAGAATCCGGAGACTGACTCCATTGGAGTGCTTCCGGCTGATGGGATTCTCGGATGAAGATTTCTGGAAAGCGAAGGAGGCGGGAATCAGCAACTGTCAGCTTTATAAGCAGGCAGGAAATTCGATTGTTGTGGATGTTCTGTATTACATTTTCCTTGAACTGTATATGGCAATGCCGTATCTGTTCGATGACATTCGATTGTCTTCTTTTTTCAGCGGGATCGGAGCTTTTGAAAAAGCCCTGGAACGGCTGGAAGAGACAGTAAACCACTGATGATGAACCGGAATCCTGAAATGATGTGATGCGGTCTGAAAGGAGACACACCTTGACAATATGTTGGGAAAGAAGATGGAAATTTTGGAGTAGCTGATGAGGCTGCTTTTTTTGTTGCTCAAAGGAGGAAGGGCTGGCAGCAGGCGTTGTCTGTTGCCGGCCAGAAATTGAGATTCGGCTTGCTTTTGTGAGGGCAGGAATGGTGTCAGGATGCTTGACAGCAAATGTTTTGAAATGACAGCAGGGATGGAAAAAGGCAGGGAAAATGTGATAGCAGAAAGGGGAAATTGACAGCAGTGCTTTCTTTCCCATTGGAGAAAACTGCTATCATCTGCTGAAAACTGATAGCAGGATTTGGAAAATGGGGAGCGAAAACTGATAGCAGATTTTAAAAACTGTTATCTGCGCCCTATATGATATATAAGAATCTGCTATCAGTATCTATGCCGCTGTTATCAGCGGCGTACAGGGGTATTAGGGGATGCTCCCCTAACAAGATGGGATTTTGTACGGCAAAATCCGTATCTTGCAGAGGACTGGCGAGCCAGTCCGGACGGGCTATCGAAAACCGGCAGGCAGTACCTAAAATCCCATTGCTGTCTAAAAGCTCCGTTTGCCATCTTTAGGATATGCACATGTATTTGAATGCAGGCAGAAGATCAGCGAAAAAATATGTATAGGAAGGCGGTAGAAGCATAGAGGCGAATAATATAATAAATGAATTTAGAGCCATGGGTAGAAATATAGAAGAGGGAGGGGAAAATTCGTTTCTGCCTCTGATTACAATGGTACATGAGGGCGGCGGAAAGAAACGGGAGCTGCTTTCAATTATGCGTGCATGGGAATCAGAAGAAGAGTTGTATTATTTCCGTTCACAGATACCAATGGTGTATTCCATAAAATTTGATAAGGAAGACTTGTGTGCAGATGTTTTCACATATCTGCAAAGCGGGTTTGAGATCACATATATTCACATATATGTCCCCGGAATGTTGTGCCTGCATATGGGATGAGATCGAGGAAGATTTTTCGCGGAGTTATCGGAACTTAAAACAGAGAGAGCAGTTGTTCCTGTCCTATTGTTCAGAAAACGGAATCTCCTATGAAGCTTTAGAGGAAGAAGTTGGCACTTATGTACCGGATGTGATGGGAAGATGGAAAAGAGGAACGGTTGTTGACAGCAATACGGAAAATGCTCCGCTGATCCCGGAATGCATGGAAATGGAACTGGGATCTGATAGTGGGAAATACCCGGCTGAAATTCCGGAAAAAGAAGCGCTTACAGAATTTGTTATGGAATGCCACATCCAGGTGTATGCAAAACGATGGGAAGATTTTAATTTTGAGATTGTTATGCTAAGGAATCAGGAAGGCAGCGGGACAGATATTGCAGCATTGATAAGCTGCTATGATGAGATGGCTTTTTTTGAGAAAGGAAAGCCTTGCAGACAGGCGGATATCCTACCGGCTAATGCCACTATAAATGATTATTTCCTTCAATATATAAAGGATGGATACCGGATTGAATATATGTCTGTCTCTATACATAGTGCCATATGGGAAGAACTATCATATGAAAGACCGGAATATCTGAAGCGGAACCAGAAGGAAATACAGATGTATATGGAATTCTGTAGAAAACAGGGAGTTACGAAAGAAGGTATCGAGCAGATACTGGAATGCAATATTCCGGATTTCATGGAAATATGGCAATCAATGGAAAAGAAGCCTGCGGAAAAGAAAGGACAACAAGATAGAAGGGAGAAAAAACGGTAATCTTTACGGGCGCGTGAACAATAAAGCAAGGGCAAAAAATTATAGAATCTGGAGGAATAAAATAATCAATGTGAATAATGGATTTATAGAATTTGAAACAAAATGCCATGCGCATTTAAAGGAAATAGGATGGGATTATTATGATTTTTGGATTATTCTGGAAGACCCGAATAAAAAGAATCATCAGGATATCCTTATAATCGTGGCAGATGATGAAGCGGAAAAACTCATCTATTTCCGCAGCGGATCAGAAATGGCATTCCCCGCAGAATGGGACATTTTACAATGCAGTAACCATATTTTTGACTATCTGGAGAATGGATACCAGATTGAATACCTGTCTCTGGAAGGCTGCCGTTATATTTGGCTGGAGCTTACCAGTGCTTTGACTGCAAAAGGTATCATAAACAGGGAAGGAGCGCAAATGTTTCTGGCATATTGTGCGGAAAATGAGATTACCCAGGAATCGATTCTGGATGAGGTAGATTATACACCCGACGCAATGGTATTATGGAATGGTAAGCGTATGCAGGAAATAGAGGTACCTCATGTTCCACTGATCCCGGAATATATGGAGTCTGGCAGGGGATTTGACGGAGGAAGCTTCCCGATACAGGAAAACAATCGGGATTATATACGATTTATCAGGGAATGCCATATACAGTTGTATCAAGGGCAATGGAATGATTTTAACTTTGAGTTCCTTATGCAGAAACAGCAGCCAGACGGAAAAAAGGATATCATAGCGCTGGCCTGCTGTGATGATGAAATACTTTTTTTCAGGAAAGGCAGGCTTCATACAGATGCGCATGACGCTGCCGCTTTTTCAGAAGTAAGCGTCTGCTTCTTCCAATATCTGAAAGAAGGATTTCAGATAGAATATGTATCTATGCTTACCAATGGGATGATCTGGGAGGAATTATCAGAGAAAGCACCCGAATACTTACAGCAGAACAGAGATGAGATAGAAACTTATGTTTTATATTGTCAGGATGAGGGAATTACCAGAAATATTCTTGAGTGGGAACTGGAGTGTAATATCCCGGATTTTATGGCACTGTGGCAGGATTCGGAAAAGGTGGTTCGGGAAACGGCGCCGGAACCGGAAAAAAGAAAAAACTTGATTTACAGTCAGGAAGAGCTTCATGGGCTGGCGGAGAAGATACGGGGATTTATGCGGGAAAATCATCTTGTTGCGGAATATATAGACCGTTTTCACGGCGATCTGCCGCCGGGAATCCCGATTCCGGATATGGAAACCGTCATAGACAGCGGAAGTTTACGGTATACACTGAACTGTTATCTGTGCCATAAGGTTTCGCAGCTTCCGGATAATGTCCAGAAAAGAAAAGGAAGAGAACTGATCGACGCGCTTGGGGAAATGGAGTATATTCCCAAAAGAAAGAAAGCGGGAGGACTGGAAACGGCAGCATGGGAAGCGGCAGGGCTTCTAAAGGAAATGGATATGTTCCGGTATGCAGAATATATGAAAACCGGAGATACAGAGGCAGATCCGGCACGGCGGATTTATGGAGACCTGCTGATTCCGGAAAAACGTCTGGCATTGTCAGAGACCCTTCTGACATTTGCAGAAACGGAGTATAAAGAAAAAATCTGCCGGCTTGTTGATACTTTACAGGAGTATGGCAAAGAGCAGAAACAAGTGGGATATTCCACAGTGACAGGGAGACGCAGATAACTTTTGGGAATAATTGTATATGGTCTGATTGTGTATTTTGGCAAATTTTACAGATACTATCTCAAAAAAGAGGTAAAGGAATATGGCAGTAGCACATAAAGGCAGTATCTCCATGTCACTGGTCTTAATACCCGTAGGGCTTCATAAAACAACCGTGGATAACGATATCCATTTTAATCAGTTGGACAAAGAAAGCGGTGCGCGGATAAAATACAAAAAATATTGTTCCCATTGTGGGAAAGAAGTAACCGCGCGGGATATCGTAAAAGGGTACGAATATGAAAAAGGAAAGTATGTTACCATGACGGAAGAGGAACTGGACAGGCTGAAAACAAATAAGGACCGTACAATCCATATCGTACAATGCTCTAAGATGAGTGAGATCGATATGATCTATTATGAAAATGATTATTATGCAGTACCGGAGAAGGAAGCAGAAAAAGCATTTGAACTTCTTCGGCAGACACTTCTCTCGTTGAAAATGGTCGGGATCGCAAAGACTGTGATCGGACAGACGGAAAAAACGATTGTACTATACCCATTGAAAGACGGTCTGATTGCAAAAACCTTGTATTATTATGATGAGATTGCAGAGATTCCCCGGAAGGTTCCGAAAATGCAGCTTGATAAGACGGAACTGGAAATGGCAAAAATGCTTGTCCAGACGATGGCAAAGCCCTTTGTTGCGGCCGAGTTCCATGATGAATACCAGGAACGGCTGCGTAACGCGATCATGCAGAAGATCAAAGGGAATGATGTTCTCATGGTAGAGCAGGGAACAGCAAATAATGTCATTGACCTTATGGAAGCGCTGAAAGGCAGCCTGGATATGATGAAGCAGGAGGAACCGGTAAATCGTGAGGGCAAGATATCGTGAACCTGTTTGAAGAAAGGAAAGCGGAAGCAATGCTGATTAAGCAGATGTGTCCTGCATTTGATTCTCCGGACTGGATTTATGAATTGAAACTGGATGGGTTCCGGTGCCTTGCCTATCTGGATAAAAAGGAAACGGACCTTCGCAACAAACGGAATGTCCGGGTACTTGATAAATTTCCGGAGCTTCGGGATATTAAAAACTGTGTTGCCGGAAGGGGAATCCTGGACGGGGAAGTGGTTGTGATGAAAAACGGAGTCCCCGATTTTTATGAATTACAGCGGCGCACACTGCTGACAGACCCGTTTAAGATCGCTCTGGCGGCAGAACGGTTTCCTGCTTCTTTCGTGGCGTATGATTGCCTTTTCTGCGGAGAAGAGGAATTGCTGGATATGCCCCTTATGCAGAGGAAGGAAAAACTGGCGGCGCTCTTTTTAAGGGAGACACCCCGGTTTGCCTTTTCAAGATTTATTGAAGGAAGGGGAACCAGTCTGTACCAGTTATGTGAAGAACAGGAACTGGAGGGAGTGGTCGCAAAGCATAAGGGCAGCTTATACCATATGGGAAAAAGGACAAAAGACTGGGTAAAGATTAAGCGCATGGCAGATGATGATTTTGTTGTGGCGGGTTATATCAGGAAGGGCATAAACCATTATAGTTTGATCTTGTCTAAATACCGGAAGGGAACACTGGTTTACAAAGGGCATCTGTCCAGTGGGGTAACGAAGGAAGCGATATCCTGCTTATCTCCGGTAACAGATGCGGTGCTGCCGCTGTTTCCTATAGCAGAGACAAAGGGAGCCGTGTGGGTAAAGCCGGAAAAGGTGTGCCGGGTGGAATATATGCCGAATACGAAAAATTCCCTCCGGCAGCCGGTATTCCGCGGCTACCGGGATGATGTGATGCCGTGGGAGGCAGAAGAAATAGAATAAGATGATAACAGCCGAAAGGCAGGGATTTTGCAGAAATGCTTGGTTCCTGCCTTTCTTTTTTGGAGGAAAGCAGATTGAAATATGAAAGCAAAGGTTTTGAGCAGTTAAAAGCAAAAACAGGGGAGTTTTTGGAACATGGAGCGTTAGGAAATATCCGGGTTTATTGTGAAATGACCTGGCCGTACAGACGGAAAGCGGAAAATTATCTGGACGAGCTTGCAAAGGCAGATGTAAGGAAAGCATTGATTGCTTCCCTATATCATATGTGCCGTGGAAAAGGGATAGAGACCACTAGGGCAACGGAGCAGATGATCGGGGAGTTATGGGATTTCGGTAGGCCGGATAAGGCGCAGGAACGGGATATGCTGCAGGCGCTTGTGTGGGACACCGGCATGTTTATAAAAAACAATGGTTACTGGGACTGGGAAGAGATGCGGGAGATCGGGGAATCTGATACGGATGTTGTCCGGAAACTGTATGGAAAACTGCGTACCCGGGAGGGAAGAGAACAGCAGTCAGATATCCTTGTGGCATATCTGGAAAATTATGACCTTCCGGGGGAAGTACAGGCACAGATTGAACAACTGGAAGTGCGTCTTTTGAATTATCCGTCCCCGGAAAGGGAAGAAGACAGATCCATCAAAAACAGCTTTCAGTTACAGAAGTGTGTGCGCTGGATTCAGGAATTATCCGCATCCTATTACACACTGCCGGCGAAAGCATACCGGAATCTGAACGAAGCGGGGGTATGGAGGGACTATGTGGTTCCCAGGATTCCCCAGTATGAATCTATGTCATGCTATGAAGTGGTCTCTGATATCCTGCACCATGTAGAAGGGCTTGGGGATGCTTATGAAAAAATGATGAAAGTCATGGGAAAAGAGCATATCAAGCCGGGTGAGGTACCAGACAGTTATGACTGGCAGTATCTGCGGGAAACAGAGGCTGCTTTTATTGAGACGCTGGCAATTCAGAAAGGGTTGTATTTTGGAGAAGCCCTGGACACGTTTTATGAAAGCAGGTTTGCTCTGGCACTGGAGCAGAGCAGGGAGCGATATGCGCTGACACGTGCAGAAATGCTTGTGGAGTATCTGGAATATTCGGAGCCGGAACTGTTTGCGAAATATGAATGCGGATGCCGTTCCCAGTCTTCCATGCCCGAAAAAAATGGAACAGTGAACTGCAGGAGTGTGAGGTAGGGATGGCAGAGCGTATAGAAAAACCGGAACAACTGACTGCTTGGCTGGAAGAGGAAGATATTCTTTTCCGGCTGTCTTTGAAAGAGGCGGAGATTATTTTGGGATATCTGGAAGGTTCTGGCTACAGCCTGGAAGCGGGGGACGGTACTTTGTTTCTGTGTGACGATGTGAATGATACAAGTGAGAGAACAGGGATTGATGATATTGTGGACCTGGTTTGCGAAAAGAATTATGAGCTGATTGAGCAGACGGCCGTAAAAATATCAGAGGCAGAGCTGGGAGAGGATACCAGAGAAGAGGAATCCTATCTTGCAAGCCTTATGGGAGATGAGACTGTCCTGGATTCTGTCTTTAAGCAGACCAGGTATCAGAAAGAAATGGACCAGATGCTTAAGAAGGCGGCAGGAAAGAGCCAGCCGCTGGTGCAAGCAGTGAGCCGATAGTTTGGGAAAGGAGTGGTTCTACGAAAAAGGAAGCGATGAAATGCAGGAAAGAGATCCGTCTGACCAGTGCGGAACTGGAAGAACTGCAAAAACAGGCTGCTGAAATGGGGGTAACGGATTCCCAGTTCCTGCGGATGCTGATCACTAACCGTCCCAGGGATTACCCGGCAATCCGGCAGGAATTGCAGCGGTTGAATAACGAGATCAATCATATAGGGGTAAACATCAACCAGATTACCCATAACAATAACAGCCGGCTGTATTCCGAAGAGGATAAACACCGGCTGTATGTGTTTATGAAGCGGCTGAAAGACCAGATGCAGCAGGTAATCGACAAATTGTAGGAGCAGTAAGAAGAACCTATGGCGATCACAAAAATCCTGCATATGAAGCAGGCAAAATCCGGGTATATGGCGAAGCATCTTGCAAACGGGCTGAAATATATCATGGACCCGGATAAAACAGAGGGCGGCAGGTATGTCAGCGGCAGCAACTGTATTCCGGAAAATGCGCTGGCGCAGATGCTGGAAACGAAGCGTCACTTTGGAAAGCTGGATAAAAGGCAGGGATATCACTTTATCATTTCTTTTGAAGAGGAGGATATCACGGAAGAGACGGCCTTTGAGGTTGTAGGGCAGTTTGTAAAAGAATACCTGGGGCCGGATTTTGAGGCAGTTTATGCGATCCATAATGATACAGACCATATCCACGGCCATATTATTTTTAATTCCGTCCGTTGTACGAATGGTTACAAATATGATTGTCCAAAAGGGGAATGGGAACATAGGATTCAGCCTCTGGTAAACCGTCTGTGTGAGGAACACGGCCTGTCAACGCTGGATATGGAGGAAGTCCTGGAAAAAAGGAAGAAACGAAGGGAAGGAATCAAAGAAGAACCGAAAAAGCAGAAAGCACTTTCCGAGCGGAACCAGAGAATCAAACGGGATGTGGACCGTGCGGTGCAGGATGCAGATACTTATGAAGAGTTTCTGGAAATTCTGGAGTACATGGGATATGAACTGTCCGGGAAAAAGCATCTTGCCCTCCGGGAGATCGGTGCTGAAAGGGCAAGGAGAATTGACTTATTCGGGGAGGAATATACCGAAGAGATGCTCCGGTGCCGGATTGAAAAACCGCCGGTCCCGGCGCAGCAGGAGGACCGTAAGGAAGCAGAACTTCTCTATATTTATATTCCATACCGGAACCGGCATCTGACCAGACACCAGAAGGAATGTTTTATACGGAAATACCGTGCCGGGAAAATCCATAAAAGTCCAAAGTCATGGGAATATAAAAGCAGCCTGCAGGCACTTAAAAGATTGCAGGAGGAATATATCTTCTGGGCGGAGCATGATATCCGCTCCATAGAGGGCCTTTCTGATGCGAAAATGGCTGCTTCGGAACGGATGAAGGAGGTACGGGAGAAGAAGCGGGAACTGGAGGAAGAAAAAAAGCCCTATCAGGCAGTTCTTCATCTTCTCGGAGAGTTGGAACCGCTTCAGATGGAGGCAGAGCTTTATAAAGAGGGATATCCGGAGTTTTCCGGGGAATTCCTGGCTTATGAGGCAGTATGCCGGAAACTAGAAGGACTGGGGTATTCCGTGCCAGATGCCAGAAGGACAGAAGCGTATTTCCAGACAAGGACACAGGCACTGGAGGAAGAAAAGAGGCAGGCTATTAAGGAAAAAAGGATTGCCGAAAGACTGCTTAGTAAGGTTTACAGCCGGGAGAGGGGGAAAAGCGTACAACATGAAATACGGAATAAAGGATTATGAAGAATTACTGGATAAGGCGGTGCAGTTTATGAAAAATCATGGGCTGTATGACAGTTACTGGAGCCGGGAAAGCGAAGTTTGGCACAGCAGCTTGCATGGGAACTGACGGAACTAGGAGAAGAAATCGACCATTATGGGTTAATGGATGCAATGGAATCCGGGGAATCCAAAGAGGATATGGTCAGAAAGAGTTACCAGGGGCTTTTGGAACCTGGAGGATGTGAAGCATCCCTGAACTGGCTGGAGGAATTTCTGGACGAGTGTGAGGAAGATGGGCTGGAAGTGCAGAAAGTGAAGGATACCTGCAGGAAGATCCGTAAACTGGACCAGGAACTGAAAGAAAAATCCGGTAAACATGACCGGGCAGTTGAGGAACAAAGGAGAGGCAGACAGCGTTAATGTCTGGAAAAGGAATCGGAACAACAGCCGGACTTTGGGGAGTCCGGGGAAAGGAGACAGAATGACAATTGAAGAGCAACGGTATCTGGAAGAATGTAAGAAAGTGCTGAAGCATGAGCAGATGGATATTGTCACGATGGCTATGGATTATGGGCTGCCGATTGCGGAAATACGCAAGGTGGTACAGAGCAACCAGAGCGCGGAATGTATGCGTGAGATTGTATTTGGCATGATGGAAGGCATCAGTACGGAGGCACTGGAATTTCTCTGTGAAAATGATTTTAACCAGTATCAGATGAAAGAGATCCGGGAGGGCATTGTCCACGGGCTTGCGTTTGAACAGGTAAAAACCTATGCCATTAAAGAAATGTCCGCGAACCGGATGAAGAAAATGAGGACACAGTTGGAGGAATCCCTTCAGAAGCAGAGTGGACAGACAAAAGAGGATGACAGTGTACGGGAGTATATGAAGGGGCTTATGGAGATCATGGAAAATTCCATTTTGCAGTTTAAGGAAAGCAATGAGCGCTTTGATGCCTTGTCTTCCCTTGTAAAAGAGCATGTGGTAGATGAAAAGAACCGGGAAATCCAGGATTTGTATGAGAATCTGAAATATAAGGACAAGAGTATTCAGGACCTGCAGAAGAAAGTGGCAGAGAGGGATAAGACAATCGCAGACCTGCAGGCAGCGCTTGAAAAGAAGAACCAGGAGGCGGAGCCTAAGAAACCGGAAATCCTGCTGGAACCTGTGATACAGGATTCCCGTCCGGCTAAAAAGAGGATGCTTGGCTTGCTTGCTTTCCGTGATAAGAATCTTCCGAAGGATGTCCTCGGGACGATCATGGAAGCAGACCTGTCAACCGAGCAGTTGGAGGAAGTTCGCAAGTGTATTGAGAGCGGCCTGAATGACCAGGAGATTGCCCGTGTGATTGAGAATAACCCGACAGCAGAACGGATGTGTAAAATGCGGGAGATTCTGCTTCTTATGAAGGAACGGAAGGCAGGTGTCTGATATGTTTGCGATTGAAAATGTGGTACAGATATTTCCCTTTTTAGAGGAAGTTGAGAAGAACCGTCCTTGTTTTACCCAGGCAGAAAAACAGATCTTATATCGGATCGCATTCCATAAGGAATCCTTTGAAGAGGTACAGAAGATCATCCTGCAGGCATCGGCTCCGCATTTAAAAGAAGAAGAGCGGAGACAGCTTTTGGAACACCATGCCGGTAATCTGCCGAAACCGCCGAACAGTGCGGCAGTACAGATTGAGAATTATATTTTTCAGGTACAGCTTATGTCTTATGAGACAGAAAAGGCGAACCGGATGCTGGAAGAGGTTTTGAAGCGCAGCGATCTGAATGAGGAACTGGATGCCATGATTGCAGAGGCAACGGAAAAACCGCTGAAACCGCAAATCGCGCAGGCGGCAGTGAAAAATGAAAAATCCATATAGGGAAGGGGGAAGCATATGAGTGAGATTCAGGACGCGGCGCAGATCATCCGTGTTTCGTTTGAAGGCGCAGAGATCATTCTGAAGCTGGGGAAAGCCAATCTGGATTTTGTGAAGGGGGTCTGTGCTGTGATCAAAAAAATGCTGGACCAGGAGAAGCTTTCTGGAAAGACTTCTGTGAAACAGCTCTTAAAGTCCGGCGGAGACCTGCAGGTGTTCAAGTTCCAGACAGAAGACCTGGCAACGGTAAAAAAGATGGCAGATAAATATGGAATCCTGTATTCCATCCTGCCGGATTTGAATAAGTCTGACGGAATGAGCGAGATTTTATTCCATTCCCAGGCGGCTCCCCGTATCAAGTCGATCATGGAGCAGATTCAGAATTCTAAGATTGAGACTATGGATGATTATTTTGCGAATGCGGAACCGGAGGAACTGGAAAAGACGGTCAGGGATGAACAAAAAAAGTCCGGGATGCCAAAAGAAAAGGAATACCGGGTAACGGCCGAAGAGATTCTGAAGAATCCGGGAGCAAAGGTAAGTGATGTCCGTTCCAGGCTGAACATGACCTGGCTGGAGATCTGGCCGGTAGTAAAGCATATGGAGAGCAACGGTCTGGCGGAGCTTGGAAAAGATGGTACGGTATCTATGAAGATGGATTCGGAACAATTCCGGGAATTCATGGAGTCCAAACAGTGGAAGGCATGGTTCGGCAGCCGGGAGACAGGACAGAGACATGGCACAGAAAGCGTATTACCGGTTGATAAGATGGAAGAACTCAAGCGGATTCAGAAGGAGTCCAAAGATAACCCGAAAGTGAACGGAATCACGATTGACCGGAAGATGGTCATGGAAGAGACCGAAAAGAACATCAAGACCAGGATTCCATATAAGAAAGATGAATATATCTGGCTGCGGAAGTCCGAGATCACATGGATCAATGGTAATAAGACGATCTATGCGGGGCTTGAAAAAGAGAAGACCTATCAGGTACTGGACGCTTCCAACCAGCCGGTGCGGAGAGTGACTGGACAGCAGTTATATGAACAGAGCTATGACCCGGTAAACAGGGAGCAGGTAAAACGCCAGCAGGAACAGCAGAAAAAGAGGGAGAGGCAGCAGAAAAAGAAAGAGTATCAGCAGGCTCAAAAAACGCTGGAATCTGCCAAAAAGACAGTAAAGGGCAAGGGAGGCAGGTAATACGCTACAGGGAAGTCGAAAAAAGACGCCGCTGTGGATGCTGCTGATCGGAGGAATCTGTGCGGCGTATTCGGGATATTTGTTAAGCGCCTGTTACAAGCCGGAAATGGACCTGAACTATTTTATGGAACGGCTAAATGCCGTGGCAGGGCGGCCTTTTGCCAATTACTGGAATGAATACTCCTTAAAGGCAGTGGTTGGCGCTGTTTTTGTTTATGCAATCGCTATGCTGATGTATATCACGAGCCGGAGAAACTATATGCCGGGGAAAGAATTTGGTACGGCAGTGTTTGCAAATCCGCGTCAAATCACAAAAAAGTTCGGGGATAAGGAGGATAGCAGAAATCGCATCCTTTCACAGAACCTGAGGATGTCTATGGACACTAGGAAAACCAGACTGAATCTGAATTTTCTGGTTATCGGGGGCAGTGGCGCAGGAAAAACACTGTTCATGGTCAAGCCGAACCTCATGCAGCTTACTTCGTCATTTATTATTACAGATCCAAAGGGGGAAATTGCAAGATGCTGTTCGGGATTTCTGATCGCACATGGATACCGCGTAAGAATCCTGAATCTGGTGGAGATGGAGCATTCCAATGGATATAATCCGTTCCGGTATATCCGTTCGGAGACGGACATTATCAAACTGATCACGAATCTGATTGCGAATACAACACCAAAGAACGCACAGAGCAATGACCCGTTTTGGGAAAAGGCGGAATCCCTTTATTTACAGGCGATTTTCCTATATGTCTGGCTGGAATGTCCACCGAAAGAACGGAATTTCCGCACTGTTCTGAAGCTGCTCAATGAGGCAGAGGTTCATGCGGATGGCTCGCCGTCTGACTTAGACCGGAGATTCCGGCGTCTGGAGCGCAAAAAGGGCAGCTCGCATCCGGCGATCATCCAGTATAACAAGGTGGTCCGTGGTGCCGGCGATACAGTAAGAAGTATCATTATCAGTGCTAATGCAAGGCTTGGTATTCTGGAAAATCCGCAGATCCTGAGCATTCTGGACAGTGATGAGATGGATATTGAGGAGATCGGGACCGGAGTAGACGGGGATAAGAATAAAAAAACAGCCCTGTTCTGTGTTATCCCGGATTCCGATAAAAGTTATAACTTCCTAGTCGGAATGCTTTACTCACAGATTTTTCAGGAACTGTATTACCAGGCAGATTTTAATTTTAATGGGCGTCTGCCGATTCATGTTACTTTTATGTTGGACGAATTTGCCAATGTTGCGCTACCAGATGACTTCTGTTCACTTTTGAGTACAATGCGGTCCAGAGAGATCTCTTGTATTATCATCATACAGAACTTAGCGCAGATCAAAGCTCTGTTTAAGGACACCTGGGAGACCATACCGGGTAACTGCGATACGCTTATTTATTTGGGCGGAAATGAACAATCCACACATAAATATGTCAGCGAAAGTCTTGGTAAGGGAACCATAGACAAAAAGAGCAGCGGCGAAACAAAGGGTAAAAACGGAAGCAGTTCCCACAATTTTGATGTCCTGGGGCGTGAACTGCTCACTCCGGATGAAACACGGAAGCTGAATAATGACCAGTGTATCGTGCTGATCCGTGGCTGTGACCCGATCATAGACCGGAAATACAATACCTTTAAACATCCATTGTTTAAGGAAAGCGAGGATGGAGGTGCGCCGCCTTATATACATGACATTAGTATGGCACAGATGTCGGAAAATGTCAAATTATTAAGTGAGGAATCTTTAAAATTTTATGAGAAGAAAAAGCAGAACGGGGAGCCGGTACATATTCTGGAACTTTCCGTGGAAGAACTGCTTGCGGCAGACCCGATTCCGGAAAAGATATTTACAGAAGAAGAGTTGGAAGCGAACCGGAAAGAAGCAGGACAGTCTGTAAAGGAGGTAAGGAAAAAACGCCCGGATAACCGGCAAAAAGAAAGCGGTGGAGACAATTCCGGAAAGAACAGCAGTAACAACATGAACAGCCGGCAGCCAGAAGAGGAGGCGCTGTTTGAGCTTCTGGCTAAGAACCCATATAGTGATGAACAGCTTGAGGAGATCAGGATAGCGATTGGCAGCGGAATTTCTTATAAAGATGTTCTGGTCATTGCAGATATCAAAAATACTGCTGAACAGATGAAAAAGCTCCGGCTGAAATTTACGAAAGATACTGGAAAATAAAGAAGGCAGATTTATAGGAACCCATAGTTTATGCATAACGCAGGGTGGGTTTCTATAAACCTGCCTTTTTGCGTGTGCAAATGAGATCAAAGAAAAGGAGAACCAATTTATGAAGGGATTTGTTGAAAAAGGCAAAATGAGTGTAAAGAAAGTAATCGTACAGGCAACGGCAGGCGCAGCAGCGGCAGCCATGTTTTTCACACAGCCGGTTATGGCATCCGGTGTAGATTCAGTCACACAGCCGCTGGCAAATTTAAAGACTCTGGTTATCAGTATTATCGGGGCGGTGGGTGTCATCATCCTTGCAAAGAATGTCATGGAATTTGCACAGGCATACCAGCAGCAGGACAGTTCTTCAATGAACAGTGCAATTAAAGGAATTGTGGCGGGGCTGATCATGGCCGGCATTTCTTCCGTACTTGCTTTTCTTGGTATCAGCTAAATTAATGAAGCGATACTGAAACTGTATTGTACCAGGGTAAACACATAGGAAGATGTTTACCCTGATACGTTTGGTAACGAAAGGCAGGGGAACGGGGCAGAAGCCCCTCCTGTCTTCAAGAAAAGAGGTGAAGATATGTTTAAACTGGGAGAAGCAATTCTTGCGCTTCTGGAGATTGTGTTTGGCTTTTGGAATTCCCAGGTATCGTTAGTGTTTGAACTTTTGGGGCAGTCCCCTACCGGTTTTAAAGGAGGCGGGCCATGGGGCATTGTAGAGAGCGTGGAGCCTTTGTTTGTGGCAATCGGTTCCTCTCTGGTTGTGCTGTTTTTTGTAATCGGGTTTTGTTCTGAGAGCGTGGATATCCGGGAGGAAATGAGGTTCGAGGTTATCCTGCGTATGTTCATCCGGGTGGCGATTTCCCAATGGATGGTTGCCTATAATGTGACGATCATGAAAGCGCTGTTTACATCTTGCGGGAATCTGGTCGGTTTATTAGGAACGAACCAAAACGTGGAACTTACCATAGATTCGGCACAGGCAGAGATCATCGAAGATTTGGGATTTGGGACCAGTATCGTGTTTTTGATTCTGGCAGTATTTTTATCTTTAATCGTGATCATCTGCGGATTTTTTCTGTTATACAATGTGTATTTCCGTTTTCTGAAGATCATGGTCATTGTACCGTTTGGAGCGATTGCAAGCAGTACCATCGCAGGAAACAGAGGAATCAGCAATACCTTTGTCAGCTATATGAAATACTTCATCAGTGTGGTATTTGAGGCTGTAACGATGGCTTTTGCGATCCTGCTCTGTAATAAGTTTATCAGTTCCGGCCTCCCGGCATTTACCGGCGATTATGAGGACTGGGCAAAGACACTGATCTATCTGGGCGAAATGACATTTACAGTAGCGCTGACCGTGGGGACAGTGAAAGGTGCGCAGAATCTGACATCCCGCGCGTTGGGGCTTTAAAGATAGCGGGGGAAAATAGAAGTGCAGGTAAAAGAACGGGAAAAGGGCATCCAGCTTACACTTTTTGAATACTTCCGAGATGCGGAGTGCTTTACGCTTACCGAGGCGATGGACTGCGTAAAGAAGGTAAAAGAGGTAAAAGAGCCAAGCATCCGTGCCAGGATATATGAGGGAATCGAAAAAGGCGTTTTTGAACGGGTGGCAAAGGGTGTCTATACCGTTACCCGGAAAAATGAGAATGAAGAGGAAGTAACCTGTATGCTGGTGCAGGGAGACGGAAGGGATTTGAGCTTCTTAAAGGATAACAGTGTGGATGCCATTATTACAGACCATGCGTATTCACTAAAGAAAAGCCTAAAGGGTGGAAACCGTGACTTTGCAAAATATGAATGTTTCCAGTATACACAGGAGGACTTTGACGAGAAATACCGTGTACTGAAAAAGGGGCATTTCCTTGTGGAGTTCCTGCCGGAAGAAAACGGGGAGAATTATGGGTATTTGTATCAGGTAAAACAACTGGCAAAGGAAGCAGGGCTGCAATATTACGCAAAAGTAGCCTGGAAAAAAGGCAGTTTTGTGGCAAATACCGGGAGAAAATCAAAAAACACGGAAGAGATCGCTTTCTTTACGAAAGGAAAAGCCAGAAATATGCGGCCAGATGCAAAAAAAGATAAGGCAGAGCCGGGGATTTCCCATTTTATGTCCGGGGCAAAAGGAATGCTGCCAACGGTCTTTGATGTGGAACCATCGTCAAAGGCAGACCGCATCCATCAGGCAGAAAAGCCGGTGGAGCTGCTGAAACAGATCATGGAATTTATCACGGAAGAGAAAGAATGGGTACTGGACCAGTTTGCCGGTTCTTTTGCTTTAGGGGAAGCAGCCCTTGAAAATGGGAGAAACGCGATCTGTATAGAGATTGATGAAGGCTACTTTGAAACCGGAAAGGAGCGGCTTAGAAAGGTTCAGGAAAGAAAACGGGGCAGATGACAACAGGGCGGTGGATAGAAATGGAGAATGGAAAGCGTAAAGAACTGGATTTTGAGTATAAGGTTCAGGATGATAAGGAATGCATGAAAGTATGGATGCAGATCGATGGCTGTAAGGAAACCGGAAATCTCGACATTACCTTTTACAGTGAAGTGAACGATGGAATGTTTCCTGTGATGGAGGTTACGGAAGAGTTTGGAGTGCCTATGGAAAAGAACCGGATGTTCATAAAAGAAAGCATGACCGTAGATTTTGCCCTTGCATTCCTACAGAAATATGGTATAGGAACCCCCACTGGAGAAACGGGAAGATGCGGAATCCGTGAATGCCCGGTATTTGAGTTCAATGAGGAGGTCCTTCGGGAGCTGGACCCGGAAGGGTACCGGCAGTATGAGGAAATTCACGAACAGGTAAAGAGGGAACCGATACAGGAAATGCCGGATACTGTAAAGACAGCACAATACCAGTGGGAATATGGGGAAGAGAAGATCGCCCTTTATGTGGAATCCTACATGTATGGGGGAGGCATCTGCGTCCAGATGTATCACAGGGAAGAAGAAAGCTGGGAGCTTTTTGGCGACCTGACCGTTAACCTGCCGGGATACATGCTGGAACCGGAGGAAGCATTTATAAGCGCTGATTACGGCAGGGATAAGCTGGAATTTATTAAAGATTATGGGATGGGAAAGGTTCTGCCGGTAAAAGGGCATTCCGGGATGCAGCAGTACAGCATGGTGGAATTCAATCTGGAAAAGCTGGCAGAGTTTGATGAAGTGGGTGTGAGAAAATACTGCAGGAATCAGGGGATCGAATTGAACATTGGTAAAAATCCTTCCCTGCAGGAAACAAAAGGAAGCATGGGAAAACGGCAGAGATAATATGCAGATATGGGATCGTAAATATTCTGTATCAAAAAATCTTATGGAAAGGAGAAGCCGGAAAACAGGAGGAACGCGGGAAGTTCCACTGGATAAAATCCGGCAAGGGTAAGCGAATGGATATTGAACTGAGCGAAGACCTGCAGCATTATAAGGAAAGTTTTGTTTTGGGCCTTACGGTAAAACAGGCATTTTTCAGCCTGCTCTCACTGGGGGCAGGGACAGCGATCGTCCTTCTGTTATATCAGAAAATCGGGATCACATTAAGCTGCTATGTGGCAACACCGGTTGTTGTGCCGCTGGCGCTTACCGGTTTTTATAACTATCATGGACTGACTTTCTGGCAGTTTGCGTCAAAACTGCTCCATTATTCTTTTTTTAACCGCCCGCTGCTTTACTGCTCCACAGAATCTGTAGAGGAATTAAAGCTGTTGGGTTTAGAGGAGAGCCAGGAGCAGAAGCAAAAGCAGGAAAAGGCAGCAAAAGAGGCGAAAAAAGGAAGAAAGGAGGATATGCATATGGTAAAGAAAAGAGCAATCCGTATGATCGGCGCGGTTGTCTGCCTGCTTGCAGCGGGAACCGCAGCAGCCGTATGGTTTAAGTATTACCGTTAAAGGGAAAACAGACCGAAAGTAAAACGGGCAGGGAAGGGCTGCCAGACCTCCTCGGGAAGAGGGAGAACGATTGAAACTATTTAGCAGGGCAGATGGCGTTGCTGAATGTTTTCTGGTTCTCCATCTGCCTGAAAGGAGGAAGTACATTGTCAATTATTTCTGACAGATTTGAGCAATTAAAAAAGGCAGATAAGCCGGTTAAGGCTCCAAAATATTTACAGCAGACGATGGGATTTACCCGGATATCCCGGGACGGCATTTTTGAAGTAGCGAAGGGGAGGTATTCCAAAACATACCGTTTTCTGGATATTAATTATGTTACAGCAGGTTCGGAAGACCAGGTTCGTATCTTGCAGCAGTATTGCAAGGCGGTAAATGCCATTGATGTGAATTTTAAGATCACGATCAATAACCGGAATAAAAATATGCAGGAGTTCCGGGAGAACGTCCTGTTTCGGCATAAGGATGACGGATTTGACTGGATTCGGGATGCTTATAACCAGATCACGGAAAAACGTATCGTAGAAGGGAAACAGGGAATCGAGCAGGAGCGTTACCTGACCGTATGTGTGGAGCGTAAGGGGTATGAGCAGGCGAAAGCATTTTTTTCGACCTTTGAAGCAACCTTAAAACAGAATTTTGCGGAGCTTGGTTCCGTGATCGAGCCGTTAGATGCCGGGGAGCGCCTGCGCATCTTATTTAATTTTTACCGGATGGGGGATGAGGAACATTTCTACTTTGATTTCCGGGAGAGCCTGAAACGGGGCGGTGATGTTAAGAATGGGATTTCCGGGGGATATATGAAATTCTATCCCGGGTATTTTGAAACGGACCGGAAGAAATGCCGTGCGCTGTTTATCAAGAAATATCCGGCATCACTGCCGGACACCTTCATTAATGAAGTGACCAACCTGCCGGTACACAGCATGACAACGATTGATATTGTGCCGGTGCCAAAGGATTTAACGAACCGGGTTCTTCAGAAGAAATATCTGGGGATTGAGAATGACATTCTGAAGCAGCAGCGTGTCCGTAACAAAAACAACGATTTTTCTTCTGATATTTCCTACATTAAGAAGGTGCAGAAAGAAAAGATCGAAGGTGTCATGGACGATGTGCGGGAGAATGACCAGAACCTGTTCTATGTTGGTGTGAACATGGTTGTCATGGCGGATAAAAAAGAGGAACTGGAAAGCATTACGGAGACACTCAGGAACATGGGAAACGGGCGGATGTGCCAGATCGAGCCGCATTATTATCAGCAGTTGGAAGCGCTGAATACAGTGCTTCCGGTAGGAGGACGGCAGGTGTCCACACTCCGTACCATGCTGACAAGGGATATCGCGGCACTTCTGCCTTTTAATGTGCAGGAGCTGAATGAGAAGGGCGGTGTCTGCTACGGCATCAACCAGGTGTCCCATAACCTGTGTCTTGCTAACCGGAAGAATCTGGCGAATGGCAACGGGATGGTGTTCGGCATACCCGGAAGCGGAAAATCTTATTTCAGTAAATCCGAGATGATGCAGGTGTTTTTGGGGACGGAGGACGATATCATCGTGATCGACCCTACCCTGGAATACTTCGATATCGCACAGGCGCTTGGGAACCAGGCTGCGATCATCAACCTGTCCACGTATACGAAGAATCATATCAACCCTTTGGAGATGGATGTGTGGACCCTTGACTTGAACGATTCCCAGGGATATATCCGTGATAAGGGAGAGTTTATGTTGGGATTGTGTGAGCAGTGCTATGGGGATAGCCTGAACAGCCGGCATAAATCGATCATTGACCGGTGTGTACGGAAGCTGTATATCGACATTGCCAAAAGCAGGGAGAAGCATATCCCGACAATGGGTGAATTCTATGAGCTTCTGCTGGAGCAGCCGGAACCGGAGGCGAAGGATATCGCATTGGCATTGGAGCTGTTTGTAAGCGGCTCCTTGAATATTTTCAATAACCATACCAATGTAAATGTGCAGGCGAGGTTTGTTGTTTACGGGACCAGGGACTTAGGGAAGGAACTGGGGGCGATCTCCACGCTTGTCATGTTGGAGAACATCAGCGCAAGGATTGCGGAAAATGCAAAAATCGGGCGTGCTACATGGCTGTATATCGATGAGTTCCATACGGTCCTTGATAAGGAATACAGCGCGAAATATCTCTACACTTTGTGGAAAAAGGTGCGGAAGCTGGGCGGCTTATGTACCGGGATCACTCAAAATATAGTAGACATGCTGCAGAATTATACAGCAGTTACTATGCTTGGAAACTCTGAGTTTATCGCTCTTTTGAAACAGGCGAATGTAGACAGCCAGGAGCTTTCCCGTGTGGCCGGGATACCGGAAGCGCAGTTGCGTTTTGTAAATAACTCTCCGTCCGGTACGGGAATCATTAAGCATGGCAATGTCTGCATCCCATTTGACAACCGGATGAGCAAGGATGAAAACCCAATCTATGCACTGTTTAATACGAACCTGCATGAAAAAGCAGCCAGACAAGAAGAATGGCTTGACGTAGATTGATAAGTATTAAATGCATGAAAATTCAACGATAAATTTTTATGCCTCTTTTAATAGAAATTTGTAACTGTAGGTGCCGCCAGTGGATGAAACTGGCGGCTGTTTATGTATGTGAAAAATATGGGGAAAGAAGGGTTCTATGAAGAAAGAGTATCAGCAGTTAATGAAAAAAAGACCAGAGTATTTTCAAAACTCAGAGGAACCGGGAAGTATTTTTATTTATACGGACTTGGATAAGATAGCAGAAGTAGAACAGAAATGTCATACCTCAGTAGGAATCATGTATCAGGACCAGTATATTTATCTGTTGAAAGATGCAGTGCGGCATCCCAACGGAAAAGACGGTACCTATATCCGCATATTGTATGCCACAGAAGGAGTAGGAGTGGTCATGCTGCCGATTTTACTCCCAACAATGGAAATCCTGCTGTTATCACATTACCGCCATGCTTCCAGAAAGACCTATCTGGAATTGCCGAGGGGATTTGCGGAAGAGGGATTGACCGAGGAGGAGAATGTCCGGAAGGAAGTTCTTGAAGAAACCGGATATCAGATTACCCGTATGGAATATTTGGGAAATTTAGCAGGAGATACGGGAATGACTGGCGGAGAGATCAAAGCCTATGCGGTTTATCTTGGAGGACAAATGGGAACGCAGGATGAAAAGGAAAGTGTATGCGGCATCCGTATGGTTCATGTAAGTGAGATACAGGGTATGATAAGACGCGGTGAGATTACGGAAGGATATACTTTATCGGTATTTGCTCTCGCACAGGCAATCGGTATCATTTAGCCGCTGGAAAGAATGGTAAGCACGGGAGGACGTATTCTTTTTATTGGTATTTATAATATTGGGAAGGAGTGGTAAAGTTGGAACCAAGTTTATTTGTGCCATTAGGAGAGCAGGAACACTTAAAGGAATTTTTCAATACGATGAGGGAAAACGGCAGGAAAGATGCAGCGGAGGATATGGAACAACTGATTGCCTGTGTAAAAGAGATGCAGGAGGATTTGTCTGACGCAATGGAAGAGATAGATTTTCTTCAGCAGCAGATAAAAGATATGCAGGATTCGACTATGAAGGCAAAACTGCAAAAAGTACAGGAAGAGATGATGGATTCCGTGAAAATGGCTTGTCAGAAGATGGACGGAGTGAAAAAAGATATTGCCGGACAGGTTAGGAACGCCGCAGCAGTATGTAAAAAGAAAGGTATTCAGGCTCTTGATAATATTCTGGATGCGGCACATATTTACGATGGGTTAAGTAGTGTGGAGCAGCATTTAAATAACGCTGTGACAGCTATGGAGCAGAGGATTGAAAAGGTTGACCGGATGGCGGATGAGCTGCATGAAATGAAAGGGCATATGAAAAATATAGGAAATGTGGCAGCGGGCAGACCTATTGATACTCCTGCCGAGCGTGACCGTTCCAAAGGGCTTTTGGCAAAAATCGAAAACAGTATGAGATACTGTAAAAAACTGATTGCAGGTATGGGGCAGAAGCTTCTTGTAGCAAAAGCCCATGTGGTGCATTTACAAAAGGAAGCAGAACGGAAGGGAGAAGAGAAAATTGCTTCCGTACAGGAAATCCTAAAGGAAATGCGAGAATCCTCTAATATGGCATTAACAACACAAAACCGCGCATTGGAATCAAGATAACAGGGAGATCGGATGGAAGAACAGAAGGAAATGGCAATGACACTGAACCAGTTATTCTTATTATTGGAATTTCTGCCGGATGGGGTAAGCCTGGAAGTTTCGTGGGAAGGAGAGAAGGATGGAGGACGCACATGAATTGAAGGTTGTCAGCATCCGTCTGGTGGATGAACCTCCGCTTCTCAGTAAAAAAGCAATAAAGAATCCGCGGGATGTGATAGAGGTAATGGGCGAACATTTACAAAAGTATGACAGGGAATTGTTTTGTATTTTGAATTTGCAGACAAAAGGACAGGTAATCAATATGAATATTGTGAGCATGGGAACACTGAATATTGCCCTGGTCCATCCCCGTGAGGTATTTAAGTCGGCTATCCTGTCCAATGCTGCTGGTATTATACTTCTGCATAATCATCCTTCCGGAGAATGTACCCCAAGTGAATCTGATATTAAAACTACAAAACAATTGGTTGAATGCGGTAACCTGATGCAGATTCCGGTAAAAGACCATGTGATTGTGGGTGGCGGTAATTATTATAGTTTCCGGGAAAATGATCTGGTGCTTCCTTCTACAGAATCCATAGGGATAGTGGCAGAGCAGGGAAATGTTTACCGGGCAGATAGGACTGGACGGAGATAAATACAAAAAGTACACGTAAAAAGGCTGCATTGACTGGATTGCATTTTATGGGTATAATAAGAAAAAAGACTTTTGCAGTAAAGGATGCTGAGAGAACATTGGAGAGAGCGATTCAAGAAGTATAGTAACTGGGCAAAGGAATATTATGAAGAGTAGGAGTCTGCTTTTCAGATATTTGTTTCTTAAAAAATAGCAGGAGGATGTCTATGGATATAAATATTTTAAATGAATTAGTAAACGGAATACTTGAGATTATGAAGTCCTCCCTTGTACAGATCGTGCTTTATGGTTCTGTTGCGCGAGGAACGAATACAGAAGAATCAGATGTGGATGTTGCATTGTTAGTAAAAGGAGCATTGAATAGGGCTACAGAAGAGCTTTTGTCTGATTTCATTGTTGATATGAATTTGAAGTATGATAAAGTTTTTTCTGTAATTGATATTGATTACGATATGTTCCTGAAGTGGAAAGGTGTAACACCGTTTTATCAGAATGTGACAAAGGAGGGAATTGTTTTATGGAAGGCAGCATAAAAGATTTGTCACAGTATCGTTTTTCCTGTGCAAAGGAAAATTTGGAGGCATCAAAAGCATTGATACAGGTTGGCCAGTTTAAATCCTCCGTAAACCGGTCTTATTATGCAGTATTTCATGGTTTACGTTCCGTTACTGCATTGGATCAGTTTGATTCCAGTAAGCATTCAGGAGTGATCGCATATTTTAATTATACTTATGTAAAAGAAGGAATTTTTGATAAGGCAATATCAAAAATGGTTGATACTTGTTATCGTTTGCGTGAAAAAGCAGATTATCAGGATTTCTTTCTTGTGTCGCATGAAATGGCAGAAGAACAGTTGGAAAAAGCAGAAAAGATTATAAAGATGCTGGAACCTTATTTAGAACAAAAGTGGAAAAATTTAGAGTAAGAAATTACAGAAGATGAGGAATGCGCGGTGTTATCGGTTAAGCATACTTATCATGCAATTGACATTACGTTAGATGTTTACGAAAAAATCTGTTCAGTTGTTGAACTGATGGCCGAAAAAGAGAATAAGACCTTTGATGAGTGTTATCTTTTGTTTGCTTCTTCCGAGGTATATGAGCTTTTGCAGAATGAGGAATCCCTTATGTGGTCGGAGAGTGCGGAGTATCTTCTGGATGAATACTATAGAAGACAAGAACCTATTCTTGCATAATGTACGATCAGAACCCCGTCTAAAAAGTAATACAATATTTAATAGACAGGAAATTTAACAGAGTTTTCTAAAAATGAAGCATTACCGCTGTGTATGGTAGTGCTTTTTTTATTGCAAAAATGAAAGGAGGCAGATGTGTGTGGAAACTGCTAAGATGGGCGAGAATGCCGCCAACTGTGTTCGGGTCACTTACTTTGTAGCGGAATGTATGGAGTTTTTGCGGTATGGAGAGTACGTGGAGGATATTCCGACCATAAAAGAAGCATTGGAATATTATGATAAGATTCCTCCGGACCGGCTGAATGCCGGAAAAGGGATAGGTATTCATATACACGATCCAGAAGAGGGGGAATATACGCCGGAATACCAGCTCCTTACGTGGCAGACGCTGGATGTTGATTCTTTGCAAATGATGTATGGAATCGAAAAATATCCCCAGGTTATGGAAGCAGCAAGAGAATTGGCTGCTTTAGGAACGGATATTACGGTAGTGGACACGAAGGAGCTGCTGAAAAAGGCGGCGCTCGTGGTGGATGCTGCGGAACTTGCAAAGAAGATCAATGACCTGCAGCGGAAACTGGATATGGATTCTTACGATCATTTTTACCCGGATGCCGCTGTTCAGGAAAAGAAGATTACCATGCAAATACTTACGGAACATGGGAAAAAGGAGTACCTGGACTGGCTGAATACTGGCAATTTAGAACAATTCCCGGAAGTGGGGGCAGAAGTCAGGGAGATTCGCGGCCTGCTTGAAAACACAGATATCCAGTGGCCGGCAGCATTATCCCCGTTTGTCTATATCAGCTTCAGCGAATCAGCAGGTATAGAGGAAAGGGATGTTCTGCCGATAGAGGAGGCAGACCCGTTGTTTGGAAAATTAGATCAGGATCGTGTAGAGAATAACAGGAAAAACGGGGAAGGCGGTTATGATAAGACAGCATTTATCATCTATTATCAGATGGATGGAGAACGTTCTACTTATGAGGGAAGGCAGGATTTTGGAGACGGGGAAGGAAGCCTCCTGAACCATATCGAGGCATTCTCAAAATACTACCTGGAAACGGAAGAAGGAGAGCAGATGTTGGAAGCAATGAAGGGGGAAGCTGCCAGATCCCTGAAAGAAGGCTGTGAATATACCCGTGATGAATTGCTTCCGTTTTTAAAATATTACTGTAATCTCTATGCCATAGAGGAAGCCTTAAAAGAAGAGCAGAATATCAGCCAAAAAATCCCCATAGTGTCAGATACGCAGGAAGCAAGGTGCGAATACCAGAGGGATTTAGCTGCATTCATAGAAGAAAGTCGGCAAGCGTTGTCACAGGGGGGCGTACTTCCGAAGATGCCGGATATCAAGGACTACGAAGAGACAAAAGAGAAAAAAGCATACCGGGAGCAGGTAATGCAGGAAATTGAGACGGAAGCGAAACAGTACGGCATGACCGTAGAGGAATATGCGAGGAATGGATATGAACCAAGTGTGAAAAAAAGATAATCAAAAGTAGAAAGGAGGCGGAGTTCCGGCCGGGTAAAAGATATCTTCACTCCTTTTCGATTGGATTTAGAGAAAACAGCGGTCAAACGGATTCAGTCAGCCAGTGAGATGGCGCTGAACCATTATGGGAAACCTCTGCTGGTTACAGACAGCGGGGGAAAAGACAGTGCGGTATGCCGGGAGCTTGTCAGACGTTCCGGTGTTCCCCATGAGATCATACACAATCTGACGACAGCAGACGCTCCCCAGACAGTTTTGTATATCAGGGAGCGTTTTCGTGAAGCAGAGGCAGCAGGCATTCCATGTGAGATTCAATATCCTTATTATAAAGGAAAACGAGTTACCATGTGGAGTTTGATTCCACAAAAGAAAATCCCGCCTACCCGCCTTGCCCGGTATTGTTGCGAGGTATTAAAGGAAGGGAGCGGAGTCGGGCGGTTTATTACTACGGGCGTTCGATGGGCGGAGAGCCAGAAGAGAAAAACAGGCAGGGGCATTTATGAAGCCTTTGACAGAAATCAGGCAAAAAAGTTGATTCTGAACAACGATAATGATGACAGGCGGCAGTTGTTTGAATCCTGCCGGGTTCGGAGCAAACATATCTGCAACCCGATTGTGGACTGGAGTGACCGGGAGGTATGGGACTATATCCGGTCAGAGAAAATCCCAATCAATCCTCTTTATGAAATGGGATTTTACAGAGTTGGATGTATCGGCTGCCCGATGGCGGCGGGCAAACACCGGTACCGGGAATTTGCCCTTTTTCCGACTTATGAATGTGCATACAAAAGGGCGTTTGAAAAAATGCTCCTTGTACGGAAACTGGAGGGAAAAGATGATTCAACCGGGGGATGGGTTGACGCAGAAAGCGTATTCCGGTGGTGGATGGAGGACGATACCATGCCGGGACAGTATGAATTACAGTTTGATGAAGATACCAATGAAGTGTATTACTGACGATTTTCAGATGCAGTAGGGAGGTGAGAAGCATCAGGGGAAAATACAGGATTTCCTATGGACTGCAATATGACGCATGGGAACTGGCGGTACAGCTTCCGGAACTGGAGATGTACGAATCGGAAGAGGAGGCCAGAAGAATAAGTGAAGAACAGACGGTATCTGCGTTGCTGACTGCGGATGCCATTTTTTTATTTTACGGGAAACTGGTCCAGAAATTCCTGCCGGAACAGCGGGAATTTTATCAGTTTTCTTTTTTAAAGGAAAAAGCCTATGACCGGCTTGGACCGCCCCTGTCACCGAAGGATATCGACAAGCTGATTGAAAAGGATATGCTGGAGGAGGTTATATTCAGCAGCCAGTATATACTGACAGAGGATGATTATGCGGAATTTCAGGGAGATTTGTCGGAGGCTTACAGGGAAATAAGAAAAACAAAGAAACCGGGATACCGTCTGCCGGAGAAAGTGGCAGACAGGGAAGGTAGAGAGATCTGCGGATATCTGTTTGGAAGCCTCTGGTACAAGGTGGAACTTGTGAAGGAGGCGGGTTATGGATATTAAGATCGTAAAAGAGAAGACCCCGGAAGTAAAGATTAAGAAGGAAGCGGAGGTATCAATACATAAGAAAAAGCTGATATCTGCCAGGACGGAAGACCGGACCTCCTTTCATGTAAAAGACAGTTCGGATTTCTTTGGAAATAAGAAATCGGCAGAAAAAGACTTAGGAGGCAAGAACCCTCTGGCAGAATCCCAGGCAGGAAAGAAGGCCCGGGAAGCGGGACTGTCTCAAAGAAACGGAAGGGGCGGCGCAGAAAGTGACGGAAAGGGTAGCCTGCCGGCATATCAAAAGAATGCTGCAGGAACCATGAAGAAAACAGCGGCAAAGAATCCGGTAAATCATAACACCCCTTTGTCCGGCAGGGAGAAATCCCTGCCGGCAGGGGATGTGGCTGTCCCGGTAAGCTCGGAAACCATGCAGAATGCGGGTGTTCTGACAAATCAGGAAGCAAAGGAGAAATTCAAAAGAAGGCAAAAGATAAAGGCCGTTTCAGAGACCCCGAAAATACATCCCGGAAAAAATGAAATAGCGGTAAAAGGTGTAAAACAGGGTGGCAAAGCAATCCTTACCCGGTTAGAGGGCGGGGAGGAAGCCAATGAAGCGCTTTCGGTCATGACAGCAGCCAACCGTCCGTTTAGCAGCATAGGAGAAAAAAGAAAGTATGCGAAAGCAGAAGAGAAACTGAAAATAAAGCAGGCGGACCAGAAGATTTCCAACAAACAGCTCCGGAAGGAACTGCAAAAGAAGAAAAAGGGCATTGCAGAGAAGCAGAATAAACAGGCAGTACGACAGAGGAAGATGCAGTACATCATCAATAAACTGACCGGTTCCGGCGAACAGGACAGCCTCCTTCAGACAGCAAAAGATATCGTCCGGATGAAGACCTCTTTTGTAATGGTTAAAGTTGTGAAATTTATCGGGGCGCTGCTTGCTCCGCTGTTCGGGATTCTGTTTATGGCAGCATTCCCGGTAGTGTTAATCGTTATGCTTCTTTACTGTTCCCCTTTAGGGGCATTTATGGAGAATCCGTCCGATGAAACACCGTCCATACAGGAAGTCTTGAGCGGATACTATATGGATTTTAACCAGAGCGTATCGGCCAATGCCGGGGAAAATGGGGCTATCTCTTACTTGCATGAGAAGGATGGAAATTACGTGAGCAATTATATGGACACCTTAATGGTCTATATGGTGCAGTATGGCACTGGAGATTTGGGGATTGTGATGGATGAGGACCATAAACAACTGTTGAAAGAAATCTTTGACGAGATGAACAGTTTTGAAGATACTACGGTAACAACTACAATTCAGGCAGGACAGTCTTTGGGGAATGTAGTTACAAGCGCCTATTGCTCCTGTCCAATCTGCTGTGGTGTCTGGTCCGGTGGGCCTACGGCTTCCGGCATCATGCCGACAGCGAACCATACACTTGCGGTAGACGCGAACAACCCTTTCGTGCCTATGGGTACAAAGATCATTATGAATGGGACTGAATATGTAGTAGAAGATACCGGAAACTTTGACCAGTATGGGGTGCAGTTTGATATTTACTTTGACGATCATGCAACAGCCACCAGTTGGGGACACCAGACAATGGAGGCGTTTCTGGCTGACGGGGATGAAAACACCATATCCGTCACAAGGAGAGGCAGCTATGTGAAAAACATGGATTATGAGGACTACATTGCGCTTGGAAAACTGACCATGGAGCAGGAAGAACTTCTGCGTGAGGCAATGAGTGAGGAGTTCCGCAGTGAGATTCCATCCTTTGGAGTGGGAAGTGATGTTGCGAACCTTGCCCTTACCAAAGTCGGCTGCCAGTACAGCCAAGCCCTTCGGTATTCAGAAGGATATTATGACTGCAGTTCTCTGGTGCAGAGATGCTATGCGGAATTTGGCGTTACGCTACCGGCTACTGCATCTACCCAGGGAAAATATATTGTGGATCATGGACTGGAAGTAACGGAGGATATGCTGGAGCCGGGAGACCTTATTTTCTATTCTTATGAGAATAATGGGGAGTTCCTCAATATCTCCCATGTGGCGATCTATATCGGAAACGGCAGGATGGTCCATGCAGCAAATACGGCAAGAGGTGTCGTAAACGACCCGTTTATTCCAACAAATGTTGGCCTATATGGAAGACCCAGTTTAGGGCAGTAAAGGAGGCATTATGGAAGAAAAAGAGTATGAGGTTACAATACGGGAAATCCTGCAGCGCAAGGTAAGGCAGCGGGCGGCCAGTGAAGAAGAAGCACAGGATATGGTAGTAGCAAGATACCGGGCGGGGGAGATCGTCCTTGAAGCGGATGATTTTTTTGACCATGAATTTAGGTGCCGGGAAGTTCAGCCCGTGCGGGAACAGAACAGGTAGGAAAAAACATGGGAAGAAAAGGAAATACGGCAGATTACGCAGAAGAGTTAAAAAAAGATTACGAATGCTGGTTTACGAGGTGGAAGGAAGGCTGGAGTGACCCGAACTATCCGGATGGGACGGGCATTAACGGGGCAAGAGGACGGATCGTGTATGATAAAAAGGAACTGGAGAAGGCAGGCGGGGAAATGCCGGAAGAGTATTTCCGGCCCCTCCCCCCGGAAGTTCCGGAAAGCTATATGGCGCGGCCAAAAGCCCTATGGTATGTGGGAATCCAGAGATACCGGCAGTATCTGGCGGATGAAAATTATCAGTATCTGTGTCAGGTTAGGGATTCCCTTTCACGGGAGACCGTTAAACACAGCAGTATAGATAATGTGATTGGTTACGCAAAGGGGCTTCAATACGCATTGGAGCATAAGGACTTTCTCACACTGCGCCGGCACTTTAAATATCCCGAAATGTATATGGAGAGCTTCCGGGACTGCCGTGTGCGGATTGGGGAAATGCTCATAAAGGAAGAAGCACAGAAACACGTTCCAGTGGAAGAAAAGGGCGGACAGATGAGCCTGTTTGAGATGGGAATAACGCAGAAGCATGATATGCACAGATAGAGAGGAGGGGATGTATGGAACACATCACAAAAGTAAAGGACTTATATGAGCGTACAGTTACGATGATCTCCGAGTCTGAGGAAAACTGGAGGGAGTTTCTGGAATGTATGGGAAGGCTGTACCAGTTGGACTACTTAAATACCTGTATGGTATATGCGCAGAGGCCGGATGCTACGGTCCTTGCCGGGTTTGATGAATGGATGGAACTGAACCTTCCTGTCATGAGGGGAAGCAGGGGAATCGCAATTTTCCCGTCAAAACTGTTTGGGGAAAATGTGACCCATGTATTTGACGTTTCCGACACAAAAGGGCCGGGTGTGCGTCCGTGGAACTGGACGGTCAACGGCACGAACCGGAGGAAACTGGCGAAGATGTTATTCCCGGAAATCTACGAAAAAGAAAAAAAATTTAAAAATTCCCTAAACACCTTTACAAGAACGTATGTTTGGTTTATGATAAGGGAGGAGGATGGAATTTCCAAAACGCTGCAAAGGCTGAAGGTACTTACCGGTGCCGAGGCAGAACTGGAGGAAATGAAGATTACTAGGTTCATTGTGGACAGCGCGCTTTATGCGGTGGAAAGCAGGTGCGGTGTTACAGACGGGGAACTGGATTTTTCTCTTATCAGCCGGTACCAGAATGAAGAAATCCTATACCGGGCGGGGCGGCTGGTCTCCCATTTGTCAGGAAAAGTATTATTTGAAATATCAAAAACCATGAAAACGATTGACTTGGAAAGGAGTGCATATTATGGCAGGGATTACAGGAATTCAGTACAGGGAAGTGGACGGCATTCAATATCCCGTGTTGGAGGGAACTATGAGCGAGGAAACGGTAATGGCAACACTGGGCAAGTACGGCAGGATGGCAGCCAGAGACCTGCAGGAGAACGATCCGGACCGGTACGGGATGATGCTTCTGTCGGGAATGCTTCTTCCGAAAATGCAGGAAGTACAGGAGCAGGCGGAAACGCTGCACGAAGAGATCGCGGAGAAACTGGTACAGGCATGGATGGCACAGGACAACGTGAATCCATACGATACCATGAAAATGACGGGCCTGCGGACACAGGCAGAGATGGAAGCCGAGGAAGAAGTGATCAGGGAAGTCATTCATCAGATGAGATAACAAAAACACAGCAGCCGGAGGATATGCCGCAGGAGAAACCGAAACAGGAAGAACAGAAACAGGAAGAGGGAACCGCTTTGGCGGTTCCTTTTGCTTTGTCTGATATCCAGCCGGGGGAAGTCACGGAAGAAATGAAACGGATCATCCTGCTGGAAATGACAGATGACGAAAGAAAACAGGCGGTGTATCTGTTTTTTGCCAACAATCCGGATAATGGGGAACGTGGAGAATATCTGCATGAGATTTATGGGGATGATGAGGTACGGAAGGAATCAAAAGAAAGCTTTCTGTCTTATGAAGGCGGGCGTGACGGTTTTTATCTGCTTTGGGCACAGGAAGATTCCATGTATGAAGGGTACTGGCCCTGGGAGGACGTATGCAAAAGTATCGAAAACCTGATCCGTGAAAGGAATTATCTTCCGCTGGAATCCCTTTCTGACGCAGCAATAGAGGAAGAGGACACCGAAGCGTATGTGGAGGATACGGAACGTGAGCCGGAGGCCGTAGAAGAGAAACCGGATGAACTGGAGCGGTTAAAATTAAAAATTCTGGATATCGGGGAAGCATTTTATGGACACAAGAGCAGTGTGGATGTCCTGAACCAGATGATCTGCCGGATCTACAGTACGAACCTGACCGGGGAAGAAAAAGCGGCGTTTCTGAAAAATGTGCTGACGCAGTATGGGGAAGTACCGCAATCCTACCATGCGGCGCGCCTGGACAACGAGTTTTACGAATTTCAGATTCAGGAAGATGGCGTGAGCATTTCGCGAGCAGACGACCCGGAGGAAGAATTTACCAATATCCAGTTTGACTGGGAAGAATTTGGAGACCTGACCGCGCATCTGGCAGAGGAAGATCGGATTTCTTACAGTGGGGATTTGGAAACGATCAAAAAACAGCAGAGAATGTACCAGATGCTTCCCTGGTTTGTAAAACTGCAAAATGCCTATATTCAGCTTCTGGAGAAAGAAGAACAGGAATTTCCTTCCGGGGAGCTTCAGCAGATGGTGGAGAACGGGGCTTTTGAAGTGCCGGCGAACCCTTACCATGACGCAGTAAGAAAAGCGGCGGCACGGGAATTTGTGGAAAGTTCTATGGCTATCGTACCATATCAGGCGCTGGTCTATGATTTCTTCGGGCTGGATATCACGCAGAGGGCAAAAGCGGAATTTATCCAGTGCCTTTTGCTGGAAGCGAACCAGTATCATGAGGTAGCGTTTCCGGCGGGCGAGGTTCCGGTAAATCTGTGGGTGGAAGATTCACTTATCAGAATCTCCTATATGGACCAGGAAGGGAACCAGTTTGAACAGCTTTTATCTTACATGGAGATCGCTGCTGAAATCCAGGAGGCAATCGAGCGGGGTTCCTTTCTTACACCGGAAGAATATGAACTGGGTAAGATGGACGGATATGCTTTCTGCGGGGAAACAGCAATAGGGCTGTTTGAAGAATTTTCCCATAAAGCCTTTCAGGAACCGCCTGACCGTACCGGAGGAGTACAGCCGGGGGAAGAAGTGATTCCGAAAGCAGTCGGGGAAGAGAATCCGGAGGAAAGCAAAACCAAAGAGACAGAGCCGGATGAACCAAAAGAAACGGACGCAATCGCAGAAGAGCCTTCCGGGGAGCCGGCTGACTTTTATTTTCCGGAAGGCTGGAAATTGCCGGAAGGGGGAAGCAAAACCAGGTATCAGTGCAATGTGGCGGCGATCCGCACATTACGGGTGCTGGAACAGGAGGGAAGGCCGGCTACCGCAAAGGAGCAGGAGATCCTTGCTGGATATGTGGGATGGGGCGGTCTTGCGAATGCGTTTAATGCAAGAAATGTGACATGGAAAAAGGAATATAAGGAATTAAAAGAACTGTTGGATGAAAAGGAATATAATCAGGCAAGACAGAGCGTGACCACTTCCTTTTATACACCGCCGGAGATCATACAGGGGATTTATCACGGTCTTCGGCAGTTTGGCTTTAAGAAAGGAAAAATCCTGGAGCCTGCTATGGGTATCGGGAACTTCTTTCACGGGCTGCCGCAGGAGATGAGGGAATCAGAATTATACGGAGTGGAGCTGGATTCGATCAGCGGCAGGATCGCGAAATATCTTCACCCCTCTGCAAACATCCAGGTTAAAGGATTTGAAAGCACGGAATTTAGTGATAACAGCTTTGACATTGTGATCGGGAATGTCCCGTTTGGCGATTTTAAAGTTTATGACCCACGGTATAAGAAGAAAAAACTGAAAATCCATGACTATTTTGTTACAAAGAGCCTGGACCTTTTAAGGCCGGGAGGAATCCTTGCGGTAATTACCAGCAAAGGAACACTGGATAAAAAAGACAATTTCATGCGGAAGGAACTGGCAGAACAGGCGCAGCTTTTAGGGGCGATCCGGCTTCCGGGGAAATCCTTCAGCAAAGATGCCAATACGGATGTGACCAGTGATATTTTGTTTTTCCGCAAGAAACCGGAGCGTACCGTGGAGGAAACAATCTGGATGTTTACCGGGCTTACGGAGGATGATGTACCAGTCAACGAGTATTTTCTGGAATATCCGGAGATGATGCTTGGGAAGATGGTATTTGATGAGAAGATGTTCGGGAAAGGCTCAAATTATACCGCACTGGTAAATGAGGAACCGGATTTCAATCTTTCGGAACGGCTTTTATGTGCAGTGGAAGAACTGCCGAAGAACGTTTATCAGGAAGGGGAACTGACGGCAGAGCAGGAAAAAAGGGATCGCATTGATGCAGACCCGGATGTGCCAAACTTTACATTTACCGTACATCAGGATGAAGTATATTACCGGGAGGGCAGCTATATGTACCGGTACCAGGGGAAGGAGAGCATGAAGCGGCGCATCCGGGGAATGCATAAGATACGCCTTCTGGTGCGTGAGATCATGGAGATGCAGACCAGGGACTGCACGGATGAGGAACTGAAGGAAGCACAGTTGCATTTGAACAAACTTTATGATGCGTTTGTGAAAACGCACGGCCATTTTTCAGACCGAACGAATAAATCCGCTTTCCGGCAGGACAATGATTATCCGCTGCTTTCTTCCCTGGAAGTGATCGATGAAGATAAAAATGTCCACAAGGCAGATATGTTCTATAAACGGACGATCCGGCCAAGGGATATCGTTACACACGTAGAGAAGGCTTATGAAGCCCTGCAGATCAGTTTATCAGAATACAATGAGATTAACATCCCCTATATGCTGTCCTTATATCAGGGAAGCCGTAGGGAACTGGTGGAGGAACTGTCCGGAAGGATGTATCTCAATCCTATGAAGGCAGACCCGCAGAACCCGAACGTAGGATGGGAGATCGCTGAAGAATATTTAAGCGGTGATGTACGTCAGAAATTGAAAACAGCCCGTATCTATGCGCAGACGGACCCTCTGTATGCGCAAAATGTGGAAGCGTTGGAGAGGGTGCAGCCAAAAGACCTGACTGCGCCGGAAATCTCGGTAAAACTGGGGACTACATGGATTGATACGCAGGATTATGAGAAATTCCTTTATGAAACCTTGCAGACACCGGAAAAACATCAGAGAGGAAGTGCTCCGCTGCGGCTTGCCGTGACCGTGGAGCGGCTGGATATGGATATGTCCTACCATATCGAAAATAAAGGTATGGTGTCCGGGACCATCCTTGCGCAGCAGACCTTTGGAACCAGCCGTGCAGATGCCTACACGCTTGTAGAGGAGATCATGAATGGCCGTGTGATCGCAGTGCGTGACCGCATTGAGGATGGGGATAAGGTTCGGTATGAGATCAATAAAAAAGAGACAATGCTTGCCAGGGATAAGGCAGACCAGTTAAAAGAGGAGTTTCGGAACTGGATCTTTAAAGACCCGGAGAGGCGGAAGAAATATGTGGATTATTACAATCAGACCTTTAACTGCATCCGTCTGAGGGAATATGATGGTTCTTATCTGCAGCTTCCGGGGTTAAGCCCTCTGATCGAACTTCGGCCTTATCAGAAAAACGCAGTGGCGAGAATCTTATCATCTGGCGGGAATACCCTTCTGGCCCATGCTGTGGGAGCCGGCAAAAGTATTGAGATGATCTGTGCCTGCATGGAAATGCGGCGGTTGGGGATTGCAACCAAGCCGATGATCACGGTGCCGAACCACTTGACTTACCAGATGGGAGCGGAATTTATTCGGACATTTCCCAATGCGAAGATACTGATCGCGAAAAAAGAGGATTTTCAGAAAGAAAACAGGAGGAGGCTGACTGCCCGGATTGCGACGGGGGATTATGACTGCGTGATCGTGGGGCATACCCAGTTCCAGAGGATTCCGGTTTCCGATGAACGCCAAAAGGCAATGATGGAAGCACAGGTGGAACAATTGGTGCGAGCTATTGATGTGGCAAATCAGGAGGAAGGCAAACACTGGTCTGTAAAACAGATGGAGACAAAAAAGGAACAGCTTTTGGATAAGATTAAGCGCATGAACAACGAGGAGATCAAGGACCATGTGGTATGCTTTGAGGAACTTGGAGTAAATGCGCTTTTTGTGGACGAAGCGCATAATTTTAAAAATCTCGAAATTTTTACAAAGATGAGTAATATTGCCGGCATCGGTTCCAATGGCTCCCAGAGGGCTATGGATATGCGGCTGAAAACACAATATATCAATGAGATCAATCATGGAATGGGTGTGGTCATGGCAACAGGTACGCCGATATCGAATTCTATGTCGGAATTGTATGTTATGCAGGTGTTTCTGCAGGAAGCGCGGCTTAAAATGAAAGATATTTATAATTTTGATGCATGGGCTTCCAACTTTGGGGAAGTGACAACCGCACTGGAACTGGCCCCGGAAGGAACGGGCTACCGGATGCGGACCAGATTCAACAAATTTGTGAACCTGCCGGAACTGATGATGATGTTTAAAGAGGTGGCAGACATTATCCTGCCGGAAATGTTGGATATTCCAAAACCGAAGCTGAAAGGAGGAAAGTACATCATTGTAGAATCGGAGGCGTCTGACTATGTGCGTTCACGTATGGAGGAAATGGTAAGTCGTGCGGAGGCTATTCATAATGGCTTAGTAAATCCGCGGGAAGATAATATGTTGAAGATTACCGGGGAAGCAAGGCTTTTGGGTACAGACCCGAGGCTTCTGGATTTGGATGCCCCGGTGGACGAAGATTCCAAACTGAATAAGGCGGTAAGGAATATTTACCAGGAATATACCGATTCTATGGAGATAAAGGGAACGCAGATCATTTTTTCTGATATCGGGACACCGGGAAATGGAAAGCCATTTACGGTATATGACTATATCAAGCAGGAGCTGGTATTAAAAGGAGTGCCGGAGGAAGAGATCTGCTTTATACACGATGCAAAAACAGATGAGCAGAGGGACCAGATGTTTTCTGACCTGCGCAGCGGAAGAAAAAGGATCATTCTTGGAAGTACAGACAAATTGGGAACCGGGACTAATATTCAGGACAGAATTGTTGCCCTGCATCATATCGACTGTCCCTGGAAGCCTTCGGCCATAGAACAGCGTGAAGGCAGGGGGCTTCGGCATGGAAACAAAAATGAAGAGGTAAGCGTCTACCGGTATGTGACGAAAAACTCCTTTGACGCATATCTTTGGGGCATTGTAGAGACAAAACAGCGGTTCATTTCCCAGATTATGACTAGCCGGGAACTGGCAAGGGACTGTGAAGATGTGGATGAAACCGTTCTGAATTTTGCGGAGATCAAGGCAGTAGCTTCCGGCAATCCTTTGATTATGGAAAAGATGGAGGTTGACAACGAGGTAACGAGGCTCCGTGTCTTAAAATCCGCTTTTGAAGGGAAGAGGTATCTTCTGCAGGATGCGTTTACTTTCCAATATCCGCAAAGGATTGCAGCCAGGAAGAAGGAACTGGAGAAGCTGGAGGGAGATATTCGTACCAGGAATGAGGAAGTGGAAAAGAACCCGTTGTTTGAGATCGTCCTGAAGGACCGGAAATTTACAGAACATAAGGAGGCGGGGGAATTTCTTCGGGGTATTATAGAACATTCCATCCTTTATGAAGAACTTACTATTGGCGCTTATAAAGGATTTGAAATTGCCCTCAAGAAAGATTCCGAGGGAGCAATCCTTTATGTGAAAGGAAACGGGCTGTATAAGGTGGAACTGAAAAAAAGTGATTCCGGGAATATCGTTCGTCTGGAGAATACCGTAAATGGGCTGGATAAAGAGGCAGAGGAAATCCGGCAGAAGATCGCTGGCTACCATACGGAAATGGAAAATGCAAAAATAGAATATGAAAAAGAATTCCAGTACGAAGATCTGCTGAAAGAGAAGCTGAAACGGCAGACAGAGATCAATAACCAGTTGGAGATTAAAGAGGAAAATGAGGTTATTGACAACGTACCGGAGGAGACCGTGGCAACGCCGCATATCGCAGCGGCCACAAGATAGGTTACAGGTGCCAGGACAGGCATCTTTTTTTATTAATTGAAGATCAGAAAGGAGATTATTTATGGATTATAGTATCAGAGTTTATAAAGTGGACAAAGAGGACAGCAGGTTAAGAGGATTTGTGAGCATTACATTTGACGGGGCCTTCTGTGCCAAAAGTATCGCGCTGAAAGAGTCTGCCAAAGGAAGACTTTATCTGGAGATGCCGAAATATCTGGATTATGAGAGCCAGGAGTATCTGCCGTTCTTTAGTTTTAAGGATGCGGATTTCAGGAAGGCGGTTACGGAGCAGGTGGTTGATGCTTATGAAGAGATTAAAGACAAGTATATTGATACGGAAGCAACCTGGGATGAAGAGGAATTGTATTATGATCTGAGTGTTACGCCAATCAGGGGAAACGATACCTTTAAGGCAGAGGCAGCAATGAAGATTCAGGATGTATTTGTGGTGCAGCAGATGCATGTGATCCAGGGATGGAACGGAAAGACTTTTGTGGGAATGCCGCAGAGGGAGAACAGCCAGAAGGGAGAAAAAGAGGACATCGCCCATCCGATCACCGGAGACTTTAAGAGGGAATTGGAGGCTGCTGTTATGGAGGAATATCATAAAAAACTGGAGGTACAGCAGCAGGCCCAGAACCAGCAGCGCAGGGCGGCAAGATAAAAGTGGTATATTTTTTGGAAGCAGTCTAAAAAAATGTAGTAATTTCTATAGAACGGTGGTAGAATGTAGACAATATATTTGATTGGAGGACATACAATGGCTAGAGGTCGAAAAAAGCAGGATACGTTGACGCTGGAAGAGCAGTTGGCTGCTGTAGAAAAAGAGATTGCAGGACATGAGGAGGCATTAAAAACTCTAAGAGAAAAACGGAAGGCATTAAACAATCAGATAGAAGAGGCGCAGAAAGAGAAAATATACCGCGCAGTAATTGCATCAGGGAGAAGTATTGAAGAAATCCTTGCTGCAATTTCTGATAAGAAAGAAGAACAAGAATAAAGGACAAGCCGTTATGGGATTGATATGAAAATCCTATAGCGGCTTTTTTGAAAGGAGTGAGAAAATCGTCAAAAATCAAGAGGATGAAAATAGGGGAACTGGATGAATTTCTGGAACTGGAGGAACCGGTCTGTGGCTACTTTCTTTTGGTTCGGGATGAAGAACACCGGGAACTATTGGAAGAATCTTATATCCATGTTCCCTCTTTAGGAGTGAATATCCATGTGGGGATTTGGGAGAGCTGGAATGAAGATTCGGAGGACTTTGAAGCAGACTTTGATTATTACCATTTCCGGGATGCTGATACCGGGGAAAACCTTTATACGGAGCAGGGGAGCGGATTGATTACCTGCATCCATAATTATACGGGGCTTTCATGGGAAGAGATTGAGAATCTGGATTGTGAATATAGGGAAGTGGAATAAGGAAAAACGGGATGGCTGCTAAGAGGCAGTCTTTTTTGATGCGTAAAATATGCAAGCTACGGATAAAATCGTGAAAAGAGCGGATAGGAATTGAAAAATAGTCGGGAGGGATGCAGCGTGAAAAAAGACAGGATGTTGTCTGTGTTAGTAGTGATTGCAGTAATTTTTATGATTATTTGCGGGTGCCGGCTGATCTGGCTCATACTCCGGTATCAGGAGGCTGACAATTTGTATGCTGATATCGGGGAGGAAGTGCTTTTGCCGGAGCTTCCTTCTGAGGATGATGAAAACCCAGAGGAGGAAAACGAAGTAAAACAGGCGGTGGATTTTCAAAAATTGCTTAGTATCAATGAAGAGGTTGTGGCATGGATTTCAATACCGGCGCTGGAGCTGGAATATCCGGTCACACAAGGGGAGGATAATGAATATTACCTTCATTATGCGTATAACAAGGAACCAAATTTTGCAGGGAGTATTTTTCTTAATTTCAGGAATCATGCAGATTTTCAGGACCAGAACACCATTTTGTATGGCCATAATATGTTGAATGGCTCTATGTTTGGTTCACTGAAGCATCTGGATGTAAGTACACATCCAAAGATTATTGTCTATACTCCGGAATCGGTTCTGGAGTATGAGGCAGTAGACAACCGGATTATCAGTGTATCAGAGAAGGAATATTATCAGACCAGTTTCCAGGGGGAGGATTTTCTGGCAGTATTGCAAGGACTTTCGCCGGAGATTAGTGAAGCAGATGGAGAAAGGATTCTTACGTTGTCTACTTGTAATGGAAATTCGGCACAGCGGAGAATTGTGCGCTGTAGGTTAATAGAGGAAAGCAATGTGCAGTAAGCAGATGTAGGGATGTGATAGAAGGGAGATGTAGTAAGTAAATGGAGGAAAAGAAAAAGATCAACCAGGTACGATTTGAAGGTTAAATGCTAGTACAGAAGTTTTCAGTGGATTCGTTGAAATTTTCATTTGGTTTTTGCGAGCATGACTATTAAGAGCTTGAATAGGAATTTGATAATATTCAAAAAAATAACGGTTATTGATAAAATAGTGATAATTATGGGATAAAATCAATATAAAAATAGAAATTGATATACATAAGATGAGTGGGGAGGGATTGTAATTGAATTCTTTTTTAAGATTTACCAGAAATTATCGTAATATAGTTAATGGAAATAAAGTTGTGATTGTAAATCGTGATACAGGCATGTGGATGCGGATTTCGAAAGAATGTTTTGATATTTTAGATGAAGCTATTCTCAAAGAGTGTAAAAAAGAGGAACTATTACAATCATTTCAAGATACAGAAGATAGAGAATACTTTGAGGAATTATTGGATAACGCAGAAAAATTAGGGGTAATATCTGAATGCAGGGAAGCGCCAAAGCGTATAGAAACAGTTTATTTAATTCTGACAAATAGATGCAATTTAAAATGTAAGCATTGTTGTGTCAGTGCAGAGGCTATTGGCAATGAAATTGTTAATAGTGAATTAAACACTATTTCGTTCAAAAAAGCGATTGATAAAATTGTGGCATGTAATCCAGACAGAATCATTGTATCTGGAGGAGAACCAATGATCCGAAAGGATTTCATGGAAATTATACAATATTTACGGAGTCTATATCGGGGAATGATTGATTTATCTACAAATGCTATTTTGATAAATAGTGAAAATGTAAAGGAAATAATAAGAAATGTAGATAGGATTGATATAAGTATTGATGGTGTAGATGAAGAAACCTGTTCTATGGTGCGCGGAAAAGGCGTATTTGAAAAAGTTATATCGGCTATAAAACTATTAAAGGCGGAGGGGTTTAATGAAATTTTTCTGTCTATGGTTTTTGGAGATTATAATGAGGGACTGCAAGAAAAATTTAAAAAATTAAATAAAGAGTTGGGAACGCAATCTGTAATAAGAGCATTTGTTCCCATAGGACGAGGAAAAGAAAATAAAGAAATTTTTGTAAACCCAGAAAAAGATAGTGTACCAGAAAATGAATATACAGATGAGGAAATGCAAACAGCCAGACAGGGAATGGTAGGAATTCGATGTGGGGCTGGCGTGACAGATCTTACTATTAATTATGATGGAAACGTTTATCCCTGCGCAAATTTATTGAATAATTATTACAAGATGTTTAATATTTTTGAGGTTGACAGTATTCCGACTTTTATAAATGCCGATATAGAAAAATGTGAAGGATACAAGAAATTAGAGAGTATTCAACCTGAAAATTATGAAAAGTGTAAAGATTGTAAAGTGAATTTGTTCTGCTGGTCATGTTTACAAGATATAGAAAATCTTAAAGAACATAAGGAGAGTTTTGAAAGATATTGTTATTTGAAAAAAAATATCTTATATCCGATTGTTTGGGGAGAAGAGGTGCAATAATGCAAAGTTTTGCTTTGTGGGTAACATCATGTTGTAATATGCAATGTACTTATTGTTATGAGGGAAAAGAGAAAAAGAACACTTACATGTCACAACAGACATTAGATAATGTCATTGATTTTATAGATGAGCATATGAGCCATAATCCAGGTGAGGATTTACTTATAGATTTTCATGGTGGAGAGCCGTTGCTCCAGTTTGATAAAATAGAGTATGCAATAGAAAAATTTAATAAAATGTTTGGTAAAAGAGTAAGATATGGAATTACAACAAACGGGACAATTCTTACAGATAATATCTTAAAATGCTTGGTTGATAATTTTCATTATTCTCTTTCTGTTAGTATTGATGGGACTAGAGAGACGCACGATCAGAAGCGGCGAATGAAAGACGGAAAAGGCAGCTATGATATAGTTATAAAAAATGCACGGCGAATATTAGAAAAACGTAAGGATGTACGTGTACGCATGACAGTTGATTCCACAACGGTAAATAAGCTTTTTTCTAATGTATGCGCGCTGAATGCTGAAGGATTTAAACTTATTGTTCCGGGAATAGATTATTTTGATTCGAAATGGGATCAAGATAAGATGTTAATTTTATATCAACAGATGTTGCTGTTAAAAGAAGAAATTCAAAAAGGAAAGTTGACAGCCCGAGTGGGGTTGCTCGATGACTACCAAAGCACTGCAGTTAGAGTATGTACAGGTGGGAAAAATTCGTTTCATATTAGTTCATCCGGTACGATTTATCCTTGTGCATTTGTTGAAGGAAATCTTAAATATGTTATCGGAAATGTATGTGATGGTTTGGACTCGAAGAAAATACAATGGATTCAAAGTATAAATGAATTATCGGTCAAGGCATGTGAGAATTGTGCTCATGAGCAAGGCTGCATTTCTACAAGATGCAAGATATTAAATAAAATTTTGGTTGGAGATTTCTGTACACCTTCACCTGTAATTTGCAATGTAGAAAATTTAAAGTTTAATATGTCTAAATAATGATTATAAACGCTGGCAAGAGAAGAAGAAAGAGGTACATATGAAAGTAAAGAAATTGGCAATTAAAAAAATTCAGGCACCGAAAGAGAAACTCGATGTAAAGGGACAAAGCTGTTGGGATGATTGTAAAGTTTGGAAAAATAATACGTCAACACCAAAGTGTGCATATGAGAAAACTTGTTATGTAAGCTGTTTCCTTTAGAATTTGGAGGTGGATTATGATGAAAGAGAACAAAGAAACCAAATTAGGCGTTAAGAAAATTACCGCACAGAAAGAAAAACTGGATGTTCAGGGACAGGGATGTTGGGACGATTGTAGGATTTGGAAGAACTACACTACAGCACCGAAGTGTGAATTAGAGAAGACTTCTTACAATAACTTTTTCCTGTAAGAAATAGTCAGTTACCTTTAACTACGGTTGAGTAAACCAATAAAATAAATTTCTTTTGCCAGCGTTTATTTTATAGAAAGTGATGAATAAAATGGTAGATGTTGCAATTATTGATAGCGGTATTGATATGAGGAATACAGATTTATGTAACATGGTTTCCAAGGGCTTTAGTTTGGATTTTACTAATAGTAATATCGTATATCAGAATGAATACAATGATTTGAATGGACATGGAACATATTGCGCTTCAATTATAAGGAGATTTTGTCCTGAAGTAAGATTTACGATTATAAAGATTTTAGACCAGAATAAATTAGGGTGTAGTAAGTGTTTAATAGAAGCGTTGGATTATTTATACCATAATCCAGTAGATATTGTTAATATGAGCCTTTCAACGCAGGACGAACAATTTGGAAAAGAACTATGGGAAATCTGTGGTAAAATGAAACGATCTGGGATGATATTGGTTTCGTCATTGGCTAATCATGCCGAAATTAGTTATCCTGCAGTTTGCGAGGGAGTTATAGGTGTAAGAGGTTCTCAGTTTTTAAAGGAAAAAGAGTATATCTATCATTCTGATGAAACAATTCAATGCTTGGGAAGTAGTATTCCAGTATTGGTTGAAGGCCTGAATGGTATATATACTTTTTTTGGTGGAAACAGTAAAGCAGCGGCTAATATAAGTGGTATTATAGCTGCTCAATTGCAGAAATCGGGAACAACGGATAATTTTGAAGAAAGTTTCAAAGAAAATGCACAAGATACTGAAAAAAAGGGTCAAACACTACCTATTAATTGTATAATAAACAATAAGATAACTATATCGGAAGAATTGTGTGATGAGAGTGATTTTAAACAACTAAAGATGATAATGCAAGAGGTTCTTAAAATCCCAGTAGAAAAAAGAAAATTGCTTTTTGAACGATCAATTTTACACCCGGAATTTAATATTGATAGAGAAAATTTTGGAAAACTTATGATGGCAATTGAGAAAGAGTGGAAGATTAGTTTAAAAAAAGAACTTTAGATGACCTGAGAGAAAAAGAAAAGCGT